>Ga0268261_10000665_pt1 | contig 22094 bp, 12 predicted proteins | sample TergutNc150P1_FD_190353 | JGI IMG/M metagenome (GOLD analysis project Ga0268261, IMG submission 190353) | Nasutitermes corniger P1 segment gut microbial community from laboratory colony in Florida, USA - Nc150 P1 (SPAdes) (version 2) | ecosystem: Host-associated > Arthropoda: Insects >...
GTAGGCATTAAAAATTTCTACTGAATATTTGTCTGAACTGAAATATCTCTGATGTATTCGCAACACAGCGCAGATTATTTCATTATTTAATAACCTTCGGTTCATGATTTATAAACGTTTATTGCCGCACATGCGCAACGATTTAAATGCCCGCAGCGCAACACATAGGGTGCTTTCGTACGGCGAGCACTTCCAAGTCTGCACCATATATGGCGCGCCGTCGGATAAAGGTTAAGCTACATTTCGAACGTCATAAAGGACTTTATTAATTTGGATCAAGTAATAATTAGAGATCATTAAATGCAAAGATAGACTTAGGTCGAGCGCCAATACACGAATTTCTTCAGTTGGCGGAATTCATATTACGAAATGAAATGCAGCACAGAAAATCTGAAGGGCGTGTATAATTACTCTATTTATGTGGTTTGTCGCAAGTCATGTTTTGAATACACATTCGTAACAGATAACTTAAATTGGGTCTCGCCCACTTGTCGTAGATTTGTAGCAAGAAACAGATCCCTAAATGACGTAGAGGATTATTAGAGGACTGCTTCACGACAAATAGATCCAACATTAGCCGCTAGGATCTCTGGCGTCTTTGCGTACTTGGAGACGACTGGCGACGAAAGTGGGAACTACTGAGAACTTGCCGAGGTTGCAGCGTGCCATATGCAAAAAGTTTTCCTGACTGGTCTTTCCTTCCTGCCTAACTGGCCTAAGAGTTATTATACTAAACAATGAAACTAAATGTCGAGCCCCTATACACGTGTTTGAACACAGCGCGAGTCATGTTTCAAGCTCTAATACTGCACAGGTAGGCTGTGGGTCGAGTGCAAATGCACGAATTTCAGAATTATGAGCATAATCACAACAGATAAGAAGTATGTCGAATGCCGATACACAAATTTCAAAACTTGGTGTGAGACATGTTACCACGCCTTATTCGTAACAGTTGGGCTGTATGTCAAGTGTTAAAACACTACTTCCTTCTGTTGCAGTAAGTCACGTTTGTAGCACATATTGAGCACAGTTAAGGTGCAAGTCCTTCGTAATAGTACGAATTTCATCATTTGTCGAAAGTCACGTTTCCATACTAACGACTATGCAGTTCCGATATAGATGGAATGCCTTTAAACAAATTCCAACATTTGTTGCGGCAAATGTTACGTGCCCATATTCTGCACATATAAGTTTTAGGTCAAAAGAATATACACACCAGTTGCTTAAGTAGGTGCAATTCTAGTTTGAGTCCCTTATTCAGTTCAGTTACGCAGCGTGTCTATCGCATATAAACGCATTTCATCACTAGACACAAGTCATGATCGAAGCCAATACTTGGCAGAGATTGGCTGTAGGACAAGCAATCAGACACGAAACACGTAGATTGTGCACTCTGTTCAACAAAAAACCAAGCGGCCTGATATTTCGTACGTCCCGCTAAGGCAGTCACGTGACGTCTTCATAATTCGTGTCCTTTTATTTTCCCATGTGTGTGAATTGGTGGCGTTTCTCTGTCTTCCTATCATTACAATCAATCACGCCGCGTATATATTAACCAAATACACCAATATGTTCGCTTAATTTGAAGTTAAATCATGAATTATAGGTCATTAATTTCTCGAGGCGTGCGGCTTGTTAACGTTCTTACACCAGATGTATGTTGCTAGGGGTGGTTGTTTCACGCAACCGAGGTAGCCGAGCGCGTTAAGGCGTGATGGCAATACTCTTCGGAAATTAATTGTGTGGATTCGCGTCCCAGTGTCAGCATGTAAATTTTTCGTTTTGATTACTTTTTACTCACAAACACTCAATTAAATTATGCAGTAACACTTCTAGTAATTCATTAATTATTTAATTGTATTTTTCAAAACTTATCCTTATTCCATTTGCAGGTTTAGAAGTGCGAGTGACGCAGATATTTCTTTTATTGTTGCGGAATTATTTTTCTGATTCTGATTAATAGGTTTCGTGTGCAAGTCATATTACGAGCCCATTTTCCGCACAGTTAAGTTGAATGTCGAAATCATATATACGAACATCACTTGTAGCACGTTATTTCGAGACAATTTCTTCACAGCTAGGGAGCCAATGCTCATGGAGCGAGTCATGTTTCGTGTCTGTATTTATAACAGGTAGTCTGTAGTTCGAAGGATTATACACGAATATCATCAGTTTCCGCGTCATGTATGTATAGCATATTCAGGAAAGAGAGGCTGCTCTTAGAGAACAAATAAACGAATTTTATCATTTGGGTCGAAAGGCGTTTTGATTTTTCATTCAGCATAGGTATGCTGCACTTTGAGTACAAAAGTACAATTTTCTGATTTGGCACATGTTTCATCACTATTATGATACATTTCGAACGTCTTAAAGGACTTTATTAAGTTGGCTCAAGTAATAGTTAGAGATCATTAAATGCAAAGATAGACTTAGGTCGAGCGCCAATACACGAATTTCTTCAGTTGGCGCAATTCATTTTACGAAATGAAATGCAGCACAGATAATCTGAAGGGCGAGAATAATTACTTTTTTATGTGGTTTGTGGCAAGTCATGTTTTGAATACACATTCGTAATAGATAATTTAATTGTGGGTGTCGCCCACTTGTCGTAGATTTGTAGCAAGAAACAGATCCCTAAATGGCGTAGAAGCGATATCTTCTGCAAAACTACAGGACTGCCTTCTCGACAAATAGTTCCAACTTTAGCCGATAGGATCTCTGCCGTCTTTGCGTACTTGGAGACGACTGGCGACGAAAGTGGGAACTACTAAGAACTTGCCCAGCTTGCAGCGTGCCATATCCATTAAGTCTCCTGACTGGTCTTTTCTTTCTGCCTAACTGGCCTAAGAGTTATTATACTAAACAATGAAAGTAAATGTCGAGCCCCTATACACGTGTTTAAACACAGTGCGAGTCATGTTTCGAGCTCTAATAGTGCACAGATAGGCTGTGGGTCGAGTGCAAATGCACGAATTTCAGAATTATGAGCAAGTTATGTTTAGACCCATAATCACAACAGATAAGAAGGATGTCGAATGCCAACACGCAAAATTCTTCGCTTGGAGTGTGATATGTTTCCACGCCTTATTCGTAACAGATAGGCTGTATGTCAAGGGTCTAAACACTACTTCCTTCGGTTGCAGTAAGTCACGTTTGTAGCCCATGTTCAGCTCAGATTAGGTGCAAGTCCTTCGAAATAGTACGAATATCATCATTTGTCGAAAGTAACGTTTCCAAACTAACGACTAAGCATATAGATGGAATGCAATTAAACAAACTTCATCATTTGTTGCGGCAAATGTTTCGAGTACATATTCTGCACATATAAAGTGTAGGTGAAAAGAATATACACACTAGTTGCTTCAGTAGGTGCAATTCTAGTTTCAGTGCCTTATTCAGTACTGCTACGCAGCATGTCTATTGCACATAAACGAATTTTATCACTAGGCACAAATCATGATCGAAGCCAATACTTGGCAGACATTGGCTGTAGGACAAGCACTCAGACACAATACAGTTAGATCCTGCACTCTGTTCAACAAAAATTAAGCGGCCTGACATTTCGTACGTCCCGCTAAGGCAGTCATGTGACGTCTTCATAATTCGAGTCGTTTTAGTTTCCCCATATTTGTGAATTGATGGCGTTTCTCTGTCTTCCCATCATTACAATCAATCACGCCGCGAATATATTAACCAAATACACCAATACTCTCGCTTAATTTGAAGTTAAAAAATGAAATACGGTCATTAATTTCTCGAGGCTTGCGGCTAGTTAACTTTTTTACAAAAGATGTATGTTGCTAGGGGTGGATGTTTCTCGCAGCCGAGGTAGCCGAGCGCGTTGAGGCGTGATGGCAATTCTCTTCGGAAACAAACTTTATGGGTTCGCGTCCAAGATTCAGCATGTAATTAATTTTTGATTATTTTTTTATACTCACTAACACTCAATTAAATTATGCAGTAACACTTCTATTACTTAATTAATTATTTAATTGTATTTTTCAAAACTTATCCTTGCTGTATTTGCAGGTATAGAAGTGTGAGTGGCGCAGATGTTTCTTTTATTGTTCCTTAATTTTTTTTGTTTACCGACATTCTGATTAGTAGGTTTCGTCTGCAAGTCATATTACGAGCCCATTTTCGTCACAGTTAAGTTGAATGTCGAAATCATATATACGAACATCACTTGTATCACGTCATTTCGAGACAATTTTTTACAGCTAGGGTACCAATGCTCATGGAGCGAGTCATGTTTCGTGTCTGTATTTATAACAGGTAGTCTGTAGTTCGAAGGACTATACAAGAAAATCATCAGTTCCCGCGTCATGTTTGCATAGCATATTCAGGACAGTGAGGCTGCTTTTAGAGATCAAATAAACGAATTTTATCATTTGGGTCGAAAGGCGTTTTGATTCTTTATTCAGCATAGGTATGCTGCAGTTTGAGCACAAAAGTACAATTTTTGATTTGGCACATGTGTCAACACAATTAAGCTACATTTCGAACTTCATAAAGGACTTTATTTAGTTGGCTCAGTAATAATTAGAGATCATTAAATGCAAAGATAGACTTAGGTCTATCTCCAGTATACGAATTTCTTCAGTTGGCGCAATTCATATTACGAAATGAAATACAGTACAAATAATCCGAAGGGCTAGAATAATTACTCTTTTTATGTGGTTTGTGGCAAGTCATGTTTTGAATACACATTTGTAGCAGATAACTTAAGTGGGGGGGTCGCCCACTTGTCGTAGATTTGTAGCAAGAAACAGATCCCTAAATGGCGTAGAAGAGGTTTTTTCTGCAAAATTACAGGACTGCCTCCTGGACAAATAGTTCCAACTTTCGTCGCTAGGATCTCTGTCGTCTTTACGTACTTGGAGACGACTAGCGACGAAAGTGGGAACTACTAAGAACTTCCTCAGGTTGCAGCGTGCCATATTCATAAAGATTTCCTGACTGGTCTTTTCTTCCTGCCTAACTGGCCTAGGAGTTATTATACTAAACAATGAAACTAAATGTCGAGCCCCTATACACGTGTTTAATCACAGTGCGAGTCATGTTTCGAGCTGTAATACTGCACAGATAGGCTGTGGATCGAGTGCAAATGCACGAATTTCAGAACTATGAGCAAGTTATGTTTAGACCCATAATTACAACAGATAAGAAGTATGTCGAATGCCAATACACAAATTTCATCACTTGGAGAGAGACATATTTCCACGCCTTATTCGTAACAGATAGGCTGTATTTCAAGGGTCAAAAGACTACTTTCTTCAGTTGCAGTAAGTCATGTTAGTAGCACATACTCAGCACAGTTAAGGTGCAAGTTCTTCGCAATAGTACTAATTTCATCATTTGTCGAAAGTCACGTTTCCATACTAAAGACTATGCAGTTTGGTTGTAGATTGAATGCCATTAAGAAATTTCATCATTTGTTGCGGCAAATGTTTCGAGCCCATATTCTGCACATATAAGTTGTAGGTCAAAGGAATATACACATCAGTTGGTTCAGTAGGTGCAATTCTAGTTTCAGTCCCTTATTCAGTTCAGCTACGCAGCATGTCTATTGCACATAAACGAACTTCATCACTAGGCAGAAGTCGTGTTCGAAGCCAATACGTGGCAGAGATTAGCTGTAGGACAGGCACTCAGACACGATATACTGCACTCTGTTGAACAAAATCCAAGCGGCCTGATATTACGTACGTCCCGCTAATGCAGTCGCATGACGTCTTCAAAAGTCGAGTCGTTATAGTTTCCCCATATTTGTCAATTGGTGGCGTTTCTCTGTCTTCCCATCATTACAATCAGTCACGCCGCGTAAATATTAATCAAATACACAAATACGTTCGCTTATTTTGAAGTTAAAAATGAAATAAAAGTCATTAATTTCTCGAGGCGTGCGGCTATTTAACTTTCTTACACCAGATGTATGTAGTTAGGGGAGTTTATATCACGCAGCCGAGGTAGACGAGCGCGGTAACGCGTGATGGCAATACTATTCGGAAACAAACTGTATAGGTTCGCGTCCCAGTGTCAGCATTTAATTTTTTTTATAATTTTTTATACTCACAAACACTCAACTAAATAATGCAGTAACACTTCTATTACTTAATTAATTATTTAATTGTATTTTTCAAAAGTTATCATTGCTCCATTTGCAGGTTTAGAAGTGCGAGTGGGGCAGATATTTCTCTTATATTTCGAATTTTTTTTGTTTACCGACATTCTGATTAATAGGTTTCTTGTGCAAGTCATATAACGAAATCATATATACGAACATCACTTGTAGCACGTCATTTAGAGACAATTTCGTCATAGCTAGGGTGCCAATGCACATGGAGCGAGTCATGTTTCGTGTCTGTATTTATAACAGATAGTCTGTAGTTCGAAGTATATAGACGAATATCATCAGTTCCCGCGTCATGTTTGTATATCATATTCAGGACAGAGAGGCTGCTTTTAGAGAACAAATAAACGAATTTTATCATTTGGGTCGAAAGGCGTTTTGATTCTTTATTCAGCATAGGTATGCTGCAGTTTGAGCACAAAAGTACAATTTTTTTATTTTTCTATTTAATGTATCAACACTATTAAGCTACATTTCGAACGTCATAAAGGATTTTATTAAGTTGGCTCAAGTAATAATAAGAGATCATTAAATGCAAAAATAGACTTAGGTCGAGCGCCAATACACGAATTACTTCAGTTGGCGCAATTCATATTACGAAATGAAATGCAGCACAGATAATCTGAAGGGCGAAGATAATTAAACTTTTTATGTGGTTTGTGGCAAGTCACGTTTTGATTACACATCAGTAACATATAAGTGTAGGTTTCGCCCACTTGTCGTAGATTTCTAGCAAGAAACAGGTCCCTAAACTGAGTAGAAACTGTCTTTTCTGTAAAATTACAGGACTGCCTTCTCGACAGATAGTTCCAACTTTCGCTGCTAGGATCTCTGGCGTCTTTGCGTACTTAGAGACGACTGGCGACGAAAGTGGGAACTACTAAGAACTTGCCAAGTTTACTGCGTCCCATATCCATAAAGTAATCCTGACTGGTCTTTTCTTCCCGCGTAACTGGCCTAAGAGTTATTATACTAAACAATGAAAGTAAATGTCGAGCCCCTATACACGTGTTTAAACACGGCGCGAGTCATGCTTCGAGCTCTAACACTGCACAGATAGGCTGTGGATCGAGTGCAAATGCACGAATTTCAGAATTATGAACAAGTTATGTTTAGGCCCATAATCACAACAGATAAGAAATATGTCGAATGCCAGTACACAAATTTCATCACTTGTAAGAGACATGTTGCCACGCCTTATTCGTAAAAGATAGGCTGTATGTCAAGGGTCAAAACACTACTTCCTTTTGTTGCAGTAAGTCACCTTTGTAGCCCATATTCAGCTAAGTTAAGGTGCAAGTCCTTCATAATAGTACGAATTTCATCATTTGTCGAAAGTCACGTTTCCATACTAACGACTAAGCAGTTTGGATATAGATGGAATACCATTAAACAAACTCATCATTTGTTGCGGCTAAAGTTTCGAGACCATATTCTGCACATATAAGGTCAAAAGAATATAGACACCAGGTGTTTCAGTAGGTGCAATTCTAGTTCAGTTACGCAGAATGTCTATCGCACATAAACAAATTTGAACACTAGGCACAAGTCATGATCGAAGCCAATACGTGGCAGAGATTGGCTGTAGGACAAGCACACAAACACGATACACTTAGATTCTGCACTCTGTTCAACAAAAACCAAGCGGCCTGATATTTCGTACGTCCCGCTAAGGCAGTCACGTGATTTCTTCATAATTCGAGTCGTTTTAGTTTCCCCATAGTTGTGAATTGGTGGTTTTTCTCTGTCTTCCCATCATTACAATCAATCACGCCGCGTATATATTAACAAAACACATCAATACTTTCGTTTAATTTGAAGTTAAAACATGAAATACGGTCATTAATTTCTCGAGGTGTGCGGTTTGTTAACTTTCTTACAACAGAAGTATGTTGCTACGGGTTGTTGTTTCTCGCAGCCGAGGTAGCCGAGCGCTTTAAGGCGTGATGGCAATACTTTTCGGAAACAAACTTTATGGGTTCGCGTCACAGGGTCATTATGTAATTTTTTCTTTTTTATTATGATTTATACTCAAAAACACTCAATGAAATTATGCGGTAACACATCTATTATTTAAGTAATTATTTAATTGCATTTTTCAAAACTTATCCTTGCTCCTTTGCAGGTTTAGAAGTGCGAGTGGCGTAGATATTTCTTTTATTGTTCCGTATTTTTTTTGTTTACCGACATTCTGATTAATAGGTTTCGTGTGAAGTCAAATTGCGAGCCCACTTTCCGCACAGTTAAGTTACATGTCGAAATCATATATACGAACATCACTTGTAGCACGTCATTTCGAGACACTTTCTTCACAGCTAGGGTGCCAATGCACATGGAGAGAGTAATGTTAGTGTCTCTATTTATAACAGATAGTCTGTAGTTGGAAGGACTATACACGAATATCATCAGTTCCCGCGTAATGTTTGTATAGCATATTTAGAACAGAGAGGCTGCTTGTAGAGAACAAATAAACGAATTTTATCATTTGGGTCGAAAGGCGTTTTGATTCTTTATTCAGCATAGGTATTCTGCAGTTTGAGCACAAAAGTACAATTTTTTGATTTATCACATGAATCAACACTATTAATCTGCATTTCGAACGTCATAAAGGACTTTATTTAGTTGGCTCAAGTAATAATTAGATATCATTAAATGCAAAAATAGACTTAGGTCGAGCGCCAATACAAGAATTTCTTCAGTTAGCGCAATTCATATTACGAAATGAAATGCAGCACAGATAATCTGAAGGCCGAGAATAATTACTTATCATGTGGATTGTCGGAAGTCATGTTTTGAATACACATTCGTAACAGATAACTTAAGTGTTGTTGTCGCCCACTCTTCGTAGATTTGTAGCAAGAAACAGATCCCTAAATGGCGTAGAAGCTGTTTTTTCTGCAAAATTACAGGACTGCCTTCTCGACAAATAGTGCCAACTTTCGCCACTAGGATCTCTGGCGTCTTTGCGTACCGAGAGACGACTGGCGACGAAAGTGGGAACTACTAAGAACTTGCCCAGATTACAGTGTCCCATATCCATAAAGTTTTCCTGACTGGTCTGTTCTTCCTGCCTAACTGGCATAAGAGTTATTATACTAAACAATGAAACTAAATGTAGAGCCCCTATACAAGTGTTTAAACACAGCGCGAGTCATGTTTCGAGCTATAAAACTGCACAGATGGGCTGTGGGTCGAGTGCAAATGCACGAATTTCAGAACTATGAGCAAGTTATGTTTAGACCCACAATCACAACAGATATGAAGTATGTCGAATGCCAATACACAAATTTCATCAAATGGGGTGAGACATGTTTCCACGCCTTATTCGTAACAGATAGGCTGTATATTAAGGCTCAAAACACTACTTCCCTCAGTTGCAGTAAGTCACGTTTGTAGCCCATATTCAGCTGTGTTAAGTTATAAGTCCTTTGTAATAGTATGAATTTCGTCATTTGTCGAAATTCACGTTTCCATACTAACGACTAAACAGTTTGGATATAGATGGAATGCCATTGAACAAACTTCATCATTTGATGTGGCTAATGTTTCGAGCCAATATTCTGCACATATAAGGTGTAGGATAATAGAATATACACACTAGTTGCTTCAGTAGGTGCAATTCTAGTTTCAAGCCCTTATTCAGTTCAGCTAAGCAGCATGTCTATCGCACATAAACGAATTCCATCACTAGGCAGAAGTCATGATCGAAGCCAATACGTGGCAGAGATTGGTTGTAGGACAAGCACTCAGACACGATACACTTAGATTCTGCACTTTGTTCAACAAAAACGAAGCGGCTTGATATTTCGTACGTCCCGCTAAGGCAGTCACGTGACGTCTTCATAATTCGTGTCGTTTTAGTTTCCACATTTTTGTGAATTGGTGGCGTTTCTCTGTTTTCCTATCATTACAATCAATCACACCACATACATATTTACAAAACACACCAATACTCTCGCTTAATTTGAAGTTAAAACATGAAACAAGGTCAGTAATTTCTCGAGGCGTGCGGCTTGTTAACTTTCTTACAACAGAATCATCTTGCTAGGGTTGGTTGTTTCTTGCAACCGAAGTAGCCGAGCGCGTTAAGGCGTTATGGCAATACTCTTCGGAAATAAACTGTATGGGTTTTCGTCCCACGGTCAGAACGTAATTTTTTCTTTTTTACTATTTTTATACTCCCAAACACTCAATCAATTATGCAGTAACTCTTCTACTACTTAATTAATTATTTAAGTTATGTGTTAACTGGGCTTCTACTACTTAATTAATTATTTAAGTTATGGAAGTGTTACTGAATAATTTAATTGAGTGTTGGTGAGTATAAAAAATAATAAAAAAGAAAAAATTACATTCTAACCGTGGGAATCGAACCCATAAAGTTTGTTTCCGAAGAGTATTGCCATCACGCCTTAACGCGCTCGGCTACCTCGGATGCGAGAAAGTACAATCCCTAGGAACAGACTTCTGTTGTAAGAAAGTTAACAAGCCGCACGACTCGAGAAATTAATTACCTTGTTTCATGTTTTAACTTCAAATTAAGCGAAAGTATTGGTGTGTTTTGTTAATATATACGCGGCGTGATTGATTGTAATGATGGGAAGACAGAGAAGGCCAACAATTCACAAATATGGGGAAACTAAAACGACTCGAATTATAAAGACGTCACGTGACTGCCTTAGCGGGACGTACGCATGGTTTTTGTTGAACAGAGTGCAGAATCTAAGTGTATCGTGTCTGAGTGCTTGTCCTACAGCCAATCTCTGCCACGTATTGGCTTCGATTATGATTTGTGCCTAGTGATGAAATTCGTTTATGTGCGATAGACATGCTGCGTATCTGAACTGAATAAGAGCTTGAAACTAGAATTGCACCGACGGAAGCAACTGGTGTGTATATTCTATTGATCGACACCTTATATGTGCAGAATATGGCCTCGAAACATTAGCCACAACAAATGATGAAGTTTGTTTAATGGCATTCCATCTATTTCCAAACAGCTTAGTCGATAGTATGGAAACGTGAATTTCGACAAATGATGAAATTCCTACTATTACGAAGGACTTGCACCTTAGCTGAGCCGAATATGGTTTACAAACGTGACTTACTGCAACAGAAGGAAGTAGTGTTTAGACCCTTGACATACAGCCTATCTGTTACGAATGAGGCGTGGAAACATGTCTCACTCCATGTGATGAAATTTGTCTACTGCCATTCGAAATACTTCTTGTCTGTTGTGATTATGGGTCTAAACAAAACTTGTTCATAATTCTGAAATTCATGCTTTTGCACTTGACCCACAGCCTATATGTGCATAATTAGACCTCGAAACATGACTCGTGCTGTGTTTAAACACGTGTATACGGGCTCGACATTTACTTTCATTGCTTCGTATAATAACACTTAGGTCAGTTAGGCAGGAAGAAAAGACCAGTCAGGAGACTTAATGGATATGTCACGCAACAAACTGGACAAGTTCTTAGTAGTTCCCACTTTCGTTGCCAGGCGTCTCCAAGTATGCAAAGACGCCAGAGATCCTAGCGGCGAAAGTTGGAACTATCTGTTGAGAAGGCAGTCCTGTAATTTTACAGAAAAGACAGTATCTACTCAATTTAGGGATCTGTTTCTTGCTAGAAATCTATTACAAGTGGGCCAAACCCACACTTATCTGTTACGCATGTGTATTCAAAACGTGACTTGCCACAAACCACATAAAAAGAGTAATTATTCTCGCCCTTCAGATTATCGGTGCTGCATTTCATTTCGTAAAATGAATTGCGCTAACTGAAGAAATTCGTGTATTGGCGCTCGACTTAAGTCTATCTTTGCATTTAATGATCTCTAATTAATACCTGAGCCAACCTAATAAAGTACTTTATGACGTTCGAAATGTTGCTTAATAGCGTTGATACATGTGCCAAATCAAAATGTTGTACTTTTGTCCTCAAACTGCAGCATACCTCTGCTGAATAAAGAATCAAACGCCTTTCGAACCAAATGATAAAATTCGTTTATTTGTTCTCTAAAAGCAGCCTCTCTATCTTTAATATGCTACACAAACCTGACGCAGGACCTGATGATATTCGTGTATAGTCCTTCGAACTACAGAATATGTGTTATAAATAGGGACTCGAAACATGACACGCTCCATGTGCATTGGCATCCTAGCTGTGAAGAAATTGTCCCGAAATGACGTGCTACAAGTGATGTTCGTATATATCATTTCGACCATCAACATAACTGTGCCGAAAATGGGCTCGTAATGTGACTTGCAGACGAAACCTATTAATCAGAATGTCGGTAAATAAAAAAAAAATTACGGAACAATAAAAGAAATAACTGCGACACTCGCACTTCTAAACCTACAAATGGAGCAAGTATAAGTTTTGAAAAATACAATTAAATAATTTATTAAGTAATAGAAGTATTACTGCATAATTTAATTGAGTGTTGGTGAGTATAAAATATAATAAAAAAGAAAAAATTACATTCTGTCCATGGGACGCGAACCCATAAAATTTGTTTCCGAAGAGTACTGCCATCAGGCCTTAACGCGCTCGGGTACCTCGGCTGCGAGAAACGACCACACCTAGCAACATACTTCTGTTGTAAGGAAGTTAACAAGCCGCACGCCTCGAGAAATTAATTACCTTATTTCATGTTTTAACTTCAAATTAAGCGAAAGTATTGGTGTGTTTTGTTAATATATACGCGGCGTGATTGGTTGTAATGATGGGAAGACAGAGAAACGCCAACAATTCACAAAAATGGGGAAACTAAAACGACTAGAATTATTAAGACGTCACGTGACTGCCTTAGCGGGACGTACGCTTGTTTTTTGTTGAACAGAGTGCAGAATCTAAGTGTATCGTGTCTGAGTGCTTGTCCTACAGCCAATCTCTGCCACGTATTGGCTTCGATTATGATTTGTGCCTAGTGATGAAATTCGTTTATTTGCGATAGACATGCTGCGTAGCTGAACTGAATAAGGGCTTGAAACTATAATTGAACCTACTGAAGCAACTGGTGTGTATATTCTATTGACCTACACCTTATATGTACAGAATATGGGCTCGAAACATTAGCCACAACAAATGATGAAGATTGTTTAATGGAATTCCATCTATATCCAAACTGCTTAGTCGATAGTATGGAAACGTGAATTTCGACAAATGATGAAATTCATACTATTACGAAGGGCTTGCACCTTAACTGAGCCGAATATGGGTTACAAACGTGACTTACTGCAACAGAAGGAAGTAGTGTTTTGACCCTTGACATACAGCCTATCTGTTACGAATGAGGCGTGGAAACATGTCTCACTCCATGTGATGAAATTTGTGTATTGTCATTCGACATACTTCTTATCTGTTGTGATTATGGGTCTAAACAAAACTTGCTCATATTCTGAAATTCATGCATTTGCACTTGACCCACAGCCTATCTTTGCAGTATTAGACCTCGAAACATGATTCGCGCTGTGTTTAAACACGTGTATAGGGGCTCGACATTTACTTTCATTGCTTCGTATAATAACTCTTAGGTCAGATAGGCAGGAGGAAAAGACCAGTCAGGAGAATTTATGGATATGGCACGCTGCAAACTGGGCAAGTTCTTAGTAGTTCCCACTTTCGTCGCCAGGCGTCTCCAAGTATGCAAAGACGCCAGAAATCCTAGCGGCGAAAGTGGGAACTATCTGTCGAGAAGGCAGTCCTGTAATTTTACAGAAAAGACAGCTTCTATGCAATTTAGGGATCTGTTTCTTGCTACAAATCTACGACAATTGGGCCAAACACACACTTATTTGTTACGGATGTGTATTCAAAACGTGACTTGCTTCAAACCACATAAGAAGGGTAATTATTCTCGCCCTTTAGATTATCTGTGCTGCATTTCATTTCGTAATATGAATTGCGCTAACTGAAGAAATTCGTGTATTGGCGCTCGACCAAACTCTATCTTTGCTTTTGATGATCTATAATTATTACTTGAGCCAACCTAATAAAGTCATTTATGACTTTCGAAATGTAGATTAATAGTGTTGATACATGTGCCAAATCAAAATATTGTACTTTTGTGCTCAAACTGCAGCATACCTATGCTGAAAAAAGAACCAAAACGCCTTTCGACCCAAATGATAAAATTCGTTTATTTGTTCTCTAAAAGCAGCCTCTCTTTCCTGAATATGCTATACAAACATGACGCGGGAACTGATGATATTCGTGTATAGTCCTTCGAACTACAGACTATGTGTTTTAAATAGAGACACGAAACATGACTCGCTCCATGTGCTTTGGCACCCTAGCTGTGAAGAAATTTTCCCGAAATGCCGTTCTACAAGTGATGTTCGTATATATGATTTCGACAATCAACTTAACTGTGCTGAAAATGGGCTCGTAATATGACTTGCAGACGAAACCTATTAATCAGAATATCGGTAAAAAAAATTACGGAACAAGAAAAGAAATAACTGCGCCACTCGCACTTCTAAACCTGCAAATGGAGCAAATATAAGTTTTGAAAAATACAATTAAATAATTGTCCCGAAATGACGTTATACAAGTGATGATCGTATATATGGTTTCGACCATCAACTTAACTGTGCCGTAAATGGACTCGTAATATGACTTGCAGACGAAACCTATTAATCAGAATGTCGGTAAACAAAAAAAAATTACGGAACAATAAAAGAAGTAACTGCGCCACTCGCACTTCTAAACCTGCAAATGGAGCAAGTATAAGTTTTGAAAAATACAATTAAATAATTAATTAAATAATAGAAGTGTTACTGCATAACTTAATTGAGTTTTGGTGAGTATAAAAAATAATAAAAAAGAAAAAATTACATTCTGACCGTGAGCCGCGAACCCTTAAAATTTGTTTCCGAAGAGTAATGCCATCAGGCCTTAACGCGGTGCGCTACCTCGCCTGCGAGAAAAAACCACACCTAGCAACATATTTCTGTTGTAAGAAAGGTAACAAGCCGCACGCCTCGAGAAATTAATGACTGTATTTCATGTTTCAACTTCAAATTAAGCGAAAGTATTGGTGTGTTTTGTTAATATATACGCGGCGTGATTGATTGTAATGATGGGAAGACAGAGAAACGCCACCAATTCAAAAATATGGGGAAACTAAAACGACTCGAATTATAAAGACGTCACGTGACTGACTTAGCGGGACGTACGAAATATCAGGCCGCTTGGTTTTTGTTGAACAGAGTGCAGGATCTAAGTGTATCGTGTCTGAGTGCTTGTCGTACAGCCAATCTCTGCCACGTATTGTCTTCGATCATGACTTGTGCCTAGTGATGAAATTCGTTTATGTGCGACAGACATGCTGCGTAGCTGAACTGAATAAGAGCTTGAAACTAGAATTGCACGTACTGAAGCAACTGGTGTGTATATTCCTCTGACCTACACATTATATGTGCAGAATATGGGCTCGAAACATTAGCCACAACAAATGATGAATGGCATTCCATCTATATCCAAACTGCTTAGTCGATAGTGTGGAAACGTGAATTTCGACAAATGATGAAATTCATACTATTACGAAGGACTTGTACCTTAACTGAGCCGAATTTGGGTTGCAAACGTGACTTACTGCAACAGAAGGAAGTAGTGTTTTGACCCTTGACATACAGCCTATCTGTTACGAATAAGGCGTGGAAACATGTCTCACTCCATGTGATGAAATTTGTGTATTGGCATTCGACATACTTCTTATCTGTTGTGATTATGGTTCTAAACAATAATTGCTCATAATTATGAAATTCATGCATTCCCACTCGACCCACAGCCTATCTGTGCAGTTTTATACCTTGAAACATGATTCGCGCTGTGTTTAAACACGTGTATAGGGACTCGACATTTATTTTCATTGCTTCGTATAATTACTCTTAGGTCAGTTAGGCAGGAAGAAAAGACCAGTCAGGAGAATTTATGGATATGGCACGCTGCAACCTGGCAAGTTCGTCGTAGTTCCCACTTTCGTCGCCAGGCCTTTCCAAGTATGCAAAGACGCCAGAGACCCTCGCGGCGAAAGCTGGAACTATCTGTCGAGTAGGTAGTCCTGTAATTTTACAGAAAAGACAGCTTCTACGCAATTTAGGGGTCTGTTTCTTGCTAGAAATTTACGACAAGTGGGCCAAACCCACACTTATCTGTTACGGATGTATATTCAAAACGTGATTTGCCACAAACCACATAAAAAGAGTAATTATTCTCGCCCTTCAGATTTTCTGTGCTGCATTTCATTTCGTAATATGAATTGCGGTAACTGAAGAAATTGGTGTATTGGCGCTCGACCTAAGTCTAACTTTGCATTTAAGGATCTCTAATTATTACTTGAGCCAACCTAATAAAGTCCTTTATGACTTTCGAAATGTAGATTAATAGTGTTGATACATGTGCCAAATAAAAATATTGTACTTTTGTGCTCAAACTGCAGCATACCTATGCTGAATAAAGAACCAAAACGCCTTTCGACCCAAATGATAAAATTCGTTTATTTGTTCTCTAAAAGCAGCCTCTCTTTCCTGAATATGCTATACAAACATGACGCGGGAACTGATGATATTCGTGTATAGTCCTTCGAACTACAGACTATGTGTTATAAATAGAGACACGAAACATGACTCGTTCCATGCGCTTTGGCACCTTAGCTGTGAAGAAATTGTCCCGAAATTCCGTTCTACAAGTGATGTTCGTATATATGATTTCGACAATCAACTTAACTGTGCCGAAAATGGGCTCGTAATATGACTTGCAGACGAAACCTATTAATCAGAATGCCGGTAAAAAAAAAGTTACGTAACAATAAAAGAATTAACTGCGCCACTCGCACTTCTAAACCTGCTAATGGAGCAAATATAAGTTTTGAAAAATGCAATTAAATAATTATTTAAGTAATAGAAGTGTTACTGCATAATTTAATTGAGTGTTGGTGAGTATAAACAATAATACAAAAGAAAAAATTACATTCACACCGTGGGAAGCGAATCCATAAAGTTCGTTTCCGAAGAGTATTGCCATCAAGCCTTAACGCGCTCGGCTACCTCGGCTATGAGAAACAACCATCCCTAGCAACATACTTCTGTTGTAAGAAAGTTAACAAGCCGCACGCCTCGAGAAATTAATGACTTTATTTCATGTTTTAACATCAAATTAAGCGAAAGTATTGGCGTGTTTTGTTAATATATACACGGCGTGATTGATTGTAATGATGGGAAGACAGAGAAACGCCACCAATTCACAAATATGGGGAAACTAAAACGACTCGAATTATAAAGACGTCACGTGACTGCCTTAGCGGGACGTACGAAATATCAGGCCGCTTGGTTTTTGTTGAACAGAGTGCAGAATCTAAGTGTATCGTGTTTGTGTGCTTGTCCTACAGCCAATCTCTGCCACGTAATGGCTTCGATCAAGACTTGTGCCTAGTGTTCAAATTTGTTTATGTGCGATAGACATTCTGCCTAACTGAACTAGAATTGCACCTACTGAAGCACCTGGTGTCTATATTCTTTTGACCTACACCTTATATGTGCAGAATATGGTCTCGAAACATTAGCCGCAACAAATGATGAGTTTGTTTAATGGTATTCCATCTATATCCAAACTGCTTAGTCGTTAGTATGGAAACGTGACTTTCGACAAATGATGAAATTGGAGCAATTCATATTACGAAATGAAATGAAGCACAGGTAATCTGATGGGCGAACATCATTACTATTTTTACGTGGTTTGTTGCAACTGATGCTTTAAATACACGTAAGCTAATTGTTCCTGTCGCCCCTTTTCTTAGATTTGTAGCAAGAATCAGATCCCTAAATGGCGTGGAAGGGGTAAGGACTTTAACATTACAGTACATCCTTCTCAACAAATAGTTCCAAATTTCGCCGCTAGGAGCTCTGGCGTCTAGGCGTACTTGGAAGTGCCTGGCAACGAATAAGAATTTGCCCAGGATGCAGCTTGTCAGATCCACAACGTTCTCCTGACTAGGATATTCGTCATGCTGAGTTATGTACTAATGAATGAACATAAATGTCGAGACCCATCACTTAGCGCGAGTCATGTTTCGAGCTCAAATACTGCACAGATAGGTTGTAGGTCGCGTGCAAACACCCGAATTTCAGATTTATAAGCAAGTTATGTTTAGAACTAAAATCAGAACAGATAAGAAGTATGTCGAACGCCAGTATACAATTTTCATCACTTTGTGTGAGATTTTTCGATTCCTTCTTCGTCGCAGATAGATGCGTTATGGCACAACTTCAGTCAGTTGATGTAAGGCATGTTTTTTCCTCATTTTCAGTACAGTTAATACACAAGGCCTTCGTAATTATACCAGTTTCATCACATGTCGAAATTCATGTTTTTAGACTAATTTCTATAAAGCCTTAATTTAGATAGAATGCCATTAAACGTATTTCATCACTTGTAGCGCCAAAGGTTTCGAGCTCATATTCAGCACATATAAGAAAAAAACACAAAAGAATGAATACCAGTTGTTTCAGTAGGTTCAATTCTAGTTTTAGTCCCATACTCATTATTCATACGCTGCATGTTGTTCGCATATAAACGAATTTCATCACTTGGCCCGAGTCATGATCGAAAGCGCATACATGGTAGCGATAGGCTGTAGGTCGAGCACTCAGACAAGAAACACAATAGTTTGTACCAATACAGGTTCAGAGATCCAGAAACAGATACCTTAATGTCGTGAAAGAGGTCATTTATGCAAAATTACAGGACAGCCTTCTCGACAAATAGTTCCATGTTTCGCCGCTAGGATCTCTGGCGTCTTTGCATACGTGGAGGAGCCTGGTGACAAAAGTGGGAACTACTAAGAACTTGCCCAGGCTGCAGCGTGTCATATCCATAACCTTTCCTGACTGGGCTTTTCTTCATTCTGAACAGGCTTAATGAATGTCCCCAAATGTTGAGACTCTATGCACGAATTTCGAAACTTAGCGCGAGTCATGTTTTGAGTTGAGAGAGTATACAGATAGGATGTAGGTCGAGTGCAAATTCACAAAATGTAAAATTTGTGCAAGTTATGTTTAGACCTATAATCAGAACAAATAAAACGTATGTCGGATGTAAATACACAAATTTCATTACTTCAAGTGGAATGTTCCAGGCATTATTTGTCTCTGATCGGCTGTATGTCAAGTGTCAAAACACTTCTTGCTTCGGTTGGAATTAGTCAAGTTTGAAGCCCATATTCAGCACAGTTAATTTGCTATTCTTTCGTAAGTATACGAATTTCACGACTTTTCGTGAACAATAAACGAATTTGATCATTTCGTTCGAATGGATTCTTCAGTCTTTATTCATCGTAGATCTGCTGCAGGTTGAGCACGAAGGTACCAGTGATTTGATTTGGCATATGTATCAACACTATTAAGCTAATTGTCGAACGTCAAAAGGCGTTTTATTGAGTTAGCTCAAGCAGTAATTCGTGTTCATTTTCTGCAAAAATAGATATAAAACTTGTTCTTACACGCGAATTTTTCAGTTGGTGCAATTAATAATACGAAATGATATGCAGCACAGGTAATCTGATAGGCGAACATCATTACTATTTTTACGTGGTTTGTTGCAACTGATGCTTTAAAGACACGTAAGCTAATTGTGTCTGTCGCCCCTTTTCATAGATGTGTAGGAATAATCAGATCCCTAAATGGCGTGGAAGGGGTAAGGTCTTCAACATTACAGGAGAGCCTTCTCAACAAATAGTTCCAAATTTCGCCGCTAGGAACTCTGGCGTCTAGGCATACTTGGAAGCGCCTGGCAACGAAAGTATGAACTACTAAGAAGTTGCCCAGGAAGCACCTTGTCAGGTCCACAACGTTCTCCTGACTAGGCTTTTCGTCATGCTGAGTTATGTATTAATAAATGAACCTAAATGTCGAGCCACATCACTTAGCGCGAGTCATGTTTCGAGCTCAAATACTGCACAGGTAGGCTGTAGGTCTCGTGCAAACACCCGAATTTCAGAATTATAAGCAAGTTATGTTTAGACCTATAACCAGAACAGATAAGAAGTATGTCGAACGCCAATATACAATTTTCATCACTTAGTGTGAGATTTTTCCATTCCTTCTTCGTCGCAGATAGATGCTTTATGGCACGACTTCAGTCAGTTGATGTAAGGCATGTTTGTTCCTCATTTTCAGTACAGTTAAGACACAAGGCTGTCGTAATTATACCAGTTTCATCATTTGTCGAAACTCATGTTTTCAGACTAACGTATATAAAGTCTGGATTTAGGCAGAATGCCATTAAACGTATTTCATCACTTGTAGCGCCAAAGGTTTCGAGCTCATATTAAGCACATATCAGAAATAAACACAAAAGAAGGAATACCAGTTGTTTCAGTAGGTTCTATTCTAGTTTTAGTCCCATATTCAGAATAGATACGCTGCATGTTGTTCGCATATAAACGAATTTCATCACTCGGCCCGAGTCATGATTCAAGCGCATACATGGTAGCGATAGGCTGTAGGTCGAGCACTCAGACACGAAACACAGTAGTTTGTACCAATACAGGTTCCGAGATCCAGAAACAGATATCTTAATGTCGGTAAATTGGTCATTTATGCTAAATTACAGGACAGCCTTCTCGACAAATAGTTCCATGTTTCGCCTCTAGGGTCTCTGGCTTCTTTGCATACGTGGAGGAGCCTGGTGACAAAAGTGGGAACTACTAAGAACTTGCCCAGGCTGCAGCGTGTCATATCCATAACCTTTCCTGACTGGGCTTTTCTTCATCCCGAAAAGGCTTAATGGATGTCCCCAAATGTTGAGACCCTCTGCACGAATTTCGAAACTTAGCGCGAGTCATTTTTGATTTGAGAGTGTATACAGATAGGATGTAGGTCGAGTGCAAATTCACAAAATGTAAAATTTGTGCAAATTATGTTTAGACCTATAATCAGAACAAATAAGACGTATGTCGGATATAAATACACAAATTTCATTAATTCAAGTGGAATGTTCCAGGCATTATTTGTCTCTGATCGGCTGTATGTCAAGTGTCAAAACACTTCTTGCTTCGGTTGGAATTAGTCAAGTTTGAAGCCCATATTCAGCACAGTTAAGTTGCTATTCTTTCGTAAGTACACGAATTTCATGACGTTTCGAGAACAAATAAACGAATTTGATCATTTCGTTCGAATGGTTTCTTCAGTCTTTATTCAGCATAGATCTGCTGCAGGTTCAGCACGAAAGTACCAATGATTTGATTTGGCACATGTATCAACACAATTAAGCTACTTGTCGAACGTCAAAAAGCGTTTTATTCAGTTAGCTCAAGCAGTAATTCGTGTTCAATTTCTGCAAAAATACATATAAACCTTTCCCTTATAAGCGAATTTCTCACTTGGAGCAATTCATATTACGAAATGATATGCAGCACAGGTAATCTGATGGGCGAACATAATTACTATCTTTACGTGGTTTGTTGCAACTGATGCTTTAAATACACGTAAGCTAATTGTGTCTGTCGCCCCTTTTCATAGATTTGTAGCAAGAATCAGATCCCTAAGTGGCGTGGAAGGGGTAAGTTCTTCAACATTACAGAACAGCCTTCTCAACAAATAGTTCCAAATTTCGCCGCTAGGAACTCTGGCGTCTATGCATACTTGGAAGCGCCTGGCAACGAATGTGTGAACTACTAAGAACTTGCCCAGGAAGCAGCTAGTCAGGTCCACAACGTTCTTCTGACTAGGCTTTTCGTCATGCTGACTTATGTACTAATGAATGAACATAAATGTCGAGCCCCATCACTTAGCTCGAGTCATGTTTCGAGCTCAAATACTGCACAGATAGGCTGTAGGTCGCGTGCAAACACCCGAATTTCAGAACTATAAGCAAGTTATGTTTAGACCTATAATCAGAACAGATAAGAAGTATGTCGAACGCCAATATACAATTTTCATAACTTTGTGTGA
>Ga0268261_10000666_pt1 | contig 22082 bp, 17 predicted proteins | sample TergutNc150P1_FD_190353 | JGI IMG/M metagenome (GOLD analysis project Ga0268261, IMG submission 190353) | Nasutitermes corniger P1 segment gut microbial community from laboratory colony in Florida, USA - Nc150 P1 (SPAdes) (version 2) | ecosystem: Host-associated > Arthropoda: Insects >...
ATATATAAAAAAAAATATATATATATATATATATATATATATATATATATAACTCCTCAGAGAACATTGTCCTTCACCATCAAAAATTGTCCTTAGGGAAATAATTGTCCTTTGTTGTGAGGAACACAAAAAATAACATAAATACATTATGTGGTCAAAGCTTTTAGTGCCAAAACATGTGGTAGACAGAGTTACAACTGGGCTTTAAATTACTAAACATTTCGTAATCGGCAAACGTTATGAAGATTTCAGTAAAATGATTCAGTACATTAGGTGTTTATAGGAATTTTTTAAAAATAATCGAGTCTCTCTAATTCGTTAGTAGGTAATAATTGTGTAACATGTTAATTAAATACGAAATAACAAAGGAACTTGTTAAATTAATTTAAAATGTTTAACATGAGAAGTGTAGTTAGTTTAACATTGCTGAGCATGGACTTTCTGATTCAGGTTGATAATGCTTTTTGCTCGTAATTTTGATATAAACTATTATAAAAATCAGCTATGTCGGAATGGTCTAAGTCAGATACTGGGTCTGCTGTTGGGTGAGAATATAAACAGGCAATGGTACGGAAATTCTTAGAAATTTTCTATGTCATGTACGTTCATATGGTTCATACATTTACCAAGTGCGCTATCATTAACAAACTCTAAATTTTGTTCATAGAATGTAAGCAATTTATGTAGTTCTTGAGATACTTAGAATAAAAAAATACCTACACAGCAATACGTTTGGTCCCGTTATAAAAAACCAAATTTTAAGTACTGTTTTGACGCATTTCAAGCTACAAAGAGTGACAAGACTGTGCTAAAGAAAAGCAGCTTCGCAGGACAGGATAGACTGAAAAATGCCACCTACGGCAAGGAAAAATTATAAATATGCTATTATAAAAATAAGACGTGTTTAAAATCATTATATCATTGCACTACATCCAAACAAAATTATTTTTGCACTTCATACTCAGTGAACAGTCTTACAGAATGCTACAGAAACTTCAAATTTTATTACCCGAACAGTCAGATCTAAGGTTTTCACGGCGGAGAAGATTTATGCTGTGGTATTCTGAATTAGCCTGTAGGATTTATGAGAAAATTGTTGCGTTACGCAGCTCATTAACATAGGTAAGATGATTCATATTAGGCACTATTTCAGACAGGCATACTTCACAATTTATATGAAAATTACGAAGTATCATACAGTACCTTACAAATTTAAGGAATGAGACCTTAATCAATACTTCATATTTTAGTTACATTACAGTTCGAGTTGATGTCATAACACTAATAAACCTCCGGTGTCTTAAAATGAGGATAAGACTGAACAGACCTGTTTTATCGTATACTGAAGGAAATGTCTGCTCCACAAAGTTAGTTACTTTTATAAGTAGTCACAGGCTGTTGTGAACACGATAATTATCATCCGGTTACTTTAGAAGGTAGGAAATTTCTGAACAAGATGAAAGATAGTTAGTTTCAGTTGACGAACCAAGCACAATTAGTTAGATATTTAGTTATTTTACTTTTATTTCAGTAAGCGAAATTCTACTATCAATATTGCGATATTCACATTTACTCTTGTATGTATTAAAATGTGTTTTGGTATGTAAAGTTAAGTTCCTTATTTATCGTGTTATTTTTAAGAAAGGTAAAATAAGTATGTGGCTTAATCCGCACTAAATCCTCTAATTTTCCAGGAAAAGAATACAATCCTATGGAGCTACTTTTATTCTAAATCCTAAGCTGAAACATTTTCCGCTTCTGTAGTAAATCCTGTGGGAAATGTAGGAAGTGAATCGCTTTTTAGAAGTGTTTTGCAGTATTGGAGAGTCGTCAAATTTCCTCGAATGAAGCTGCAGTGAGGACAACATTCTGGCATATTTTCTTTTCACGTCGTTATTTACAATATATTTAAAACCAGATATGTAGCTTGATAAACTTGCGGCAGCAGAATAATTTGGGTGAGAGATCATTTGTTCCCACCACGAATATCTTAGTTAAAAGTTATTGCAAAATTTTCTAAAAAATAAAATTTGTAATCAATATATAACACTTTTGTACTTTTTACACATGCATAAATTTTTGAATAATGCAAATTTTATTGTACTCATACCGTGCACATTCTTGCCATCAACGTATCACTTAACAAATCCACTTAATAAAATACAGCTCCTGACAAGTACTAAGCTCCTACCTGTTTCGACACTGGGATGCCTTACACAGGGAGTCTTCTAGCACAAAGGAATAGGCTAGAAGTCCATCACGCTAATCTAGGTTTTGATCGCCATCACTGGAATGATTAAAATGTTAAAATTCTAAAATACATGAAACTGAGAAATATAAAATTATTTCACCGCTCGACATGATACACTTCACACGCTCCATCTGGTATGTACTCTGATATATACACTTTATTATATAGTATAAATTTATCTTTGTATGTAATATCAATATATACTCAGGTATCTTAAATTAATAGTGATAACATTCTTACAGGACGAGAACTCTTACGATCACATGGATCGATTAAGATGTCTATATTCACACTTCCTACAGAATATAAATGACTGCGAGCCTGTTTCTGAAGCTGCTGACAATCACTTATTTTGATATCAACAACACTGTGATGTTGCGTTTCTCAAATTCATTTATTTTAAAATTTTAATATTCTAATCATTCCAGAGATAGTGATGCAATACCTAGATGTGGGAGGTTGATACCTGTCGGGAATTGTATTGTATTAATTGTATTTTTTGTTTGATATTTTGATTACTAATTATTGGTCTAATTGAATGGGTTGCTTCGTAACAATTCTACTACGAGACATTTTAAGAATTTTACTGTCTACATGAATAAAGTGAGGTATTACAAAATTTGAGATTGTGGTCAATTTTCAGCTTCTGCTTTGAAGACTGAGAGACCGCAGTCACCCATAACGTTTGTAATGTTAAAAATAACCAAGCAGATAATGATCTTGAAAAGTACCGCCTTGAGAAGCTCGAAACTCCTTAACTCATTGCGCGTACTCATCACGCGTGTAGGTAATTTGAATAAGTTTCCAGTGTGTGTATGTTTTAATGACATCTTATCTGAAACACTCATTACAGTGACATGCTAATAAATGTATTTTCCCATTCAACTTACCCTTTGATGGTTTGATAGGGTGATGATTTAATAGAATCTAAGGTTGTCAGCTGGTATAGGTGTAAAGCAACTACAACGACCAGAACCTGCTGTGTACACGCGCAAGACATCCGAAGCCTTCACTAAGGCTGCTCCTGTGTCTTGGCTATGTTCTTGAAGATATTAAGAAGATTGAAGCCACAGGGTTATGAGATGCAAAACGGTGTAACGTCTACTGCCACCTTCAGAATAAAGAAGTACTATCATCTAGATGGAGAAAATAGGTTTCTCCGAAACGCTGGCACCTTTCTACCGGACTATAATTTATATTACAATAAAGCTTAATTGTTAAAATCCATGGTTCTAGGTTTGGAAAATCTGAGAACATATAGATTCGAGGATTTGTTCTTAACTTGTAGTTACGAAATATTTCCTTCCCATTCTACTTTAAAAGAAAACCTGGGTATCGCAGTCAGTATATTGGCTAAGCTACAGACTGGAGCACGGTGGTTCGATTTTTGGAAAAGGAGAGAGATTTTTCTTTTTTTTTCCAAAATGTTCAGAACAGATCTAGGGTCCATCCAGAATCTTAAACCGGGAGTCATTTCTCAAGGCTAAAGAGGCAGAAGAGTAAAAATTACCACCTACCTTAATCTAGGCCTAGATAAAAATGGGTGGAACTATACCTCCAGTCCCCCATATGATTTCATAGCTTGCACAGAGTATTTACCCATAATTCTATCAAAAATAATAAAAGCTGTACTTCTTACTTTTTTGTGGAACTTTGTCTGCCTCATTAAGATAATGACATAGGCTGTGGTTTCCCGAGAGCAGGATGATGTGGGAAATATTTGGAAGTAAGTAGAAGGAAAGGGTCAGGACGATGGAGAAAACTGTATAATGGAGCTTCTTGATTTGTGCTCTGTACCACGCATTACTGAAAGGATTATCAAATAAGAAAACATGCGATGGGTATTGAAGACTTGAGAAATGCATTAAAATTTTGGTCAGAGAATCTGAAGAACCAGAAAACTTGAAAGACTGAGGTATTGACGGTATGACAATATTAAAATGGATTATAAAACCAATTGCTTTTGGCAGTGTGGAATGGATTCAGCTGACTCAGAAGTGGGTAAACTGACGGGTTGTTCTGAACAGGGCCATGAACCTTCGGCTTTCAAAAAAGGCAAGTAATTAATTGACAAGCTGATTTACTGTTAATTTATCTGAAGTCTTTTACCCACCTAGAATTAGTTAATATTAAGAATCCGTGAGTAAATGGTAAGATTGGTGTGTTTAAACGCCAGTGAATATACTTGTAGTCTGGACCGACCTTAAAGTTGCCTGTCTCTTTCAATAAACTCTTCCTTTATACTAGGTTTCTCTAAAGTTGTTCCTGTGTTTTTGTCTTCAGTGTGGGCTACGTCATAAGAGTGGTAATTACCATAGTTACATGGGAAGCTGGTGAACAAGCACACGTTGAAAAAGAACAGTATGTTTTCCTTTTTATTTTTAAATTTGAAAGTTTAATTGGAGGGCCTCCCTGGGCGTTGTGTCGCACCTGAAAGGGGTGTAGTCGCGTCACAGCTTGTATGTTGTATTGGAGGGTGTGGCGACACCAGATGACTAACTAACGCAGGGGTATCAACGGCGTGCACTTTTTAGAGTTTTGCTTAAGAGTCCTGTCAGTTGCCGAGACTGTAGCAGCGAATGACATTCTGGTTAGTGTATGACACATTAAAAATAACGTAATAGAAAACAGTCGTGATCTGTTACAGGACATTATGCCGAAAACTGGAAAGGGAAATGTCAGATTTTTTGGTGTCCATTCCGACATTAGATCGGGCAATTTTCGAAAGTAGTCACAAGCGTGAAAACTTTAGGCAACTTGCGTGTCCTCTGATAGTCGTGTGATGTAGAGGTGGCCCATTAGCATTAATTACTGCCTATAACCCGGCTGAGAGGGTGAAAGTCCTGAATTATAGGGGAAGGTCCAGGATTCAAGTTTAGACTTCAAGATCTTTTACCTTGTAATTTTTTCGGCGATTTTCTCAAATCCCTCCATGAAAATCCAGAGATGGTGTTTCAAATTAGGCCAGGAAAGTTTCTTTTTACATCCCTTCCATTTCATTAGCACGAATTATCCCATCATTCGATTCTGTACGCTCTGAACTTCTGGCAGCATCGTTAAATAATTCATATAAGTACTCGCATCTGATGTTACAAGGTTTATTATAAGAAGTGTCGAAACCTGGGTCCACTTCTAAGCCAGGCGTTAATCAGTATCACGTTTTCTTCTCATTTCCATATCCTGTCTCCACCCATCTTCTCCAATCTTCTCCAATGAAAGTGGTACGACGTTAAACAATGGTCCCATGAAAACAAAGGCAGCGACTCCTCTGTGTAATTAACGTACTACAGAGACAGAGAGATATTTCGCCAAGTAGATATATTTGAATATCTGAGTTGTTTATGAATGACTAAGTCGATCCATTATAATACAGAAACACTATTTGCTTCTTCTTTTAACCTTTCAAGCACAATGGATACCTTATACACCACCTACTTCAAAAATAGGGAAATCTGCATTTTGTCCACACAGTGTTTGTATCTTCCGTAAGATATTCACAATAAACAACTATTATTTCCCCAAATCTAATTAGCCGGTTGATCTTTTAAACGGAAAAGCGGTGTCTTTACTGCTGCGAGATAGGAACTAAATATTTAAATATCATTTTCAAAGAATTCCTGTTCCCTTCCAAAGGTTAATCTTTCGGTTATAAATTTTTTGTAATAACTTTGTAGAAAATGAATTATCATTTCCAATTCCACAAGTTGTGGGCATTCTGTAAAATCTTACGGACTTAACAAGCCAGTGTTTATAAACTTAAAGGGCATGTGTGTACGTGCTTTTCGGTAATCCGTGTTCACACCGTCCTGCTTACTACTCTGACCCTTACGTCCGTACATTAGGGACACAAGTAGATTATTCAATCTTTACTTTGCGTCTTTTGAGACGAAAGATTAAAAATATGCGTCTTTTCGCTACGCCGTGTTTGTCTATCCCTACTCTTGTCAAGACTCGAAGACTGAACGTTTCGTGTGAATTTTCAGCAGAGGAATTCTACTAATATTCAGTGACACAAATTCCGTACCAAGTTTTGTGTAGTTCCATAAATATCTTCAAAGTTGTAAAGGGTTTGCACTTAAACACATTCAGAACAATAATGATCACTGATATAATTTTTTGTTCTCTTTCTAAGAAGGAAAGTGGGCTAAAGGGCATGATCTTCCTACCCATAACTTCAATTAGAGAAATAATTAATTGCACATTATTTGACTTGGTAAACTTTTAAGATTTCACCACAGACATGTAACTGCTGAGGACAAAGTAATACCGTGGTGAATGTGTAAGAAGTACAGGAGACTTACCTCTAAAATTTGGTAGGTTTTTCTTGTATTTGCACTGATGTATTCTAAAATAATCTTATGTTGTATTAATAAGTGCGGGAAAAATCGGTTAGACCAGACCTTAAGGATTTAATTAAAAGTGATATTTCAGGTTCTTGTGGCTACAAATATTAAGATTCTGGTTCTCTGGTATGAGATGCCCTGTATTTTGATATGTACGTAAGAACTTTCGCGAAAACCTGTGGCTTTCTTGTTCAGGCTAGAAGATGAACGCTTCAGGCTTGTCTGAAATGGTGGTTCCTATTGACGAAAATACACTTCATCACTTACCAGAAGCCTTAAATTTACGAGTACGTAAAAGTAATAACTAATCAGATGCTTGGCGCACACAAGTGAACTTGACATCCCTGAACCAACAGTGGGACAGTGAACCGAACAATCCAATTTAAAACTCCGGCTTGCTGATAGACTTGTCATCAGCAGCCTGTGGTGCTTGCTTGGTTACCCAACTTGCATATACAACTTTTTATTGTTTTCGAAATCAGTTCAGTATTTATGTGGTGAAAGTTTATGGTTCAGATGCAGGTTTACTAGCAGTCAGACTCCATTAACTTTTATATTACATTGTCACGGTGAATTTTTATTTAATTAATTTTGCATTTGTTCTACATTCTATACAAATTACATTGAACATAATGACGAAGAATTAGTTTGTTTTCATCTAATCCAGTGGGTTTATACAATGGTGAACTTCATATTACATTGCCCATTGTCTTAATTATTTCAATATTGTTTTGGCAACTGGTTCGGTTTTCATCTTCAAGTGATAAAGTGAAAGCCTGAGAAAAGCTACCCCGTCCAGTAAATAGAATTAGCTCTTTCGAATAGAGTTATCAGTTGCCGTATTTAATATTAGCTCTTTCTAACAGAGCTACATGGACCAATAATTGAAATTAGCTCATTTCAAATCATCCTGCTCGGTATGTATTTCCCACTGCCCCACCTGGCAATGGACTGAAAATAAATCTATTTAGTATATTTATTCAAGTATGAGAACTTGTGTTTGGTGTGCCTCTGATGGGGGAAACCTGCACGAACACGTTCATAAGGCAATGGAAACGTCAATTCTGACTGTTGCAGTTTGTGTCGTGTTCACCGTTCCTTTACGCTTTCGAAACTACTTATATTTCTTGCTGTACTTTTGTATTGTGGTCTTTTGAGTTATGACATCATTTACTCACGTACGAGAGTTTCGGATGAATATAGCATGTGCCTTCAGGACTAAAATAGGAGAAAATGTACCTTAGAAATATTTGTAACCGTCTACCAAACTACAAGTTGTCGTAGCCCACATTATTCACCACTACAAAACTTCTAATTCTGTAAAATTTGGATTTCTCACGACAGTAATATTAACATTGCGCCGTTCTGGATTCACACCATGTAGTTCGGTAGATAGGTACATACATTTCGAAAATTCAAACTTCAAAAGTTGAATAATTCCTAAGTTATTTAGAGCAGTTCCTCCGAAATATTATTTACATTCCAAAAGGTGTAAGTTTTACTTCTCATTTTGTCTCTACCCCAAGTGTAGAACTGAACTGTCTGTGTTTTCTGGTCTGCGATGTGACTTTGTTGTTCGGCAGTGCAGGCTGTGTTGTGTGGGCCGAACAGGGCGACAGGGCAATGTGTTGCAGGATGGATGGATGGCGGTTAGTTCTAGCATTATGATCGGTTTACAGGGCAGCAAGTGGTGTTTTATCGATGTTGCCATGACGACGCAGAGTAAGAGGTGGAGGAGAGATTTATTTTGCCGTAACATTTCACGCGACCGGAATCACCAATAATCATCAACTAAAATCTCATGGACCGTTAACCGGCAAGCGAATAGCTAACCTATCATGGCTATATTGAGAAGTGTATAATGTGGTACAGCTGCCACCAAAAGTAATGCGATGCAGAATGAATGTGACAGAAATTACGAATTTGGAAATTTAATGCAGTTTATGTACGGTCCGTTAGTTCTTTAAGCACAAAGGTAAATATGTGTACCACCTGCTTAAACATTAGAATTCTGCAATTATCCAGCGCAATGTTTTTATACATTTCATATGATTCTCACAGTTAAGAACGATATTCTCCTACACGTGTTGAACTGACATGCCTAAGTAATGAATAAGGAATATGTTAGCTGCGAGGTACTACCTGGATTTTTAATACTATTGTGATTAACTTCGTGCTTCAAATGTAGTACCAGGGCTAAGAGGATTAGTCGCCAGCTTCTCACTCAGGTTGCCCGGGTTTGATCTCACACGATTTGTTGTGGTATTTGTGTTTAACATAGTGGCACTAGGAGAGTTGCTTCTCCCAGTACTTCGGTTTTCTCATGCAGCTTTTTTCTACCAACATGCCGCAACATCTCCATCTTCAAAGTTATTATTAACATTCGGACAAACAAGCAAAGACAGGAGATCTTCGAAAATCAGAGACCATAAAAAAACGAAGAGTATTTTAATTGCTTCTTTCGAGTTTCAAAAGGCTGACTTCAACATGCCTACCGTGCGACTGCGGGGCCTAAATATGTGACGGCTGCTTCCGTCTGCTGGTTGTGGTGACTAAGACATGACGGATGTCACAGAAGTGTTACTTCTTACGTCGTTTAGAAGCAAGGTTTCCTCCGCAAATACGGAAAAGGTATATTATATTATATTTAAAAACACGGGAAATAATGAGAAATGCTTTATAAAATTCAATATTTGCTTAATAATTTTAGGGAAACTAAACAAAAGAGGATCCGCTGCACAGGATATGCGTGATGCATGTGAGAAGGTTAAAAATACAGAAGAACTCCACTTATCCGGACGCTGGTTATCCGGATCGGTTTGGTCCCTCGGGTAAATTGGTTGAGAATTCTGCAAAACTAATTTGCCTTGAAATTACCGGTTATCAGATCAGGTAAAATACAGTGTTATGGCTTCAAGAACTTCAAATCAGTCTTGGTCAAAAGGTTTAGACGCAGATACATACCGTTAATAGCAACAGCAGAACTTCAAACTGCCAATGTAGCCTATTTTCAAAGAAAAATCCAGGTACTCGTATTTTCTGCATATCCGGATGGCTCGCCGTCCCCATTAATCCAGATAATTAAAGATCTACTGTACCTCAATTATTTTAAAAAAGAAAAACTGGTAGGAAAATAAACTTAGATTTTGTTGCAGATGATAGGATGATAAAAAAAATCTATCAATGAGAGATACGGGGTGGACTGAAACTGAGCTAATTCTGCGCTGGATACAATAGCGTCTTCTTTTTTAATAGGGTACGAAACTTTTCGGTTAACAAACAGCGGGAGATATCTTGAAGTCTTTAACAAATCTCCGCTCTTCAAAGAATACCTGTTACAGTGAATGACACAAATCAATATAAAGAACTTAACGTGGACCTAGGATGGAACCTTAAACTAGACCACTAAACCCATTCATTATTCAAATTAAGTCCAAACCACTGACAGTGTTGTTAAATGATCAATCCTAAATTTTTGTGCTCTCATTCTGTTATTATTTTCCTTCATTATTCCAGTCATAGTTGTTTAGAAGGAAATGTTCCTATGAATACAAATAAGGTGAAAGTACTGTTCATGCTAGGGATCAAATTTTTGTGTTAAGTTTGTGCATCATTTCTCACTTTATATTTGTTAATAGTAGTTGCGTCATGTTAGCGTATATCTTAGTGCCTACATGTCACAAGGGGTAGGCAGATGACATAATCATCACGAGACTGTTCTAGAACCCTCCTGCTTACGTGGCAGGATTCATCCAGATCAAACTGGATCACTCCTTTTTCTAAGTAGGGTATGCGGGCGAGTAGCTTCGCTTCCTAGTTCAGTTACCAGCTAACTCCGCGCTCGATCAACCACGTAAAGGCATGCTTTCTTCAAGGGCGAGAAGCAAGCCTCTACAATACTTAATTCGCATAGAGCGATGTACAGTTATAAGAAAGTGTTAATATGCCAAGTGTTAACAGTGTAGCGAGTTTATCTGTAACTCCTAGCCACAACGGCACATATAAGCTTGTGTCCTGCACGGGACAGACACATACCTCTACTATACTTATTACTATAGGGGTGATAACAATACAATTCACAAGTTAAAGGTTACTGTCCATTGTTAACAGTGAATAAGTGATAACGAGAAGTATAACCAGTTCAAGAAGATTGTACAAAATTACGTGATAAGTGCGTAATTGTGAAATTACATTAGATTTTGCTTTGACCGGCATTTATTAATGAATAAATAAGTCTGTTCATGCTTATATGTTCCCCTGATAACAGAGCAGGGAGCCATCAGTTACAGACCTGGACAGGCCCTGAGGGTTCCAGGAGGTCGAAGCTCACAGATTTCAAGAGTATGTGTTAAGGTTGTCAGCTCTACGCACCGACCGCCTTTATCCCTCAGGAAATATTCTTGGTACCCATTTATGTTAAAGACTGATTGAGCCCCCGTGGCATAATGCTACCGGAAGGATTATATAAGTGAAAAATTCCAATAATACCATCGGGGGAATCGAACCCGCGACCTTCCGGCTTGTAGCGCAGTGCCTTCGTAGAGCCTTTTTCCTCTCTCTGCCATAATCATATATTACAATAAAGTAGCACGTGAAATAACAAACAAAATCTTTATAGTTTCTGTACACAGTTACAGACCCCAGGCAACCAGGAATATTGTAACTCGGTGAGTTGTCATTATGAAGAAATTGTGGACGTTTTCTCTGTGTTTATAGCTGTGAAATTTTTTCTCTCGCATTGAGAAAAATCCATGCAATAGCAAATCGAAGGAGCTTGAGAAAAGGATGGTGGAGGGAGTGTTTAGACATCACACAGAGGAAGTTTCATAATTTGTGTAGTCACATGACGGAGAATCAGTTGTGTGGGATACGGCAAACGTCATTGCAAGAAGATAAACACACAAAATGTTTTGATCGGAGAGCTGTAGGAAATAACGTGGCTTAGATGGAAATGTATTAAAATTGTTTATAAATACTCGTAAGTGCTATTGCAAGTTGCAAACTGGATAAAACTGGTTCAAAATGGATTGAAGTAACCGGCTGTTTTGAACATGATAATTAACTTTCGGGTTACTTAAAACTCCTATAAATTTTTGAATGACAGAAGGCTTAGCTTCTCAAGAAGTATTCTTTCTTGTGGGATAAATTGGGTATGTGGATAAGTGGTGAAATGCAGAGAATTTTACTGTATGTGACCAAACAGGCTAGAGTTGCAGTGATAAAAACTTAAGTCTAATCTCCAAACTAAGCAAGTAAGCACCTTCGGGGTATTGATTGTCTTTATCACTGTGAACCAAATTGGATACCATATGTAACACCTGGTTTAACATTAAGAAATTCTGCATATTGCCCGCAAGGTATACTTGCATTTTTCTTATAATTTTTACAATAAAAACAGATTATTTCTCTAAACAACCGTAACCTGTTTGCCTGTATAAAGCAGACTGACCATGCTTTATGTTAAGTAGGAACTGAGTTTTTCTATTCTGTTTAGACCAATTTCCGGCTTCGAATTATTACATGCTGTCATCATTATCTCTCTCTTACGCCAGTTCTAAACTTCCAGTTACGCGATCTCCAGTGGCTCATTTGCCATTCTCTTGTTTCCACGTTGTAGTTGGGCTTCAAAGGTTCTTGAAGCCATCGGGCTGAAAGGTGTGTTTCAAAATTTATTTGGTTGATTGGTTTCACTTTTTGTGTTGTTAAGGGAGTAGGTCTGCCTTAGAATTCATTATCTACACCATCGAGTTCTCCCCATACACCAAGTCAGCGAGAGCACACGCGAAGCTTTTCCAGCAGCGGCCGCTTTGTTGAATGAACTGCGTGCGGGCCCTGGGTCAGGGACAATAACAGTTGGCCTTACTTTAATAATTACTTAATCGCTAGAGCGCAAGCTTTAATATTTGTGTTTGTACGTTTTTCCTTCCCCTCCGCTCTCTTACTTTTAGTTTCAGGAAGACAGCTGTAGACGGTGAGGCTACTGTGTTCTGGAATGCGAGATTTTGTAGTATGGTACAAACTTACAGGACTTTCGGAGGAATCTGTCTTTATTTTCAGGGTTAAGGAATCTTAATTTTTCGATAAATTTGTACCAGACTAAATGGCGTCAAATTCCAGAAGACTACAGTCTTCGTAGCGACCGCCGTGAGAACCTCGAATCAAGTAATGATGGATAACCGATTATGAATTCAAATTAACCAGGCACACAAGTTGTAATGTGTAATGTGTGCGGACGTAATGGAGAGTAATTAAGGATACGACGTAGAAAACTGCAGAGTGAGGAGCTCCATCCTTTGTATAAACGGTAAAGGACTCGCAGTGCAGCCCACTATGAGCTTTGGTGTTTCTGTGGCAGTATACCTATAGCTCGACGCCTTCGTAACCTCAGCACTATATACAGTAAGAGGTTAGCGTCACAAACCGCCTCTGTCGGCAGGACACAGTTCCCAAAGACACTGAACAGTTAGTTAGGTGAATCCGCAAACCTATCTGGACTTTAGGGTGAGAAGAAAAGCGTCTGCCTCGTAGGAACTCGAATCCGTCTTTCAGTAGTCCACCCCTCGTAACTACGCTGACTGAGCTACCAAGTTCTTTATAATTTACACTTTTCACCAACTATTATTACGATTATTGAAATAATACGATGCAGACTGGGTATGTAGAAAGCGTGGGGAAATCAGATTTTACTCGGGAGGCCTGAAGGGACAATAACTTGAGACCAATACACAGACGATTATAAGGTGTCGTAGATAAAAAGAATATGTAAATTGGATTCAACCGACTCACGGTTGGAGTTAGTGGTAGGCTCTTGTATACACGTCAATGACATTTCACTGTATAGTATGAAGGAAATTTCTTAATCAACTCCTTGGTTTTATTACCAAAGTAAAAGCATAAGTGAACTGGTAACGACAGCTTTTGAAGCCAGTCAACGTAATTATAGTGGTCTTTTGAATGGTCAAATTTTGCATGTCTGTCTACGCTTGCGTGTCACAGGTCATCGGGGTGTACGTTTGACACACCTCGCACATTTTCATTCTGGTCTTCAGCAACCTGGAATCAGGTAGTTGCATATTTCTTGCGAAGCTCTTGTACTTTGTCTTTCCTTCCGTCACTTTTACAAGCCGCAGTGGAAGGAAACGTAAGTTTCTTATATTCTTCAAGCATAATGGCTTTCACTTCCCAAAAAATATCCTGATTAGTTTTAGAAGTTACTAGCCGGGGTACCCGGCCTTGCCCGGGTTTATCAATCGCGAAACCCAATGGACGGTGTTATTTTCTGATATAAGGAAAAGGGACTGCATAATTTGTGGCAATGTGTCACTGTGAAATATACGCCATGTGACCGACGAAAGGCTCCAGTACGCAGGGACAACGCGCACATGTGCACGAGAAGGGGAACAGCATCGTGAAAGAATGCAATGTCTTGTTCTAGAAACAACGGGACGGGATAGTTATGTTCTGCGAGAAATGTCATTGTAGTGCTGCGGGATATACAGTGTTCCTTGTTTTCCATCCACTGGCCAGAATGTACAGGTTTGTTGGGTGCCCGACCCTAGAACATGAGACATATATTTGCCCATGTGAGAAACATGCATTTGGCAGGTTGATTCCCGCGATTTTCAGGTATATTCTTTGTGCCTTGTTGATGGACGTTGCAAACGCAAGGCGAACCGGGAACTGTATCCTTTTGAAGTCGAAGGGCAAGTCTGTTGGGATAAGTGGTATCCGTGGAATGAACACATCCTTCCCTTTTGCACAACCTGTCAGGACAGTGGCCTCTATTAGGTGAGAATAGAGTTTCTTCACACAGAGTCTAGTGCCGTTGCACAACTAGGGGGGATCCAAGTTTCGAAGTAGCATGATCGCCAACCCGACTTTTAGCTCCATGTTATGTGGAGGAATGCCTGTGGTTTCAAGTGAATTAAGGAACTCCAGTGGGCAGAGCACAGCCTGCGAAGGATCCATGACGACGTCAACAGACTTATATGTTCTGCTGTTTGTTGGCAACATATTTGAATTTGTAGGTTAAGTTTATGAACGCAACCATTTTTGAGAGCCAAGATAGCCCTTTCACAGAGTCACTCATGTCGTGAGAGCACAGGGAAGAAGGACGGACGAAGGTGAGGTAGGTTATACGTTAGTATTGTTAGTAGTATTGTTATGTGTATAATGGCGAATGCAATAGCTATCCACTACTAACCTCCTCGCACTATCATCAGGTTTCGACGTGTAGACACGTGTGTGCCGTAGTGTTCTCCGCGTTTTGTATGCACTACCCACAGTGCATGAGACGCGCAGTAAGAGTGCGCAAGTGTCGCGCGCCAGACGTGCCGGAGTCACGGAAGAAATGCGGTCGCGGAAGAGCGAGCCGCGGGTGCAGGACAGCGCCTGTAAGAAGGGACAAGTGTCGTCCACTAGAACACCACGCCCGCGCCGTCACACGCAAGCCTTCCGGAATCACGGATATAACGCTTTGGTGGAAGACCCTGGAGCCGGCAGCCATCTTCTGGGCAGCATCGGGCACACGCTCGCGACAGAAGAGGTCGAAACGGTGGCGAAGGTGGAATATTGTGGGTCCATACGTACCCTACGACGTCCTCCAGACCAAGGGGGAGACCGCTTCAGAATTGTGGATTTGTATAAGGTACAAACAAACAAACAAAAAAGAGCAAAAACCATTTCAGCTTTATATATAAGATACGTCATTCGTATTTGACTAGAAAGTTCAGATACCTCTTTATGGGACTCTCAAGAGAAACATTGTACCGATAAATCTATATGTGTGCTCTTGTTACATACCGAATATTCGACTCTCATTGATATGTCAGTTGGAATAATAGTGTGCATGCCGAGTATAGCAGTCGATTGGGCTGCAATCCTGTTGTGTTTTCAGGAGGCTCAGCGTTTAAATCTCGACCCCAAGATCGGCTATGCTTCTCGAGATTTTTTCATAGTTTTCTCATCTCATCCTGTAAATGCCAGAATAATATGTCGAAGGAACCACAACCACTTTCCCCAACATCCTGTCAAATCCCTTATTCTATAACTCTACCATTAGACTCTACCTAGACAGGCTGACATGCTGAGTGTTTTTATAAGTTTATACAAGGCCGTGGTAACCATGTGCACCACTTGATTTAACGTTAAATATTACGTATATTTAGACAGCAGTGTTTTTATGCGGTAGATTTGTCTCTCCAAACAAAGAATCATTGTTTCCCTAAGCATCAGTGACCGACTGACCTTTGTATTTATGAATTGATATATTTTCTAGGACGGAAGAACCGCTTTCTAATTATTACTTCCATGCGTTTCGCCTTATAACTTGTTAATTGAATAAATGCAGGATATGGCGTACTAGAGCTGCAGCCTACAACAGCAGCAGCAGGAACATGCTACGGGTTCTTGGTACTGATAAACAAGCTAATGTTACTTTTACTGCAGCTTCACATTATGACTCTTAGCTAAATTATATAAGAAGGTTGAACTGCGCGCGCTTGCTCGTGTGTATATAATTTATTTATTTATAACCATACTAGCCGTGTACAAACCCTGCAACAGGCCGCCATAATTTTCACATGGAATTGCACGGTCTCTTTCTTGGTCATTTCTTCATTCTTATAGCAAGCCAAGCGGTAATCGTATGTATCGGAGTACTGCTATCTGGTTCTACTGTGTTGTGTCACATGCTTGATGTGCATTTATTTCTTCTGCCTCAGTGCGTACCGGACACAGAACGCACCCGGTAACCGTACCAACCGACGTGTGACTCACGACAAGGGTGTGAATCACATGCGGTATTGTATGTAGGGAGATAACTATGACATTCTATTAGAGTGGCTTCAAAGGGTTGAACACATTTTTTGGAATAGGGTCATTCTTGAGAAGCCGTTAGTCCCTCATGTGATCAAGGACTTCTCGCTATTTGCAGAAATTGAAAGCTGAGTGGCATATTGACAAGACCTCGCCGCTTCTATCCTGAGCCGTTCAGTCCACAACGTCTGCAGTAATTAGCTTATATTTTGACACCATTTTACGTAGTGTAAATTCGTAATTAGCACAATAGCAAACTTTGTGTCTGCCTGAAAGGTGTTCTGTATCGAGGTCAAAAGGTCAAATCTCATTAGCATGTTGCAAATGCTGTAAAATCCAAATGGACTGCACTTACGCGTGATACGTTCAGCTGATGTCATACGTTCAACTGGGAGCTGCTGGAAAATAATTTCACTTTGGATACTGCCTGTTGAGTGGGACATGAGGCATCAGGGGTGTCCTTATTTGTCATCTCAGACTCATATAGCACAGAGTTTCTATGGTGGCTACTATGGTCTGTTCACAAATATATTAATGTTAACATAGATCATTTTAACATATCCCCATGTCACAAACTTGAAGTTTTATAGATAACTGCTGTAGGTACATAAGCCCTCTTAAGTGTGATTGTGGGCTGTGGTTAGACCCACTGCAGAGGTGGGGAAAATGTGGAACGTTCTCTATCAATATAGACTCACTCACTTACTCCATGGAGCAGAGATATAGTACTCACACCTAGTCAAGAAATTACACAATTTTATGGAACCCGAGGGTTCATTACCGCATTCACAAGTGCCCGCCACCTATCCCTATCCTGAGCCACATCAATCCAATCCAAGCCCCCAAATCCCACTTCCTGAAGATCCATCGTAAATTATCTTCCCATCTATACTTGGGTCTTCGAAGTGGTCTCTTTCCCTCAGGTTTCTCACCTAAACCCTGTACACACCTCTCCTCTTCCTCATACGTGCTACATGCCCCGCCCATCTCATTCTTCTCGATTTGATCGCCGGAAAAATAACGGGTTGGGAGTACAGATCCTTTAGCTCCTCAATTGGTAGTTTTCTCCGCTCCCCTGTTACCTCATCCCTTTGAGGCCCAAATATCCACCTCAGGACCCTTTTCTCAAACACCCTCAGCCTACGTTCCTCCCTCAATGTGAGCGACCAAGTTTCACACCCATAAAAAACAACAAGCAAGCTTAGAGTTCTGTATATCTTAATCTTTGTATTTTTGGATACCAAACTTGAAGACCAGTGATTCTCCACCGAATTATAACAAACATTCCCTGAATTTAATCTGCCATAAATTTCTTCCTGAATAGAATTTTGATTTGTTAAGGTTGTTTCCAAATACTTGAACTCTTCCACCCTTTCAAAGCAACCATTATCAGTTTTTATACTGTGACTTCGTCCTGCATTCTGAGCTCGAGACATGACCACGTACTTAGTTTTATCAACATTAACTTCTAGTCAAATTTCCTTATGAGCAAATGCTAAGCTTCTGTGTTTTTCTTTGCAGTACATATGCTTACACTCAATATATTAACATCATCAGCATAAACTAGAAGCTGATGTGTACCATTTAATTTCAAGCCATCCTGGTTTACCTGAACCCTCCTAATGGCATATTCTAAATCACAGTTGAAAACAGCGGTCACATGGCATCTTATTTTAAACCATTCCCAATAGGAAACATGTCAGACAAATTCTTGCCTACCCGGACTCTGCTACACGTTTCATTCAGACACATTTTTATTAGCCTTACTAGTTTTATGGGGATACCAAACTCAATAATAATATTATAGAAGATCTCCCTCCTAACTGAATCACAAGCTTTCTTGAAGTCTATAAATAGCAGATGCACTGCTTCCATGTATACCAATTTTTTCTCAAGTATTTTATGCATGCACAATATAGTAGTTGACCTTTTGCGTAAATTCAAATTGATGATCCCCAATAATTTCCTCTGCATATGGAGTTAATTTTACAGCAGGAGGTTGGATAAAATTTTGTACGTATTCGACAAAAGTGATATGCCTCTATAATTACTACAGTCTGTTTTATCGCCCTTCTTATAGATAGATAAAATGATCGACTCCTTCCACTCCTTAGGCAATTCCTCTTGATACCAAATAGAATTAACAAGAACGAATTGTTCTACCCCTGCTTGAATCTGTTCTGCTGGGATTCGATCAGTACCTGGTGATATGTGTCTTTTTGGCATTTCAATAGCCATATCAATCTCAAACGCACTGGGTTCAGGCAACAGTGGTTCTGCTGTAGGTATTTCTGTTTGCCTAAAATCACTAACCCATGTACACTGAAGAGCTAAGAGAAATGGTTTCTCCACCTAGCCAAAATACTGTGGGAGTATGTAAACAAATCATCCTTCTCTCCCCGTAGTACATTAGTTCTAGGCTGATAAACCTTCTTAAAATCATTGCTGCCCTCTATACAAGTCATATATATCTTTTTACCTTACTGTTAATTACAAGTTCATCAATTTTAGCTTTCGGATTTTCCTTCTTTTTGTTCCTAAAATGTCCACTAGCTTCGCGTCTTACATTGTTCAGATAATCTACATTGCTTTGGTTTGGATCCTGTAACCACTGCATTTTAGCCTGCTTCCTTTGATCTAAAAAAAATTAACATTCTTCATCAAACCATGGTTTATGCTGCTTCAATTTGTGCAGACCTAGACTCTTTTTAGCTGTGGTTTTGATATTCTCTTTAATGCTCTCCCAAGGTCCTATTTATGCCTTCCCTATCATTTAAGTTCTCGAAAGCTGCAAATCTGTTTGAGATCTCAATCTGGTACTCTTTCCTAACCTCCAGATCATTAATCTTTCTGATATACACATCACACTTCTGTGCTGCTTGTTTATTGACTGCCAGTCTTTCTCTAAATTTGCAACCACCAGACAGTGACCAGTATTACAGTTAGCTCTCCTGTTAGAACTTACATCGAGTATACCCAAATACCATCTCTAATCTCTCAATATGTGATCACTCCGGTTGTGAGTCTTTCCATCAGGAGAGGTCCAGGTGTACTTATGAAAATTTTGGTGCGGAAAAATCGTGCTTTTAATAAGCAGATTTTTTGTTGTGGAAAAGTTCACTATCAATACGAACCAGATGTTGACTCTCATTCCCAACCGTCGGTTTGAAAATATTATCTTTCCCCAGTTTTGCGTGAAAATCTTCTAACAGAATTTTCATATGGTACTTTGGACCATGGTCGAATACTTGCTCTAGTTCCTCATAAAAGTTGTTTTGAATCATGACTTTTCTCCTCACTTGGTGCATGCACATTTAAAACAATGCTATTAGACTAGCAAAATCTCATAATTATATATATATATATATATATATATATATATATATATATATATATATATATATATGACACCCTATCACTAACAAACTCGACTGTCTTAACTGCTGATACTATTCTGTGGTGTACAAAAAAATCCTCTTCTCCATTGATAATTGTCTTTTCCTCTTCCATAGAAAATATATAATCCTCTGCCCTTATCGTGCCTTTTTTGTCCCACCTAACTTCCTGTGCTCCCACTAAAACTAAATTATATCTTGCTAGTTCTCTGGCCGCCGTTCTAAGGGAACCAGACCTATGTAGGCTCCTAACATTCCAGGTACAGAATTTCATACCCCTTTTCCATTGCTTAGGTCGTACCAAAGATCAGTCCAGGTCCGAGGCCTTTTTGAATGATGCGTAACATTATACGATTTTACGGTGAATTGTTAGCACCTAGCCCAACCCCCAGTCTGGAGGATCACGCTTTGTCGGCTGTCCGCCACTGCTTATTTGCAGCTACCCACCCTATTGGAGGCCGTTCCTCCAACCGCAACCTGAGGACGCGCCACGCCGTGATGACAGGGACATACTTATCACGGGATAAAGGCTCACTAAGTTCTTCAATTTTATGTTATCCTTACCGTGCCTATCATTAGTTCTGAAATTTTGGAGGGCTGAAATAGAAAACTTCTTGCTCCTTCATAACAAAGACAAATCGGTTAATGTTGTTAGGGAAATAACCGTTTCTTAACACGGGAATCATAAGAAACTCATGAATAGGCTTATATGGTGTGGGAAAAATGTCGTTTTTTAATGTTAAACAGGCGGTAAATATATCAAGTGTTTACGGACAAAGAAACCGTGATCCCAGCTTTTCTGAACACAAAGGCGTGTAGTAAAGCAGGAGCTGGCCAGCGCCGAAATGCCTAGGATTATGAAGCTGCTAAATTACTTCTCTCATCGCGCGCGAGAGGCAAGCTGCGCAAACGTCAAGGCAGCCTACGAACAAATGAAATATGACTCTCAGCAACACTAACGACCTACGACGTTTAAAAACGTATTAAATTCTATTTTATGTAGCGGCAAGTCTTTGTCTGTAAAGACAAATAAAGGCCGTTAGTAGGAAGATACAGCGAGCAGGTAGAAACTGGGAAGGGAATGTAAAAGAAAAGAAAAATAAACAAATGGGTTTGTTTTACTTGTGAAAGTGATTTCTCATTGCATTGTTCATCTCTTCGTTCACTGTTTGGTGTCTCTGTTCAAGTACATTGTAACACCCCCCTTTCTTTTGCCCTGAATATCTAAGCAGTAAGTTCCTCGGAAATACTGAAATATTCATACCAGACTTCACGGCGTAACAACCCAGAAGACAATTTTTTACTTCTGTTTTGAATTTTGACGGCCCTGGACGTAAATTTCACCCTCGAAACAGACTATTCTGACATAAGTCTTCAGTGGTTTTCCTCAGCCGCTCTGTGCAAGTCTGTGTCAGTATCTCAGATTCTGCAGTGACTGCTTCCTTCGACAATCTACCAAATTCAATTACTTTCTTCAACATATCACTCGCCGCTAATTATAGTCTTGAGTTGTTGGTGTCGTTAAATAAATCATATGTAAAAGAACACATAAATACTCTCGCACTATTATGATGAATGTGCTGTGATATGAACAATCTGGGACTACTACAGAATAAAGTTACATGGCGTTGCCTTTGTTGACATATGAACTCTGTTACTGTTTCCCGATAAACATCAGAGCTTTGTCAATTACGTAATAGGCTTTGTATAAGCACAGGCGATGTAGTGGCGCAGTGGAAACAAAGAGAGGAAAAGGTTCTGTGTAATCAGAAGAGGATGGAAGAGGAGTGGTTGCCTGCTGCAGATAATTCTCTCTTCTGAACCCAGACGCAGCAAGCTCTGGATTACAGCACAGAGAGTAACATAAGAAGTCGTTTCGACTATAGAGTTGTATATATAGATATACTAATCTGTCATTTTCTTCTTCCAGCTAAAGAAATAAAGATTTTCTGTCTTTTGTATCTCGTACTTGGAAACACAGCCAGAAAAAGAGAAAGAAGTAGATGCTGCCATAAGACCTCTTCGCGAATCGTGTTCTCCCGATACGATATATTCAGACGATCCTCGTACCGACTATAATATAAATCACTGGATATAAAGAAACTGAGAGAGGAAAAGCTTGCTTGACCTGCATCCGTTAAGAGGAGTTACGTTCAATGTGGTTTAGTCAAATACATGATAATTAACCCTTAGGCTACTAATGTCATATATATATGGAGCACCTATTCTTGATGTTTCTAGATCACACACAACGACGCAGCACAGTCGGTAGGACTC
>Ga0268261_10000667_pt1 | contig 22058 bp, 10 predicted proteins | sample TergutNc150P1_FD_190353 | JGI IMG/M metagenome (GOLD analysis project Ga0268261, IMG submission 190353) | Nasutitermes corniger P1 segment gut microbial community from laboratory colony in Florida, USA - Nc150 P1 (SPAdes) (version 2) | ecosystem: Host-associated > Arthropoda: Insects >...
CCAACCCAACATCACAGCACAACAGGGGTATGTATTGAAGTCAATAAAAATTAATTTTGCATCAATAAAATATAAATGTACAAAACTGCCATTTTTGCCTAAAAATTAGTATTTATAGGTGTGCCATGTGTTATAAAAAGTAGTATGCCAGTGGGTTAATGGAGATGAATGACAACAGTTGCCTTATGGCAGTTTTCTTCTGTGGGCTCTTTAACCCTTTCAGCAGTGTTTTTCTTTTCTCTGTACCACCTCACTTCCACTTTGAAGCATCAAGAATATGAGGAAAAAGTTCATTCCATCTTGGTATGATTCTATGACTGGAAGTTAGGTCATGGATTTATGGACTGAATGCAAACTTTCAGACTGTAAATATCCAGTAGAATTTCCTGCTGGCCAGGCAGATGCTAGCATCAATGCACATGCATACTGCTCAAAGGGTTAATGTGGCAATCAGTACTGAACACACTATAGAATCAAATGGTGGGATAACTGATGAATTGGATAGGAAGAGAAAGGAAGCTTTCATTGATTAATCATGGCATTATCAGGACATTTGCTGGAAGGGTTGAGTAAAACCACAAAAAACCTCAAGTACCACTGGTATATGGCAGGTATTTGAACCAGGCACCTCCCAAAGACAGGTCAAGAATACTACCACTGCACCAACCTGTTTATGGACATGGTGTTATGATACAATGATACTAATTCCATGCAGCCAAATGTAACGTGAAAAGCTCAAGTCATTCAGCCACCAAAGAAAATACCCATCAAGTTCATTACTGTATTCACAATGGTCAGTCACTCATCCTTGTCATGAGCTCTGTGCATCCATCCCACAGATACCCTACACTGCCAAGATCTGTTTTAAATATTCTCCTTACACCTATGCCTATGACTTCAAGGTTGTCTTGCCCCACCACATTTTCTAAAATTTTATATGCATTTCTCATGTCTCATCTTTTCCATGCATGATGCATGCCTCACCCATCTCAAGAGTCTGCATTTGATTACCTCAATAACATTTAGCACACATTACAAATGATGAAGCTCATCATGCAGTTTTTCACTCACCACCCACTACTTCATCTTATGTGCAGATGCAAAGATCTCCTCAGCACCCAGTTATCGAACACCCTCAAACTATGTTTTCTGTTCATGTAAGAGACAAAGTTTTACACCCATGCAAAAAAGGCAAGATTAGAGTTTTGTATATTTTAACTTTTCTGTTTTTTGGCTTGTTCACAAAATTGCGAAAAGCAACTATTAGCTTCGTCATGTCTCTCCATGTATTCAGCCGTCCACATGGAACTCGGATCCCACCAAATGGATTTTTGTGTAATTTTATATTTGAGTATTTTCTGAAAATCTTTTGAGAAAATGCAACTTTAACTGACATCTGACAAGACTAACAGGTACTTTACATGAAGACCAATATGCACTTGTGATCATACACGTATCTCGCTCAATTCTTCTTAGAATGAGACATGTTTCAGACAAAAGTTATAGGGAAATCAAAGCACACATTTTGTGTTTAATAACTTTTTCTCAAAAATCATGCCGTTTATGAGATAATGGGGAATAATACTGTACAGCCAAACAGGCCACAGACAATGCACATGCACACTGTGGCTACACACACTTGGAGTATGTAATACTTATTGCTTTTTCACAACAATGGTTGCACCAACGTGCCTCAGTGTTATGTTTATACATATATTGCCAGTATTCTTAGATGTGACAGGATGACAAAAGATCCTGAATCAAATACAAGCATTTCCCAAATGTAATCTGTTACCAACATCTTTCTTGAAGAAATTCTGATTTATTACTGTAAATCCTAACAACTGAACTATATTGTAAGTACATATATGTGGTACATATACCTCAACTATGAAGTATAAGTTATGACTACCATAAAGTACAGTGTGACCTAAATAAAAATTATATCACATCAAGCTAACACATCTTTTGTATAATGTGCAACACATTTGACAAACAGTACAATGAATTAAATGCAAATACAGAAACAATTGGGGGTTAACCAAATCACAAGTTCCTAATCACATAACCAGTTCACACTTAAATACTCATATAAGAAAAGGTGAAAAAATGTGCATGTAGCACAAATATTATGACATATTTGCTCCTCTACAACTAAGATTTGTATAATTTGAATTAATACAAAAACTATACAATAAGATAACATACCTGTATCATATTCTGTGTGATACCAGATATGGATCTAGATTCAGCAGACAATGATTTCATCTTCATCATCATCCTATATTGATATCAAACATTTTGTGGCCAAAAATATAAATCTGGTGCCCCAGATACTTTGTCTTTTCACCATACCACAAGGAACTGCACTATAATCAAGCATGGCAGAAAGTGCGCATGCAGAGCAAGCACAGATGCAATGTTCACATGTACAGAGCACAGATGTGACTGCTCATGCATGCAGAAATTCATGTGAAGTGGTCATTAAAACTGCCCCATCTAATGAAAAATGAAATGGCCTGAATTTCTGCTTCATAAAATACTCCATTATCAAATTTAATAAAAATCTGTTTTGTCACTTTCAACTTATATGCACTCATACGAACAGGCAACAGTAAGTTTAAAATGTGTTCTGCAAGGATGCTGGAAAAAATTCTGCTCTCAACTAGTAAAGCAGTCTACAAAACTGATTGTTTTGTACATACAGTATGCACAGTTTAATGTTGGGGACCAGTGACAAATGCCCGCAAATGGCATCACCCGTACGTCCACAGGCTACTGCTCAAATAGTATGCTACAAAATGTGTCCATTTAATCCTCATAAATGACGAGGGTTATGGCAATGCAGAACAGATTCCACCACTTCACAAATCTGTTTTATATACAGGGTCCTTATTTTATGTAAGAATTACTACTTGCAGTAACTTCTAGCCAGGTCAACTCATAAAACCCAACAGAACTTCAGCATGAAATAAAGTTTCCATGATAGCAGTAGATAACAGTACGGGTACGTACATCATTCACTATTCTATAGAAGTTATTGCATTTTCCACAGAATATACATTATTCAACAATTGTAATTTTAATCTAGTCTATCGGTACTCTTTATAAAAAATTTAACTCTTTCGATTACAGTGTAATGTTTACCAGATGCTGTAGAAGCAGTTGCTTTGTGCTCCTGAGGATGGGTGGTGACAACACCCGAAACACGTAGAGCAGTTATCAGATGAAATAAACTCTGTGACTAATGCATCTAGTTGGAATTACATACCAGAAATAAAGTGTGTTAGATATTACATGTGCCTGTGAGATGAAGGAAAACATTTCTAGCATTTTTTTTTAAATATGATGAGGAAAAACCTAATACTAAGGCAATACGCTGAATCAAAATGTGCAGGCTCACAGTAAATAGGAATAGTGGTGAGCACTGTGCTCCCTGCCACCACAACAAAGTCTCAATAATTAGTGGATGTGATTTGTCAGATAAAATAATGTCACTGCACTTCATCTTTTAACTGCTGATTTCTGACTTTTGACATAACAGCGAACCTGAAAGATGGTTACTAGAAACCGGTGACCATTTGGTAATGGTATACCAGAAAGTATTAATGAAATCACGAAATCTTTACATCTGCATATTCTACAAAAATCTAGCTGCATTTTGAAGTAATATATCAACTAATAATACTGCTTACATTTGCTCTCAGACAATATGTCTATAATTCTTAGACCAGATTTAAGAATATATAATGACACGGACAGTTACATCCAATGACACCAACTGTCTACAGTCACATGTCCTGCAGTGTACAGTATGCCCTCTCCAAGAGTGATGGTTTTCTTAAGAACCCTTGTCCTAAGCAAATCCATGGGTGAATATAAAAGGTACAGTTCTCCACAGCTGTAGTTACATCACTTCTTCCATTGATCACATGGTTTAAATAATATTACTGCACAATCACAAAGATGGAGCAATGACCAATGTTCGAAAGAGATGTTGGGTGGGAGTGATGGTGCCAAAATGCAGCATGTAAGAATACACATCACTATACAGAATGCATACCAATGCAGCCAATTTCAAACAGCACTTTGGTGCAAAACCATATGAACATGAACTGTGCAGTAAGAGAGACTCTGGTTGGAGAGGGATTACTGTACTTGTGCTTCAGTAAGACGACAGAGTGTGAAGACACTAAACTTAAGGCTCATACCTTACTGCAGCAACAGCATGACCCAGTTCATGCACAACACTGCAAGTGATGAGAGTCACCAAATAATATCCAATGTCACTTATTGGCAAATTCACTCCAGGGATCTGAAGTTAAATGAAACCACCAACTCATATTACTATTATACTAGCACAAGGGTACTAATACATTCCACACAAGATACCTCACTTAAAAACACTGGCCTTTCTAGTCTGCATCTGGTGTCTGGGAAAGAATTTTGGGCTTTTAAACAATATAAACTATTAACTAACATTTAAATAAACCTAGAGAATATGCATTCGATTTTATTTCAGCATTCATATAAATTCATTCACAGAAAACCAAATCATCTTCCATTTCTTTAAATAAAACCAGTGTGGGAAGAGTTAAGAAAGGAATACGAGGTAATATAAAAAATTAGACACAGAAATAGATATGGAAGCAAAAACAGTATAACAAAAGCAGTCAATTTAAGGACTGAGTGTTATGGTCAAGATTTACAAACACAAAACAACAGGATCTGAAAACATAATACTTACACATATTCATATGGAAGACCAATGGCAAGATGCAGAGAACAAAGGTGGGAAAAAAACAAAGAGCATAAAAGAGAAAATGTGGACACAAACAGGAAGGACGCATGTTTGATGAAATATAAAGTACTTAAGAAGGCTGTCAAAGTGAAAGACTGTGGGAAAAATCAACAGATGATGATCACAGGATCCTTTTTGAATTGCCTCAGACTGCTCCACCCACCTTCCACCCTCACAATCTGATGTTACAATTATTCTCTCAGCACCTCATTGCAGTGCTCCACTGAAGCTATGCCTGCATGACAATGACTACAACAAATCAAAATATTTGGATATGCAAAAAAGTATGGTTGGTTAAATATGCAGTTTTCACATACATACACAGATGGCAGCTCATAACTCAAAATGGTGTCATATGAGGTATAAATACATTACATACATAGCACAGTAACAGTACATCCAACAACCCCCCCCGAGACTTTGATTTCTTCCCGTCAGTATCATTCCACCAATAATCCACACTAATTCCCTCATCTGTCACCAATGGTATACCTTAGTGACACCATCCTTAAATAACAAACTTAAGTAAACAACAATGTAACCTGAAAGGACAAAAAGATATATATATAGGGTGTCCCGGGGGGAATGTGCCAGACGTCAGGAGAATGTTGCTGAAGCAAAGTACACTGATATAACCCAAAACACCTATATCCGAAGTTGAACGGTTATGGAGATAACGGCGAGAGAAGTTTGAAAGTATGACAGCTGTTACACACTTACTGATTATCAAATACATATTAAAACTGGCAGGAATATGTGGTTTCTGTAATGTTAATATCTGTACTCAACATCTAATTAACATCTGAGTGACATGAAGCCATTCAATTAAACTACATAAACACTTGCACTAATGTCGTAGTTGTCCTTAGGTTTCCAAGCACTTTACATGGTACATGAATATCCAGCAGTACTGAAGTACGCATTTACCATTATTGACTGCGGATTTTGGTATAAGCCTACTATTTGCCCGTACTAAAATACAGAACCTGCTTTACAGTAATTGTTTGAAGTTTCCTCCTCCAGTTGCTATGCAGTTTTCAGCATGTATCAATAGAGACTGCATAGCAGATGCAATGTTGTCACGATGGTTGCGTATGTGTTCTGCCGCTGCAAAAATACGATGGCACAGTGCTGCTCTTGAATTGACCTTAGTTTCATACACTAATGTCTTCATGTGGTCCCAGAGATAATAATCAAGAGGTGTAAGATCTGGCGACCTCAGCCATGCAACGGGTCCACCACGACCTAACCAGCAGTTAGGGAAAGATTCGTTTAAGTACTCTCTGACATGCCGAGTGAGGAACACTACGTGGACCTGAAAGAAGACCACACTTTTCTCTTGTCATTATCTCCATGACCATTCAACTTTGGATAGAAGTGTTTTTGGTTATATCGGTGTACTTTAACTTAAGGAATAATCTCCCAATGTCTGGTACATTCCCCCCGGGACACCCTGTGTATATATATATATATATATATATATATATATATCGAGTGAATTTCAAGGAACATCTTGTGCTAATCAACCTGTAAGTATCACCAATACTCAAACTCCACATGTGCAGGTCTTTCCTTTAGTACCTGATATGTTACTAACTAGTCATAAAATTCTTACTTTTTTACTAAACCAATACAATACAAATATTACACACACAACAGTGTATGTTATATGTGCATTTAGTTGATTCAGTAAAAGAAAGTAAGAATTTTGTAACCAGTTTAATTAACATATCAGGTACTAAAAGTTATATGTGCATTTAGTTGGTTTCATAAAACAAAACAAGTTTATTAAAATGAAGGAGTAAACAACTTCAAAATAGTAGTAAAATTTGGCCGCTACAGAAGCCTAAGGATTTATCACTGTATCTTAAGTACCCTAGTTCCCTAACCCTTCAGCGTGGAGTGACAGGCACTGCTCGTCATAGCGAAAACATCACCTGTCGTGGAATGACGGGCAGTGCTCGTCATGCTGCACACTCTCACTCATTCAACTATATCTCGACAACATAGGGAGAAAATGTAATCAGACTGCTTCGTGTGTGTTCGTGAAGGAGCTGGCTCTCTTATGGTGTGGGAGACAGTTCCTAGAAATTATTTCTTCATTTTTTCTCTCCTCTCAAAATCTGGGTTTTCTTTTTGCAGTCTCTAATTGCACAGATGGCTTTATGTGTCTAACAAGGAAATGAAATATGAAATGAATGTTATCACTATAATCATGTAGCTGAGGTCTGTAGCTTTGAAATGGTGTACGACATCACCTTCATATATCGAGAGACTGTTTCTTTCTTCACGGCTGATTTAGCATTTTGTTTTCGTTTGAAGCAGCAGTCTGCTGCAGTGATGGCGGCAAGAAGGAAGAGTCTGTTTGAGGATGAGATTGAACAAAGTTTGCCAGAGGAACTTACAACATCTGATCAAAGTAGTTGTAGTGACGATGATGACTCAACTGGCACGGATGATTTGACTGTAGGCGAGGTAAGTGGTTCGGAACGTAGTGATAATGAAAGTGATGATGTGCAGTTTGCTACTGCATCCAGTGCGCCTAATGCTTTGAGTGCTACATTTATGTGGGAGGACATGACAAATTATTTAGGGCAAAGGGATCAGTTTGTTGACAACTGTGGGCCTCAAAATGAAGCCTAAAATGAAACTCACTGCGCTAAACTGTTCAAAATGTTTTTTGATGACGAACTGGTGGAACTTGTGGAGCCATTGCTGAAAAAGGGCCGCACGTTGTGGATGGACAATTTTTACAACTCACCAGCTCTGGCTCAAACGCTAAAGTCCTTGAAAAATGAATGTGTTGGAACCCTGCGTCTTAGTAGGAAAGACGTTCCACAAAGAGTGAAAGTTAAGAAGCTAAAGAAAGGAGAACTGGTAGCTCAACATTCAGGTCCAGTGTCCATTCTAAAGTGGAAAGACAAGAAAAGAAGTGACAATAATTTTGACTTACCATGGAGAGGAAACAAGAATGAAGTTAACAAAATGCAGGCAGGAAAAGCAAAAGCCTGTATCAGTTCTAGATTACAACGAAAACATGGGAGGAGTTGATCTAAAAGACCAACTCCTTCAACCTTATCTTTTGGAAAGAAAAAAAAATGACTAAAAGGTACATAAAACTGTTTAGGAGATTACTCAATATTGCAGTTCTAAACTGTATGGTAATAAGCCGCGCAAATTCAGAACAGACCAAAACAGACCATTTTAAATTCAGAGTAGAACTGGTACAAGCACTACTTATTGAACATGCAAGTGAAAGTGTCAGGAAATTTCAAGGCCATCATTCCACAGACAAAAATGTGCCACAACTTGTTGAAAGACATTTTCCAGAAAGAATACCACCGACAGAAAAAAAAGGCCAGGCCAACAAAGAGGTGTGTAGTGTGTTACAAAAACAATAGAAGGAAGGAGACAGTGTTTTGGTGCCCCGAATGTGAAATTGCCCTATAATGTTGAAGAATGTTCCAAGGCATTCCACACAATGTTAAATTTTTAAGGTAAGATTTTATTGCATATTCGGAAAGCTTAGACATTCCTAAATATTCTGTTTCAAGTTTCATTGAAATCCAACCACTATTAATAAAACTACATTATTTTGAATAAACTACTGTGCAATTTAGCTCAAAATTTAAATACCCTGTTGAAAAACCTTCCCGCATCACAGTATGAACTGGGAATTAAATGCCCCCACGCTGAAGGGCTAATATTTTAATTAATATTATACCTGAATCCACGAATCTTCCTAGTTGTCTCGAAACTTCAACCAAGGCCTAATTTTATGCCTTTCTGCTTTAATACCCCTTACCAATTTACATCACTACTTAATTTGCGCTCTCTCATTTTCATTGGGCTGGATTATTAGCAGTCATTTAAGCCTCTCTTGCTTATGGCAATATCACTTTCAATTTACAGCCACCTTTTCAAGAACACAACTGCAGCATAAAACAAGACCTTTTTGTACAGTATAACATTCACTTCACTCTGATACACAATCTCTGGGCTTCCTTCAAAGTAAATGACCAAATGCTCTCTTCCGAATACAAGAAGCAAGCAAGCAAGCAGGCAAAGCAAGTAAACAAGCAAACACAACACAAAATCACTTACAATAATCCAGTGTTCACAGTGATAAGTACTAGGCTATGATCTGGGTTGTGACATTATGCAGTTTGGTAAAAATGTACCAATGTTTCAAATGACCTGCCACCTATATCCTCAAGGTATATGACCCACATTCTACCCCAGAGACGGTTGGTACCTTCCTACCAAAGTAAAAGACACCACATTCGATGACAGTTGATATTATATATTTATAGTACATATATGTATTAACCATAGGTTCCAATACAAGTGAAGGTTTTGTGTCACCAGAGCCATTGCTTCTCTGCCATGCACTAACTGCAGTCCTGATGACAATATACATTGCAACTGGAAGCAATGCCAAGGAACAGCTTGTTCCAAGAGTAAACCAACGGTCAAGAAGTTTTGGTCTCCAAGATCCACATTTTTGAAAAAATCTATTGAAAGATGTTGTGAACCACTGCAGTCTGAATGCCTCAACTCGGAGGCCTGTGTTTTCTAAGAAGTATAAATATGGATGGTGGGAACAACTCTGAAACAGAACATTTCAATTAAATTAGCATGCAAATTGATGAATGACCAACACACACTAGTCAAACATATGAAACTCCATAAACATGATCACCCATTTCCCTTGATCCTATGAACCTCTAAATGACCTGTTTTGTATTTAAATTTTAGAGCATGGTGCATAAAAAAGTATCATTTGAACAGAAAAATATACAACAATGAAATAAATTCTTGTGTAGTTAATGGATGTTGTTTTTTTTGCAGGATTGTTGCAAATATTGTATGACAGTAATATGCTTATTTCAGTGTCTTGCTTTATTAAGAGTTGAGTGTTAACATGTAGATTTTATCTTGATTAAGCATATTGCTTGTATATTGACTAATGTAACTCAAACTGTGCCTGTGCTAAAGTCCATCTCCAGATCGGGTGTCACGTAGTACGGTCATGTGCGGCACAAGGGTGGAGACCACATGGACTCTGGACAGTAGCCACCCTTGATTTTATGTATAATTCTCTTAATGAGAGCATGCATTCCACTTGCGACGTCATCCAGTGGAGATGCACTGATCAGCCAACAAGGTTCGTCTTCTGGCTCCTGAGTCCTCGCCTTCTTGTAACTCACAATCTTCACATATAATAAACTCCCGTACACTTGACATGGGGATTATTATGAGTGCAAACAACCTGCCCAACTCCGACTTAAACCAAGGTTTGAGCTCTGTCCCTCCTGGAACGACATTCCCCACAGGGACCACACCGGATACAATAAAATTACTTGGTGTCACAAGTGGGGTTAAGGCGAGTGGAACATGCACCTACGAGGAGGACAGCAAGGGAGTCCAGCATCACCCGAGAGGCATCCAGGATTCAAGAGAGCCAATACCACTGGTCCAGGGCTCGAGGGAGATCCAGCAACAGGGCTAAGGCATACGCCATCAGGAGCAGCAGCTCTGGTACATAAACCAACTAGGGTGAGTCTTCACTCAACTAATTCCTACTCATAGACCCTCCAAGCTCAAATTCCCGACGTGCGGTGAACAGTGAAGTTTCTAGAATGAATGGAGACTTTATTAGTGTAGGGGAAGCCTTAAAGTTGGTTCCGCTGTTTAAAGGAAATAAGCAGGAGGTTCTGGCGTTCACTGGAAATGTAGATACTGCATTCCAGCAAAGAGGCCATTTTGTATAAATTCATGCCAACAAACATTAGTGGAGAGCCAAGAATGCCAGGAACCTCGACAACTGGACGGAATTTAGAGTTTCTGCAAAACGCTGATATAGAAAAACGAACCCTAGACTTCCATGCCAGTCAACTCTTTAAGACCAGACAAGGGGAAGACAAAAAGGTGATGGAGTGGAGGCATAAAATTGGAGCGCAAGAGGGCATAATGGATTTGTCTGACCATTTACACAACATTTGCTTCATTCAAGGACTAACCTCTGATCGGATTCAGAGGTGTGAAGCCGTAACTACCAAAATTTCAACAAGATAGCTGAGACTGCCCTAGTGGAAGAGTGCTATAACATCCAAGCAACAGAAATATTGGACAGAAAGCACTTCCGCATATGGGTGTAGTTAACTGCAGAAAACTGGGTCACTCAAGTCACAAATGTAACATGCACTGCAAAGGGGAAGCTCAAGTAAACCCTACTGTGGCTAGCGGATCTGGGGCCGTAGGCCAGGTTACCTGTTTCCAATGCGGTGAGGAAGGTCACATGGCCCAAAACTGCTGGAAACCTCCATAAGGAAAGAAAAGTAATGATAACCGTAGAATGTCGGGAAACGAGGTCAGACAGCAGCTGCACTACTGTCTCCTTCCTCTACTCAGTAGGCTGCATGAATAGGGAACACAGTGACTATATTACCTTGGAACTAGATGAGAAACAGGAATATAAGTTACATTTTGTAGTAGACAGCGGAGCCTACATTAGGCTAGTTAAGAGCTATAAATTATTGGGGACAGATGAGTTCGAGCCAAAGGACGGTACGCATAAAGTGCATAGAACGATCCATAATCGAGACCCATGGCAGCATAGAGACTTGGATACGGGAAGGAGTGATAGATATCTCCTAGCATTTAGGAGCTAGTAAGTCAGCAAGTGGATTTAAAAGGGGATGGGATCCTAGGACATAATTTTTTGAAACTAACACAGGCATGAGTTTGCTACAAGTAACATATCATAGAATTTTTTCCAGGAGGGATGGAGCTTAAACCTCAGGTTAAAAAAGGGAGTTGGGCAGGTTGCTCACACTCGTTATAATCCCCATGTCAAGTATACAGGAGTTTATTATATGTGAAAGGTGTAAGTTACAACAAGGCAAAGACTCAGGAGCCAGAAGTCAAACCCTGTTGACTGATCAGTGCATCTCCACTGGACGACATCGCAAGGAAGAATGCGTGCTCTCATTAAGAGAAATATACATAAAATCAAGGGTGGCTACTGTCCAGAGTCCTCGTGGTCTTGACCCTTGTGCTGCACATGACCGTACTACGTGATACCCAGTCACGAGATGGACTTTAGCATGGGCACAGTTCAAGTTATATTGGTCAGTATACAAGCAATATGCTTAAACAAGGTAAAATCTACATGTTAACACTCAACTCTTAATAAAGCAAGACAACAAAATAAGCATATGACCGTCATACAATATATGCAACAATCCTGCAGAAAAACAGTATCTATTAACTACACAACAAAATGGCATTTTGTGGAAACTAAAACCAACATTATGTGGCATGTCTTAAAACTGCAGTAAATGTGCTTGCTGCCTGCATAAACAAAATGAATTTCTATGGGCTCTTCTGATGTGTGTTCGCATACGTGAATGCAGGTCATTTAAATGTTAACACAGACTGATGTCCATATAAAATAATTATATGATGCATATGGGCAGAAAAATATTGTCTGTCTTCCAGTATATCAATGTTGTTGCTGCTTGCATTCCATCCCAGTGTAATTAGTCATCACTAAAAAAAGGTAAAAACAAAGAAACAACAAAAACAGCCCCAATAAAACTCTGTCACTGTGTTACAATTACCTTGAACAAAGTGTCAAAGAAGAAAAGTGCACAATGCAGCAAACCCACAACAATCATGAAGGTCAAAGAATCCATCATCGTAATTCACAGCTTCATTAATTAGATTCCATCACCTCTTGATCTCCATTTTGTCCATGTGAGACACCAGACATACACACTGTAACAATTAACAACTGTGCTGTTGAAGGCTATCTACCGTGCAGCTGCAAGAATATAAGAATTATCTCATGGTGATATATTCCTCCCCTGAAGATTAAAATCTTCTGGAATGTCACACCATGTAGGTCTACAAAGTTTACACTTCTCTCTAGTTACCACCATGACAACCTCAAAATTCCTATACTTACATGCAAGACACTATATTACTTCCATGATCCACTTCATACAAGAAGATTATCAGGTTAGAACCATTTTTTGGTAAGAACATTACAACAGACTGATCATTCTGAAAAGCACCTGGGAGTTTTATTTAATTCCCTAGTGTAACACAGGAACTCAATGGCACAGTTGGTACACTGATTATGACAGGGGCTGGAAGGGTGAGGAATCATGCTTCAATTCCCAGAAGTCAGAAGAGATTTAGATCTTCTCCATAATATCCAAAATCACTCGGGAGCTCTACCCCTGAGGGTAAAGTGGCCAGGGTGTGAAGGTGACCACTCACCCCCATCCAGTACTGAGGTTGAATCAGTGGTACACACCCTTAACCTCACACTCCAACATACATGTAATTTCATTATGAAGCTGCATGTACACAGTATAAATAACTTGTACACAATACCAGTGTGTGTAAATTATCCTACTCCTTATTTCTGGACAACGTAAAACAATAAAGAAATGCACCACATATAATGGTATTAAGCTGTACCACCACACCCTCATCTACCTTCATTAGCACCCCACACACACACACACACACAAAACTTCAAATTTATATACTTGATTAACATAAACCATTCTAATCAATCCAGCCAGTGAATGTGAGTTTTATTTATGAGTATCACGTACTGTCCCCGTATGTTTCACAATGCACGTGAAACACCATGTAGTAACCTTGAGTGCAGGTAACTTGCTGGTGGAATGGGTGTGATTTACCTGCAGGGACCGACAATGTCCATGGATGGGAGAGGGCGGCAGAAGAAATGGTGGTGGGGAGTGCAGAGGAAAAATTGGTGAGGGGAGGGGAGTGGTGAATTCCACACACGGTAGTACGATAGACAGGGGAAAACACCACCTTTTGGCAGAGGAATGGTACTGCGCCACACACGGCACACAGTGTGAACTCTTCAGCATCTTGTCCGAGATTGGCAAGGAGGCCCCTATTTGTCTCCCTTCACAATAGCCCTTGCCCATAATGCTATCACTTGTCCTGTGTGGCTATCCTTCTTGGACTGCTTACAAACTGAAAATAGAAGCACCAAACTCCTCCAAAATGGTAACTATTTATGTACTGACGCGCATCACATTCAACAAGGGTTGATTCATCGCGAAAAGAATTACTTACAGACGACCAACGTTAGAAGTTTAAATGTTCATTTGATGGTGCAATATAACAACAGGTAATGGAAAACCACGTTAACTTCCAACCCACATACATTACACGGTTGAGATTTCACCTTATTGACATATAAAATTAAAATACTTATCAAGCAAGTTACAATTCATGTTTTCATTTTACATCGTAAAGAGTACATGAGAACTATGTAGTTTTGGTTTTTGTTGTTTTTTGTTGCCCAACAGAAATGACACGCAACGCACCAAAATAAGGGTTAAGCCTTCCACACTCAATTCACGCACATTCGAAGTCAAGTATCTCCACACTCCGTCTCGTTGTTGGCAAGCCCGTTTCCGATATGGTTGCCTTCATTGTGACGACTTTTACGCTCCAAATGCAGTACGTATATTCCACTAGTTTCCACAAGCAGTCGTAAATCTAGCGTCAGTTAAAAATATACGAATGTTTACAGAGGTTGTTGTTAAAACACTCCTGCACCTCAACCGCGAAGAGTGCTGTCTGCCTACCAACCCGTCAGACACGTGACAGTCGCAGAGCTACAATAGTTGATCTGAGAATTTTAAGTATAAAACACAGACCTACGTAACACCACTAACATTTCCCAGTCGTCCGTTAGATCACAGAGTAACAACCCTTCGACTTCGGTTAGGTTATTTCTATGTGTGACGGCTTGCTAACTAAAGAGTCACAGACTGTCACGGCACGGTACCGAAATTTAAAAGGCGAAACAACTGTGATGCACAGAGATTAGCACTACCACTCTACCCCTGAAATGTACATAGCAAACCACAAAGCGTGTTGCCATGGTCTAAGTGAATTCACAACGACTCTTTTAGCGTTTTAATCCACGTACCTTGGAAAACACTCCCATAGGAAACAGGAAATAATTTTACGTCCTTGTAATAGCTCCAGATAGTTTTTCCGCTGATAAAGAGGAATATTTACCACGATATTTACAACACTTACTTCTGCCTAATCGTTCTGCACACAGGTCCTCTAATACACAGATTACTACCTGTAGTATATCCATGGGCCTCCCAGCGTTCATGCGAACAATCCAGTGTTGGCCGTCACCACCCCACGAATTATAAAGCATGGATTAGAGGTTATGAAATCTCTGTGTACGTCCGATCAGTGCTCGTTATCAGTTTGGTTTAGAGTGGAAGTCTACATCTAACGGAAAGAATCAGAACCATAAGTAGGTGTTTGGCAGCATGGCGGAAACGACGGTGGATGCAACGCGGAGGTTGAATGTTAAAAAACAAACTTTGGATGATGCGTATGCTGCTCCAGCAAACTTTCTCGAGATTGATGTTATAAATCCAATTACTCATGGTGTTGGAAAGAAAAGATATACTGACTACGAGGTTAGAATGAGGGTAAGCAGTGATATTTCTTGCTGCTACTACTGACAGTTCCGAAGGCAGTGCATAAGGTAGATGGAGATTTAAAAAGCACCAGTTTCAACCCTTGTAAGGGAAAGACCGGAAGTAGTTGCATTTGTAAATGTTTTTCTGACGGTGTCAGCAGCAGGTGGCCATTACGCAACTGTTGCCCCCTACAGTTTTCACATTCCAGGTCTCTGGAATTCCATTGTATATTTGACTGACTTGGAAACCTGTGATATGTGTGATTAAGTATTAGCATGTTTGCTGCATTTTAAGGGCTGCGAAATTGGACATTTATTTTTTGTTGTATGTGTCAACCTAAATGCTTATAGATGAAGCTGTTTGTAATTACTTGCATTTGTGTATAGTGATTTATTATTTTATTTCATTTCAGACAAACCTTCCTGTTTTCAAGGTGAAAGAATCAATTGTTCGTCGAAGATATAGCGATTTTGAATGGCTGAGGAATGAACTAGAACGAGATAGTAAGGTATATCTCTAAACTTTTGTTATGTTCTGCAGATGTGTCTTTAGCATCAGAAACATGCTGCTGCCAAATTATTTACTCCCTCTCCACCATTGCCTATAAACATGGAAGTACTGATAATATCCTCTTCATTTCCCAGTAACAATTATAACTAAAAATATCTTGCTACCTAATGTCTTCAGTTTTTCCCTGCCTCTTGCCCCTGTGTCAAAGCTAATATTGTAGATTTCCTGCTTGTAAACTCCATGTAGCATGACTGTTGAAACTTTGTGTGATAGTGGCTGTGTATGTGATCATCATGCAACTGAAACCATAATTCTAAAACTGATTTAAATGTTTATTGCAGATAGTGGTTCCTCCTTTACCAGGCAAAGCATGGAAACGTCAGATGCCATTCAGAGGAGATGATGGAATATTTGAAGAAGATTTCATTGAAGACAGAAGAAAAGGACTGGAAATTTTTGTGAATAAGTATGTGTAAATTTTGTTTTTCAAATCTCCCGTATCTGAATGAACTATTACTATGTGTATGAACTATTATTATTATTATTATTATTATTATAATAAGTATAGTGGGCTATAATATTATTGTCATTAAAGGTACTGGCCATCAGTTGGTGGCCCATCAGCCTCCAGTGTAATGGGGGACCAGGGCCTTCCATTCCAGGGTTAAAGTTCCTAGAGCATGAAGTTTATCACTGAGCTCCATTTAGTGCTGAAGCTAGGAATGTGTGGAGCTGTACACCCATTACCCTATTTGCCCTTGTGTGTTTAGGTAACCAACAGCTTTGCGTTGTCGATTTCCTTCAGGTTGTAAAGTGCCATTTATGTATTGTGTATTTATTCTAGGATTGCTGGTCATCCACTTGCCCAGAATGAGCGATGTCTACATATGTTTCTTCAGGAGCCAGTAATTGACAAAAACTATGTCCCAGGGAAGATCAGAAATGCGTAATGATATCCTTGTGCTGTTGGTGAAATATTACCCACACATCAGTGTGAAGTTGTCTTAGAGTGTCAACAGTTGAATGATGTTAATTTAATCTGCCACACTGTTATTTTTTCTTGTAATATATTTATGTTGTATACTTTAAAGAAATTTAAATGGGTCAGCACAAGTATTATATCTGAATTTGTGATCCATGAAATAAACTTTCACATTTTGTTATGAACAAATGCATATCCAAATTGCTGGTGCAGACATTATTGTTCAGTTGTACTCTTTATATTAGTCAGAAAATCCTTTTAGTCCAAAGGCTTATCCTTTTAATCAGATGAGGTTTTTTGCTGTCCACTTCATTTATCATTTATTAGTGTGAAAGTCTTGGAGAGAGAACTCCTCTGAGGTTAGTTCCATCATTCAAGCTCCTATGAACAGCATGTTGTCACATTTCAGGAGCTTGACAGCTCATGAATTTGTTTGATTTGTAACTGTGCCTTAATCACAATACATTTTTATAATTTTGAGTTGAAAGTGATTGGATTTCTGCAAATGTAGATGCTTCTTGATGCTTTAAAGAGTAATTAATTCTACATATCTCATCTCATTAAAAAAATAGGCCCAGTAATGTCTTTGAATGAGCTGGAGGATAAATCTGGACAATAATGGCAGTTCCCCCTCCCCCCACCCCCACCCCCCTGCCCCAAATCATCTCATGACACAAATACAAGTTGAAGTCCAATCTTCCCCACATCTGGATGTTCACTTGAGGACATTATAATCAGAACATCTTTACAGTGTCTACACTTAGGGAACTTAGTAGGCAAAGTCTCTGTTCTTTAATGCCAGATGTTCTGTTCATTTCTAAGAGTAATGGGTCACAACACATAATAGTTGAGTGCTCAAGGATATGAAGATGCATTAATTAATTTAATACCACATTCCAAAGTCTCTGGCATGTGAGTGTAGTATGAATATATCCTACATAATACCATGCTACTGTGCAACATGATATATATTTTCATATATCATATAAAATGTCAGAGTTAATTAAAATTATTCTTTGTCATTTGTTCCCAAGAAGAATGGGAAACCCAAAATGGAGAGAACTTCCCCTGAAACTTGGGGCACAGAGGGCCTGTTTTAAGGCCTAGGTGCATCGGGCCCAGAAGGGCTGGAACCCAAATACCACTCATTCATTCCCTGAAACTTCACAGTTATCTGTGAACCAAATATTTTCATTCTTCAGAACCAATGTATTGACACCAAGCTGCAACATTCAGACAGTAATTTCCTACTCATATTTCAGGCTTGTTACTTATTGGACATGGTTTGTTCAGAAAGTGGTGGCAGATCCCACACTCTTCAAAGTCTATCCTTTTTTCTTTGGAATTTAGGTAATGAGCACTATGTTTTCAAAGATGTTTGCTTCCATGTTTCATGCTTAGTCATAGGGGCATGCTAAAGTCCCTGTGAATTTCTTTCATATTAGAGGATAAAATGTTACTGTACTGGTAAATACTGATTATAAATCAATTCTGATAGTGACATTTCAGCAACAGATATTTTGAAGATATATATCCTGCAGTTATTATGCTTACTGCATGGATGTCCATTCCAGTGGTTACATTAATGTGACAGTTGTGTTAAGAACATCAGGTGTAGATGCTCATTGCTAAATATGACATCATGCAGCTAGATATTATATTCTTACAGTCAGCACTCACCAGGCTAACTTTTAGACTAAATGGTATGTAAATGTAACATTTCATGTATGTTTAATTAAGTGGTTGTCTAATAAATGAGGAGAAAAATTCTAAGGACTTTTTGTCACAAATACATCAATACTGGGGAAGTTTTGTGCGATTTCATTGCTTTTGTTCATACATTGTCTGGTTTCCTTAATATTGTATTGATTATTTTTCCAAGTTTTTTTTTAAAACATCGCTGTAGATGGGGAACCCGTATCCATAGCATGTGCCGTTCTGTGTATGCTGGGGAAATGTAAAGGCATGATAATGACATCCATTTTATCAGGACACTTCTCTTCATATTAATTAACTTCATAGTTTGGCAAGGATACGCCATTTTATAAGCTGAATTTTTAATTCTGGCATTACAGCTTTGACATAAATATTATAACAGGCAATCAGGTATTCTGTATAATCTTAAGAAATTTCAGATATGAAATTGCATAGCCTTCATAGAAATAACTGACATATACCTATCAACTACTTAATAAGAAGTAATGGTGTGTGTTAATGTCAAGTTGTTTTAAGTTCACTGCGACGGTATGATTCTGCTAGCGCAGCGGCTGTAATAATCACTGTGGCACTAGCAAGTTTAGTTGGCGTGGGTCTGTTTCTGCAGCCACTACAAGATGTCACATCTGGCCAATGCCATGACTGCTCTTGACACCAGTCATTTCTAGCAGCAAACTGCTGTCTTGTGATAAGTCTTTAGTTTTTTTTAACATAATTAATGGCAAATGTTTACTGTGATAAGGAAATGAAGCTGATGCCATTCATGTCATTTAAAAAATGTTTTTTAAGATAAGAAAATTAGGCATAAATGAATGCAGTCTTCGTTCTTTTACCATGTCACTGATTATCATGAATCATATTGTGAATATCATGCCATACCAAGCAACCACAGTTCTGTATATCTGATTCCTTGTGGTTAGTAATAACTTGGTGGATCTGCATATTTATGAGGTGAAAGCGGCAATTTATGATCTTGAAATGCTGCATTGTAATAACAGATATTGGAAGAATATGCAGCTATTGTTAAGGTCATTGTTTAGAATGTAATAAATAACATACCAGTTGTGCTGTCTTTCTTATAACTTTCAATGTGATAGTGGTAACTAATGAATCACTTGAGCCAATCAAGTGAAATCTGGTACAGAAATGATGAATGTCCCTGTATATATGAAATACTTATAAGTCTATATAAACATAGCAACTTAGGAAAACTTTGAGGTTGTATTTGCCAGAATTAACATAAAATCTGTATGTTCTTGAAGAACATAAAATACAGTAACATGAATAATAGCAATATGTCAGAAGGACTAGAAATCTAGGCAACAGGAATTGAGACACCACCTTTTTAAATTTTTCACACTATACAAATTCATCATGAACATGAGTATTGTCAGAACAGATAAATTCTACTGCAGTAAAAAAAAACAACTTTAACCTTTGTGTTTTATGCTGCAGCTGCTATGTACCACAGTTTGGTGGTTTTACTACACTACTGAAAGCACACCTACACATCTGCACTTTATACAGATTTCAAGTATCAGTATAACAATATTCATCCAGGTGTGGGGAGTCAGAAATGATACTGTACTGGCACATATATTTTATCTTGAATAACTTGGAAATCTAGTAGCATTTCTATGAGCCTGTTAGCCATGTAGAAGGAAAACTAATTATTCAACGTGTTGCTGTGCTATTACTACAACACTTGAAAACAAGATATTGTCTTATAAATGAATATATATATATGTGTGTATGTTAGCTGTAGATTTCATTTTAGTTTTCACATAACGCATTATGTATATCATGATCACAGTATGAATTTTGTCATTAGATTCCATGTTAACATTATTTCTACTTTGGATGAAGCTCTTGAGGTAATTTCTTCATTCAACTTTCTGTTGGTGTTTCTTGTGTAAAGGAAATTATTCTTTGTTTCTGACATAATGGCATTAAATTGCTTCACCATAATCTGTTTTGTACATTCCCTTAGAAGGATAAAAGAGGACACACATCTTGGAACTACTTTTCTGGGTACAGATCGCAGCATGCATCACAGTTTGTGTAACTATTCAGGATCATAATCTGCCTCTTGCTCTGAATTGAACATGTGTTTCTGTTTTCATATTAACAAAAACTTTGAAACCCTAAGTTTGTGTTGGCATTGTTTCTGTAACAATGCTTGATTTAACCCTTTGGCACTGAATGTTACATGTATCAGCTGCAAGGTGTGATGCCCAATTTGCCAGATGTTACACATAATTATTACACAGTGTGGTGCCCAAAATGCCAAATGTTACATTTAATTATTACACAGTGTGGTGCCAAAAATACCAAACATTACACATAACTGTTGCACAGGGTGATGCCCAAAATGCTGAATGTTATAGACATATGACTCCTGTTATGCAGACTCAGTTTAAATTGTGGTCTGCTACGTACCAGTCTGGTCATCAGATTCTGGCGCCCGAAGATTAAAACATGTCGTAACTTTGTAGGGAATACAATGTGAGCAAATGGACATCTTCACAGTCTGAATATACGTGAACAGTAGTTTTGTCCCTGCTTGGTGTCCTGTAATACAACCATTAAATTTTTCCAGCATAACAAGTACACCTTAAACCATCCATTTATAGAGCTTTGAAAAAACACAAGTGGATGATCTGACTCTATGTGATGGCACATTAGGGGTACATAATTCATATTAAGTCTTTTCTACACACTGACAAGTCATAGCCTGTTGGTGCCCACTGTCTTGACTTCTCAGTTAAGGAACCCTTGTACTTCTCCCCCTAACATGTCATTCTGTTACTCAGCTAGCTGTAAATTTGTGCCTGTGTATGCCATGAAGACATGTAGGGTGGAAGTAGGGCTCTATTGTGCACTTGATGGGGATGAGAGGTTAGCTTCATGTCTTTACAGGTTTTACCACCAGGTAAAGGTCCCCCAGTACTCACAGAATAGGAGGCTCAATGGGCCACACGGCCAGTTAGATGCTTTGGAGAGGAAGTACGTCTCTTGTCCTTACTAGGATCCACATTCAAAACTGCATGGCATGACAACCCAAAAGGCCTAAATTCTAAGCTTGTCCAGCCTGCTTATGTCCCTTCCTCAGATATTATGGATCAACATCATATTCATTTTTTGGTAAAATATGGTATGTATGTGATATACAGTATGTAGTTTCCTCAGTGTTGAATTTCTGCTAAGAACTTAGACCTCAGGCAAGAGCAAATACTGTTCAAATAAGAAATTTTCCTAATTCATCATATGAATACTGGTGGGGTTACATTATAATTGCAAACAAAGTTAAACAAGATCTATATATGTATTTTCCCAGAAAATTCAATCTTATATGCATGGTCATCTTATATTCAAGTAAATATGTTATCAATTATCATCATCATCATCATCTGTCATGGAGTTGGGCCACTTGTTGACCCGTTCCGGTCTCACGTATCCAGAAGTCTCTTCAAAGGTCTGCCATGATTCCTTCTGCCAGTTGGGGAATAGCATTTCATTACCCTGGGTAATCTATTAC
>Ga0268261_10000668_pt1 | contig 22055 bp, 13 predicted proteins | sample TergutNc150P1_FD_190353 | JGI IMG/M metagenome (GOLD analysis project Ga0268261, IMG submission 190353) | Nasutitermes corniger P1 segment gut microbial community from laboratory colony in Florida, USA - Nc150 P1 (SPAdes) (version 2) | ecosystem: Host-associated > Arthropoda: Insects >...
AACGATGTACCTGTCCGTGTGGTGTCTGGTTATGTACTCTGAGTACATAACCAGACATCACACGCACAGGTACATCGTTTGCACAGACGCACAGATAACATACAGCCACATACCGGAATACGACGAGGCATGCACGCCGATAAGTAGTAATTGCACAAGTACGGTGATTGACCCCTGATGATGGTCAGAAGACTGTGACCGATACATGTTGGGTTTTAATTTTTAATTATGCATCACAGACATTTTTAACGTGTGGGGTTTTAAATGTGAATTATGATAGTTCTTAATTAAATAAGTACATAAGGTTGGTAATAAAATTGAATGTAACAATATGCACGGAGAAAGGATAAAGACCCTCAGCCTATGTACCTCCCCTGGTGTGAGCATCCAAGTTGCACACCCATAAAAAACAACAGGCAAAATTATAGTTTTGTATATATTAATTTTATATTTTTGGATAGCAAACTGGAAACAAAAGATTCTGCACCATATGACAGCAAGCATTTCATGACTTCTCTGCTCTTAATTTCTTCCTAAATAGAGTTTTGACTCATTAAGGTTTTTCCCAGATATTTGAAATCTTCCACCCTTTCAAAGGAACTATTATCAATCTTTACATATATTGTGATTTCGTCCTGCATTCAGATCTCAAGACATGACCATGTACATAGTTTTATCAGCATTTACTTCTAGTCCAATCTCCTTACTAGCAACTACCAAAGCTTCTGCGTTTTTCTCTATAGTATGTATGCTTCCACCCAATGTATTAACCTTATCAACATAAAGCAAAAGCTGATGTGTACCATTTAATTTCAAGCCATCGTGGCTTGCCTGAACCTTCCTAAAGGCATACTCTAAAGCAAAGTTGAAAAGCAATGGTGATAAAACATCTCCTTGTTTTAAACCAACCTGGACTCAGCTATAGGTTTCATTCAGACACATTATTATTAGTCTTACCAGTTGCATGGTGTTACTAAACTCGATGAGAATATCATACAAGACCTCCCTCCTAACTGATTCATAAGGTTTCTTTAAGCTTATAAATAGCTGATGCACTGCTTCATTGTATTCCTATTTTTCCTCAAGTATTCACGATTACAGAATATATGATCAGTAGGTGACCTGTTGCATCAAAACCCACACTGATGATGCCTAATAGTTTCCTCTGCAAATGGAGTTAACCTTGACAGGAGGATGTTGGGTAAAATTTTGTACATAGTTGACACAAGTGATATGCTTCCATAATTACTACATTCTGTTTTATCACACTTCTTATACACCTATATAGGTACAATAAACAACTCCTTCCACTCCTCAGGCAGTTCTTTTTTATTCCAAATAGAATTAATAAATTAATGGATCTCAGAGCGAATTGTGCTACTTGCTACTTTAATCAGTTCTGCTGGAATTTGATCAATACCTGGTGAACTGTGTCCTTTTAGCTTGTGAATAACCATCTCAACTTCAAAGGCACTTGTCTCAGGCACTAGTTATTCTACTGTATGTATTTCTGTATGCCTAACATCACTAACCTCATGTACAGTGGACAGCTAAGAGAAATTGTTCCTCCACTTACCCAAAATACTGTGGGAGGTTGTAACCAAATCACCCTTCTCATCTTTTATTATATTAGTTCTAGGATGGTGAGCCTTCTTAAAATCATTGATGTCCCTGTACAAGTCTCATATATTTATGATTTTACTGTTAGTTTCAAGTTCATCAAGTTTAGCTTTCAGACATTGCTTCTGTTTGTTCCTGAAATGTCTGCTAACTTCACGTCTTATATTGTCAGATTATCTATGCTGCTTTGGTTTGGATCCTGTAACCACTGCATTTTAGCCTGCTTCCTTTGATCTACAAAATATAAATATTTTTCATCAAACTTTGGTTTATGCTGCTTAAATTCATACAGACCTGGAGTCTCTTTAGCTGAGGTTTTGTTATTCTCTTTAATGTTCTCCCAAACCCTATTTATTTCCTTGCTATTGCTTAAGTTCTCGTAAGCTGCAAACCTGTTTGACCTATTTAACCTCCAGCTTCTTTAGCTTCCTGAGATTAAATCTTTCCACATCAAACTTCTGTCCTGCTTCTTTATTTCCTGTCAATCTTTCCCTAACTTTTGCAACCACCAGTTAGTGATCAGCTCCCCTGAAATATCATATATTGAGTATACTCAAAGGCCATCTCATATCTACCAATATGTGATCAATTGTTAGTGAGTCTTCTTATCTGGAGTGGTGCAGGTATACTTATGAATGTTTCGGTGTGGGAACATTGTGCTCTTAACAACCAGATTTGTTTATGTGGCAAAGTTTACAATTCTAATGCCATTATCATAACTATCCTGATGTAAACTCTCATTCCCAATTGTCGGTTTGAAAATATTCTCTCTCCCTTTTGTATTATAATCTCCTAACAGAATTTTCATATGGTACTTAGGAATATGATGGAAAACCTGCTCTAATTCCTCAAAAAAAAATTGTCTTTTGATTCATCACTTTTCTCCTCACTTGGTGCATGCTCATTCAAAACTATGATATTACACCAGCAATCTCTCAGAACTATATATGAAATCCTATCACCAACAAACTCTACTCTCTTAACTGCTGATACTATTCTGTGGTGTACAAAAAATCTTGTTCCCAATTGATGATTTTCATTTCCTCTCCCATAAAAAAAAATATTATCTCCTGCTCTTACTGTGGCCCCTTTGTCCCACGTAATGTCCTGTGCACCCACTAAATCTAATTTTTCTTGCTAATTCTCTGGCTGTTGTTTTAAGGGAACCTGACCTATACAGGCTCCTAACCTTCCAAGTACCGAATCTTGTGTCTTTTTTATTACTTAGGTTGTACCAAAGGATTTATGCAGGTCCAGTGCATTCATTGTGAATGGTTCGTAACATGATACGTTTCTATGGTGAGGAGTCATTAGCTTTAGGATGTAGTAAGTTAAATGATAACATGTCTTTGGTAAGAGTAAATGGTAAAGTTGTCCATTTGCCTTGGAGATGACCATTGTCTGCATAATTAAGTGACTGACTCCATATAACGTAGTCCTGTTCACACAACTAATAGGTTTTCAATCAAATTACCCATATTTTATGGAAACTGAAGGTTAAGTTTAGCATTCACAGGAGCCCACTATATGTCCCTGTTTCTAGTGAGGTGAATCCAATCTACATCCAAAATTCATTTTCTTTAAGGCAGTTTTTAATACTGTTTTCTTGTATATACATGGGTCATGAAAGTGACAGCATTATTCAATGGTGCATCGAGAATATAATGCACTAGAATTTGTTTATAAAAGCATGTGGCAGGGGGCCTTATGGTCTCAGGGTAAGCCACAATTCACACCACAGGACTTCATTCAGAAAATGCTGAATTCAATCCCTGGTCAAATGTGTGTGCAGAGTTTTTTGTTGTCAGGTTTGTCTCTTAATTTCTACCAAAGACAAATCTTGGGGAATGCAAGTGATATCACATCCTTCTTTGCTGTTTTGGACCTCATGTATAAGCTGACTGTCACTCTCATGGTTACCCTATCACTGGTGTAACAGAATTTGCTCTAGGGTTACTCTTGGCTCAGAAATGAATTCTGTGGTATTGCTTAACTAGCCCATGGCTAGAAAGGGCAAGGCAGAGCCATGGAGAGGTACTGTGAACATATATGTACAGTTTCCTCATACTGTTTGATAAGTTTATTGGAAGAAATGTGTGATATTTGTGTGCACTTCGGTGATGTGCTCAAAGTGTTAATGTTGTGTGTGTTGGCCATGTCATGGCTGAGGCAGTTGGTTGTCGAACTGTCAGTGCAGAGGCCTAATTTCAATCCCAGGACACTGTATGGGGAATTTTTAGTCAACAGAGTGACAGTAAGACAGGTTTTTCTGTGCCAGTATCATTCTACCGATGCTCTATACTTATATTCATTCACCTATCATCCATACTCTACAATCTTCATGGATTACAGTATCAGTAAATAAAACATTTTTTGCCTCTTTCTTTTTCTTACTCATGTCTGTCATTTGTATTATACAACAGGCAGAGTTGATCATAAGTTACAAACCCCTTGGTGTCCTAATTTGTCAAAATGGAGTTCGAAATGTATGCTTAGTGACAGGTAGAAGGCAGTGTCAGTTTGCATTAAAAGATTTCTTGTTGACTTATCTGCTACTTTGTAGATTGAATAATTAGTAAAGAATGAGGAATGGAGTGTATTAAAGTGTTTAATTAGTAATGAATGATTAACAGAATGTATTTAAGTGTTCCATTTAACTCCTTTTGTAATTAAACGTATTAATGTGTGAGGTGTTTACTGTGCATTATTAACTCTGTGAGATTTGAGGATCTTACAGCAGTCCAAGAAGAATGTTCTTGGACTGCTCTTTGAGCCAGAAGATGAAGGCACTATGATCCTATGAGACATTGGGAGTTCCTGCCTGGCAGAATGGTGTCACATCCCAGAAGACTGGAATTTGTCTTACTGGCCTTGTCTAAGTGCATAGCTCCTCTTTTGTTTGTGCATGCACAAGCAGTTATTTAAGTACAAAACTCATGTAGAGTATGAAGGGCTGTTGTGGTGTGTATATTGTTGTTAGGTAATTTATATTTCAGACAGTTTCTAAATGTTGCACATTCATTGTATGCTGACTTTTTCCACCATGGACACCACTGTCTATGGAATCTACCTATCTGTCTGTCTCTGTGTAGTCACTCACCCAGTGAATGATTTATCCTCCCTCCTTTTTTATGCACTATAATTGCACCTTTTCTAAATTAATATTTTGATATTTAATTTTTATATGTCCTCTACATGTTTCAAAACCATGTGTTCATTTACTGGAAGATGGTTTTATATACACATATGGTATAAGCAGTCTTGTAGGTAGAAGAGTGTGTTCGATCACACACTCCTCTACCTACAAGACTGCTTATAGTGATGCATGTAAAGCACACTATACCATACCTGTATATACAGGCATCTTCCTGAAGATTAACCCATGGGTTCAAAACATGTAGAAGACATAAAAAATTAAAAATGAAAATATTAGCTTAGAAAAGGTGTATTTTGTTGATTTATGTTGTATTTATATTACAATGCACAGCAAAAAAACATACCAATCCTTCTTTTTTTTGCTTGTTTGTCTGTTTGTTTGTTTGTTTGTTTGTTTCGTTCCTTCCAGCCTTCCTTTTTTTCTTTCATTTAATTTGCACTACTTTGTTGAGCACAGAAAAAGATCCAAAACTTTTTTTATATAGGGGTATTTTAGGTGACCCAATGTATCGGTCTAGACTTGCGTCATTTTGTGTGATGCATGCTGAGTATTGATTGCTGCTACGCCAATTTTCCGTAATTTTTGGTTGTCACACTTAAGTTTTAAAACATTACAGTTAATATTAGGTTTTCACTTTCCATTTAAAGAAGATGTTGTTAGTGGTTTGCAGTGTGAGCTGTTGCTTTGTCTTGTTGAAGAAGGGCATTGATTGATGGTTGGACGGGTGTTAAAAAATGATGTCAGAATGCATATCAACCCATCAGTGTGAATTCATGATATTAGGAAACACTGGGTGTACTAATCTACTTGTACTAGTATACTGCTCATGGACCGTAACATGGCACCTTGTGCAGTAACATGGAATTTTCTACAGATGAGTGCCAGTTATTCTGAGATGTCACATTTCCAGGGAGGTGAAACCAGACTTCATAGTTAAAAGGAATGAGTGTGTAGTTAATTTATCCATCATGCTCCTCCTGAAAGTACCAGTTTGCAAAATTCAGTTTTGTTTTTTTTTTTTTTATGTGTGTCATAGAATTTGTGACCCTCAGTTGTCCATCATGGATGCCAGTGCAGTAGTTTTGTGGCATTGATTTGTACACATCCACATCCTGTGCATGTTGCTTCAAGGATTTTCTTGGAGGTATCTCAAGTATAGCACTTGTCCATATTTTGCTCTGTTAATGCATGTCTCTCTGTATATGTTCTTATACTGCTGTAAATGAACCTGTTTTTAAAATCCTTTTATTTACCTGTGCATTGTTTTGATGTGTGTGGAACTGGTGTATTAGAAATTGAGTTTATCATAGACACTTCTTGTAGCAAGTGTACTGAGCATATGTACCATACAGAAATGTGTACAGTGCTGGCAGATCACTTACATAGATATCACATCCTCTTTCAAACTTGAGTGGGCTCAGCATATGGCACCCAGCAGAAAATGACTAACAGTTGTAGATATTTAAAATAATGTTGGTGTCTGAATTTTATAACTACCATATCATAACAGAACACACTACTTTTGTTGGCCCTGGAGTCAAGAGAACTAGTGCTTTTTCATACTGGTATTTATAATAGGAATTACAGTAATGCTCTTCACCTTGTGATGTGATAACACTGACATAGTATGAGTTAAATAAATGGCACATTATTTAATATGCTTCCTGCAGCATGTTTCTTTTGAGGGTTTGTTTTGTTCCCAGACACAAGTTCCTTCGTGGTTATTACAGCTAATTAGCTAATGAGGGACATTCATAATTCTGTGGTCATGTTGCAGAAGCAGACATTTATTTAACAAAATACATTTACAGGCCTGAAACGTAATATCCATTCTGTCTTACCACAGCGTCCCAACATTTGGGTCAGTTTTGTGTTCCAGTCAATGAACCTTCTTTTTTGATGGGTATGACAGCTTTGTTCAAAGCCCCTAAAGTGTTTCCTGTGGAGTGGTGCCCTTTACTTTGGGAATGAAGCAATGTCTGGAAGGCTGATATCATAGCTGGGGGGGGGGAGTTGGGGAAGTACCTCCCATCCATACTTAGGCCAAAGATCAGATATTACATCAGCCATACACTGTAGGGAAAAATGAAGTTGTAAGCACCTCTAGCCTGCTGCTTTGAATTTTTTGCATGCAAAAGTTTTGCAGAAATTTCTTATATTACTCACCTGTCGCAGTCAGTATTGCATGCACTCTTTCTGTTGCTGTTGCTATGTTCTTGCCATTTTTCTTTATCATAATGAGCTTCTGATTGTGGAATGCAACATTTTTTTAGGTGAGGAGGTGTTGAATGTTTCCACTGTCAGAATTGATTTTTCAGATCAGGTTTTAAATCTCACACCTATATTTCATGTATGGTTACACTTCTTCAAAAACAGTATTTATTGTCAATCCTGTAAGGATGTGGCAGTTATTTTGCATTCCCCTTGTGAGCTGCGTTGTGGTCTTCTGTCAGCTGGTATGGGACCCACTTTATGGTGACTTTTCTTGTATGCAAGTTTGGGCCAGAAACCTGAAAACAAATGTGGTTGATATGTATGCTTCATGTACTTTTTTCTTGTGTGTTCTGCATCGGTTTTCTTGCAACCTGATGTTGACAGTAATCACTAATGTGTCATTTGTTGCATTTGAATGGTCAGCTGCTTTTTGGATCATGCTCAGTGCTTATCTAGCCTACATGGAAGTGACATGTCCAGTGTGATACTACTATGATCTTCTGCACTGTCTCGACAAATATCATGTAAAGCAGTGTGAACCTCATTTAGATTTTTTCCATGTAATGTTTTGATTTTTGTTTATGAATGCTGGTTAGTACATTATATCTGACCTGAAAATTTTTCATCTTCCATTTTACAGTATTATTTTGTGGAACAGAAACATGAGGGGCACAAGGGAGTACACAGTATTCTCAGGCCATTACTGGTGTACAAGTGATGCAAAGTCTAGAACTGGTGCTTTACCCTGCTGCCTGCACATTCACAGTGTGCAGCAACTTCTGAATTGCCCCATGTATAATCCTGAAACTTGCATGGCGCACTTAGTGTTTGTTGCTAAATGTCCTTTGCTCCCATAAATGGTTGGGGTTTAATTGTCTGATGGTGATGAGGGATTATATGCACCTGTACCCTAGTCTGTACTTCTTCAAGCAAATTGTTTGTCACCATTAATGTGGGAAGCTTTACACTTTATTGTGAAGTTCAACAAGAGTTATGTGATGGGGATGACATTATGGTATGGTGTTTCAGGAATGTGACGTGGTCTTGATGTTCCCCTCTGGAGCGCAGGATTTTACCCTCATGTGGTTATTATCTCGACTGCGGGCTGGAACACCTGGGCTAGTGGTTCATGTGCGACATCATGCATCTTCTGACAGCTATGGCTTCTATCTTACTGCCCCCTTCAATGTGTGAGTAGTGCTGAACTGTTTAGTACTAGTGATAAGAAAACCCAGTAGGTAGCCTGGGATGTGTGGACAAACTCTGTTGCAGCTGAACACTACATGGATCACTGACAGGAGAATACAGACAGACAGCAACATTATTTGGAGGGAGTACAAACCAGCGCAACTTAACCTTAATGGACGAGTGGAAAAAAACTGCCCCAGTAAATGTATGTCCTTTTTGTCCAACAGGGAAAATATTATCCACCAATGGGGATTTATACTGAACAGTGCTTTGGCTGTGAGCCTGCAATGTGGGATTTCAAGAGCTGTTTGCTAAAGGTTAAGGTGAGAGGTTAAATATCAATGAACCGGGCAGCGACTGGTATGCAATCTGTAGGCGGCAATCAGGTGGTGAACTTCCCCAAGTGTACATAGTGCTTGTTCATAATAGGATAAGTGGAGAGGTGCCATCCTACTTGAGCACAACAAGGACAGTACAGTACTGATGTTTTTGACAAACTTGCTGCCTCCATCTTAATTTTCAAAGTGAGTAAGGCTCAGACAGTTATATTCATGGGAGGATAAAGGACATAGAACATGGTCAGAGCCAATAGGAATGGTAAACGGGCAATACAACAGCCAGGAACCGAAAATGGCCCTTGTGAGGACCACAATATATTGTAACTGCTAGGTCCTTGGTTTAACAAATAACACCATTTATTGACAGTACAGATAAAACATTTAAAACTGTTAGTAATGGCAACAGAACAATCACAATAATTTCTACTTGTAGAAATACTCTCAACAGAAACTCTGCACTCATACATCCAGCACTCCGGGCTCATAGCCCTGACACTGGTCTTGAACACAATACTTCACAGATTCGTTTCACTTGCTCCGCACTATGTAGTTCCTCAGCTGAATCCTCTTTACTCTCCGTCATCCACTCTCCTCACTGTCCTTTACGCTACACACCTTGAATCGCTGTGGCAAGACTGTAAAAATTCTTGCTATCTGATGGCCTTATTTATTATTTATTTATTGCACGCCTTGAACCTACTTTGCTCTTCTAATCAGCGCTGGGTATCCCTAGAATATTGTGTCTCCTTCTTGCACAGGAAGATTCTGGCAGCCTTGGCATCAGAGGCTTTGCAGCTCGTCACACTACTAGGCACTGATGCCCTCTGTTACAATATTTATAAGTACAGTAAAATCTCTTTATCCAGCAATGGATGATCTGGAAGTCTCAATTAACCAGCACATTGACAAAGAGCCCCATTATATTTCACTCTTGCATTAATCTGCCACTCTGGCACCTGTTTCGTGAATTTGACTGGCTCACCCATTGTTCCTGTTATTCTGAGAGGCAGTTAGATAGTTTGGCCTAATAAGTTGCTTTATTTTGTTACAGTGCCGTGCCGGGAATATTTTATCACTTTTGTTTTGGAAGGGTCTAGTAAAGATAAAATTTCATGGGGTAAAGCCTCATGATGTGACACTACTCTGCATTTATAAGCAAGACTTCTGTTGTATCATTTCCTACTTTTTGCCTCCTTACTTATTTTTCTTTTTCATTTCCCAGCTACACTTTTGATCTTTAAGAGGGCAGGTTTTGGTTCTTGGTTATCATATTTCATGTCCACTGTACCTCTTAGTTTAGACCATGTTTTGTGTCCTTTCCACCCACGTGGACCTGTACGGCCACCTTCCCTCAGTCTACCTATATAAACTGACCTAATTGTCATTCCATTGTACTGTGACGAAGCTGCCATTATAGCAAAAGCTGAGTAAGATGTGGCATGATCTGTTGTGTAAGACCTGAACCAACAGAAGCCATGTACTTACTATATATTGTTCAGTGTTTCAGTACTATGTTAATATGTATTTACAAAGCCAAACTGTAAATATAGGATTTGGTACAGGTGACATTGTGCAGACCAGCTTTCCTACCACAGACAGCACTCCAGGACTGCGTGGCACTGACTTTCAAAACCCTGAAAATATTACCTGATTGTGAGGCTGAGGAGGGGCCAACAATATATTGGACTAACGTGCCTTTGTGATAATACCTTTATGCAGAAGATGGATGTGGCATGTTTGTCCAGAGTATTGGTATCCATCTTCGAAATCACATGGCTGTTCTAACCAGAAGATCGGTTTGATATTAAGAATCTGTTACACTTTCCTTGGCTGTAACTTTTTATCTGTGTAAAACACACTGGAAATAATGGGCAAGTGTTTTTGTTAATTGGCCAGAATATTCCTGGAGTCCATTGTTATTCCTGTTATGAACAGTGCTAATGTTATATCTTGTGGCATTACACTTTCAGCCTACTGAAGGCTGCTGAAGAGGTGCATCTGCCAAAAACATTGCGTTCAGAGCATGGTGGTGGGCTCAAGGAGTTTGTTCAGCAGGAGATCTCCTGCTTTGAGGGAACAGAAAATGAACGTGAGTTCTTCACAACACAGGAGCGTCAGTGGCTTGTGCAGCACCTTCTTCAGACTCTGCGTGCTGGTCCTGAGGACCAGGTGGGCGGGGTGAAGTTCATTGAGGGACAGGCTATAGGTTGGTGGCTTTGCTGAAATTTTAGAGGTTAAAATGTAGTCATCCTGTTTTGATGTAATGTGTGAAATGCTAAGCAGACATTGATCTGTAAGCGTATGACATAGGCTTATTCTCCGTATTATTTATTTGGCATCTGTGGTTAGACAGTGGTAGGAAGATGATTGTGCTGAGGACCTGCCTGCATTTTGTGTGCTTTGGAAAATTGTATTGCCAATACCTGAGGTATTTTGAACTCCTAATATCATTTACTTCATATTTTATTTTTTCTCTTGCCCTCATGCCCTGTGTGCACCTGCAGTGTATTTACCACAGCCATTTTCTGTTGGATCCAAGGAGAGGAGGGGTGATATTTTAAGTATATTATTGTAATATTTTGAAAGGAATAATTTATGTTGCATGTATTTTATTATGTATTATTAGTGAAATATTTTATTGTGTTACTAGTACTTTGTATCAATGTGGAGTAGTTGGTCTGTGTTTTGCAACTAACTTTTCTGGAGGACTTATGGCATTCTTGTTGCTGGACCTTGAAGTGAGACTTCTAGACCAGAGTGCAGTACTGGGTAGCACTTAAGACTTTGCTTACAAGCACCTTACCTGTGCTCTCAGAGACCTTCTTTGAGACGCCTGCATTTCAATGTCATTACATCAGCTAACTGGTTATAAAGTCCTCTACAAAGGACTACTGGACTTCTACCATGAAAACCTACCTAACTCCCTCACCTACATCTTGACATGGGAGCTTGGAGTACAACATTTCATGTTTGCAGTTCATCATTTATAATTATTCTTTCAGGTGATCCTATATAACCTACATTGTTTGGAAAGTTTAATTAAAAAAGGCATTAGAAGTGCTGTCAGGTGATATGTATGTCTTGTTCTGTTTGCAGTACCCAAATGTGTGTCAGCTGGGGTCATATCACAGGTATTTCCCCTACATGACCTGCCAGAGCTCCAGAAGCTGCAGAAAGAGTGGGTGCGTGCTTTCCTGCACAGGCAGCCTCTGGGTAAATGGTGCTTCTGTGTATAACCAACTTGCATTTAACATGAAATATTAAATTTAGTGCATTAATGTGTGCATGAGATGTGACTCTTTTAACATCTTGATTAACTTCCACTTGGCTGCATGGGGTTACTCTTCTGTGTCTCAAACCACCTGATTTGTTATAAACTGGCCTACAGTAAAGTACAGTACAAGATTAACCTGTTCCCATCCTGTTTATTTCCCACCTGACACCATTTTCAGATTAATTGATGTGAAAATTACTTTGATATGAAAGAAACATGGAACTGCCATCTTTCTTCCTAGATATAGACTACTACAGATGAGGACAGAGGTTGTAAAAGGTAAAGGTAATATTGTCTTTGTTCATGCCATGAAGGCATAAGGGGAGCAGAGGAGTAGTTCCACTCAACATTTTCATGAGCTGGAGTTGAGTAGTCAGCTTACCCACCTGGCTACTTTACTTACGGAAGTAGAACCCATTGAATAGGAGGCTAGGTGGGCCTCCAAGTAAGTCTGGACATTTTGGAGAACAGAAAAAGTTCCTGCTCTTCTTCATGGAACTTGGAGGTTGAAAGTGCCTTTCAGCCTTGCAGTGTTTTGTATCCGTCACACACTTCTTATATCCATGTGACATATATTGGCTGTTTCATAAATGTTTTCAACTGTCATTTGGTTATCCCATTGTGTTCTTGCTAGTTTGGAGTTGTTTATTGTGATGCACTAAGACATCAGAATTAGAAAATTAGGGTAAATTGTAATATAATGTGAAATATAATTGGTAAAATGAAATAGAGATATTGGGACAGAAAGGGGGAGGAGGAGAAGAAGAAGAAGAAGAAGAAATATGGTGAAATTTAAATAGAGATAATGACAATATGTTATATAGAACATATAATTTAATATAAGAAGATGAATACTAAAAGGAGATGTGTATCGGAAAAAACCCGATGTTAACAGACACATCCCTCAGAAGTGTAATAATAGATCTAAACTAATAAATGTAGTTTAATGTAACGTGATTATTTTGCTTTGTAATGTTTTTCAGCTGCCACCCCCACCATACATATACTGCATCACCTCAAACTTAAACTGTGTCATGCTGCATCACTACAACTGAAAATTTTGTAACTTTACATGGCCTGATTAAAAAGTATCTGACCATATTTTTTTCTATTAAACGCGAAGGTGTTTGGGCCTGGGAGTGGGGTGCTTGTGACCTTGGACCTCCATGTGCATGTGTGAATTATTGCCTCCTGCTCAGATTGCTTAGTCGCTGGCTGTCGGCCAAAATCTGTTGTTGTTCTTGTTGTCCGTGTCGCATTGATGATGACTGAGAAAGTTGAGCAGTGCAACTGCATCAAGTTTTGCCATAAACTTGGGCATTAATGCTCAGAAACTTATGATATGATTCAGAAGGCTTTCAGGATTGAAGCAATATACCATATGCAAGTTAAGGACTGGTTTAGGCAGTTCGGAAAGGGGTGGACATCAGTCAAGAGTGATGAACATTGAGGGAGGCTCTCCATGAGCAGTAAACAACTGATGATTGACAAAGGGCATGCTGCCATGCTGGATAACAAGAGAATGATAATTAGAGTTCTCTCCGACGAGTTGGGGCTTTCATTTGGTTCAGTACACTCCATTATGACAAGATTTGGGCAGGAAATTTGTTTCAGTGAAATTTGTCTCAAAACTGCTGACAGTCGAGCAGAAAGTGACTCACCTTGCAATAGCCAGAGATTTGCTGCAGTGTGCTGATCCAGATGCAAACTTCTTGAAGACAGTAATTACCTGTGATGAATCTTGGATCCAGTGTACAACCTGGAAGCAGAAGCCCAGTCATCCTAATGGAAGACTCAAGGGTCTCTGAGGCCAAAAAAGGCACATAAAGTTTGGAACAAGGTGAAAGTGATGTTGACAGTTTCTTATGATCATGAAGGCGTCGTTCACCATGAGTATGCACCAGAAGGTTGAACTGTTAACAAGGAGTACTGCATTGAAGTTCTTTGTTGGCTGCATGATGTGGTGTGGCGCAAGCTACCTGTGTTGTGGAAGTGAGGTGACTGGCAGCTGCACCACGACATTGTCTCTACCCACTCGTCCCACCTCATCCAGAACTTCTTGGCTAAATGTCAGATCCCACAAGTGCCAGAGTCCCCCTCTTCACTGGACATTGATTGCCCCGTGTGACATTTTATATTCCCAAAGGTGAAAATGCTGTTGAAGGGGAATAGGTTTGGATGTGGAGGAGATAAAATGAAATGTGACAACACGGCTGTTGGCTGTTCCAAAGAATCAGTTCCAAAAGTGCTTTGGACAATGGAAGGACTGCTGCAACAAGTGTGTGGTGTCGGAAGGGGATGAAGGGAATTAGGACTGCAACACCATAGGTTAGTTTCTTTTTCCTGGCCCTTACTTGGATACTTTTTTATCGGACCACATAAGCCATTTCCTGGATTGTTATTTGTTATTTAAGCACAGAAACTGTAACCTCTATCAGCCCATGTTGACAGCTGTGATAGTGCATGCACTTGGTTCAGCAGACCTAGTGCCACATATTTTCTCTATACAAATACCACTATTCTGATTAATGTTATAAAACCAACAACTTGCATGTGCATATACATTACATGATATCAGTTCACTCGTACATGTTTTGATGACCAACTGCCATCATCAGGGAGCCATACATATTTAAAACTAGTGAATTATGGTACAGTTCGTAGTACTAAAATACATAGTATCTTAATAAAATCAAGCCTTGTTAAAATATACAAATATAAAAATACAGAAAGAAAATATATATTTATGATATACATTACATTAATACAATATTATTACTTCATAAAGCCCCGTTAGCACCATTTGAAATCCTAATCTTTTAGGATATTTGCAATAAAATACATGTTGATGTGCTGCTGTCCAAGTCATTTGCATATTTTGCAGATATGTAGTACAGTGGCATGCACATAATGTAATCTTCCAACTATTTCATGAATTTGTGCACATTGCTTAATGGCATACAAACACCTATTGCATGCAATCCTCTATGGATCTTGTTGTATGAACATATAAGTATACTATAAGATATACTCACAGTTGTATGATATTAACATATAAAAGAAGGTGGGTGGACATACCCTGTGTCGTGCTGTTTTGGTGTACAGTGTGCGGACTTACTGCTAATTCTGTTGTTGTTTTTATTGTTGCTGCTCCCACCACTGCCACTACCACCGCCGATGTTGTTGTTGTTATTGTTGCTGCTTACTTACTTACTTACATACTTACTTACTTATTACTTACTTACTTACTTACTTACTTACTTACTTACTTACTTACTTACTTATGTACTTACTTCTTACTTACTTACTGCAATTGAATTTTCGCTTGGTGGCAGTAGTCCTTACACAAGTACAGACAAAACAGATAAGAATAAATATACATACACGAAACAATACAAATACAGTACAAACAATATAAAACATAGTAAATACAAGTACACATATTATCAAAACACCCATGCAGTTGTCAAAACACCCACACATTACAAAACAAGTTAAAATAACCACATTACAATATATGCAACAAATGAAATAGTCAAAATACAGTCAAGTACCCTCAGTATAAGGTCACCCTAATGTACATGGTACTTTTGTCCCTAAGAACTTCACCGTAACTCACTTCACTTCACTTCAAAACAAAACTTCAAAACTATATGTACTTGTATGAGTGCTGTCTGTGAGTCCAGTGCCTGCACTCTAAAATGCTGTGTGATCATGAATAGTAGAGTGAAGTTGTGAGCATTTTGTTTTGTCTAGTAGTAATACTGCCAGGTGATAAGTAAAAATGTTCTCAGCAGTACAATTTTCTTCCTTTTTCGCATGGCTTGATTGTATCTATAGTAATTTGTATTGGTCCATACTCATGCTTATTATTTAATATGTGCATAGCATAGGTTGTTTTGGGATTGTCAGTTTTGATGTACTATTGGTGCTTGTCAAATCTTGTTCTGCATCATTCTCCTCAAATTTGGCATATATATATGATTGAGTACATGTCTGATATATTAATTTGTAAACACTGCTAGTTACATGTTTGTGCCCTGTTTCTTTATTAGGTTTTAACAAGCCAGTGTGTTAATAGATCTGACTGCAATATGTGTGTCCATGTTTTTCAACAAATGGTTACTTTCCTAATAAGAGAGCTGTGGTGTGTAAATATGATCAATTTTTTATGTTTTATTTCAGAATTGTTTTGTTGCTGATGTGTTTTGTGTAAGATGATTCTGTTCACCTGCTTGATTGAATTTTGTGGAAAAACCATTGTTTTTAGCTATTTGTTGGTATTCATTTCACTATGTTTGTTTTGTTCCAGCGGTGGTAGTCTGTGCGTTCTGTGTATGTGGTACTTGTAAGTAGCAAGCTTATGCTGCATGGGATGGTTTGAGATGAAATTCAATGTTGCATTCGTAGCTGTGGGTTTTCTAAGTTTGTTTATGTTTAAGATCATGTTTGTAGTGATTGATTGGTTATGGTAATTTCCTCTTTGTCAGCTTAAATTCCAAATTCTGTTAAAATTTTATGTGTTTCTGAGTATGTCCTGCCCTGTTGTTATGTGCTGATCAAGTGCTATTATGTTGTCATCTTTGCATCTAATATATTAGCTGTTTGTTTTAGTTTCATTCCAATGCTTATTCAGTAAACCATCATCATGCTGTAAGAATATTTCTGCCTTTGTGCCTGAATTGGGAGTTAACATTTCTACACCTATGTGAGGTTTATAAGATGTAGTCAAATTAAAAATAATTTTGATCAAATATTGTGCAAAATAACATAATGCTTCATTGTGTCAAGTTAGAGTCAATTAATTATATTTTCGTAAATCTTTAGTGGTACCTAGACTCACGGACAACACTCATATGACTACATATATAACAGCATCATTTGTAAGATAACTGTGTCATCATATACCAAAACAGAGCAGAACATAGGGTATGTGCATCTACTCACTTTATTGATTGTGTGTTAATGTCATGTTGTGTGTGTGCCTATGAGGGGTGTATTATACTGTATACATATAAATTTGCACAGCAAGATCTATAGCAGATTGTATGCTGTAGATGTTATTATGCCATTAAGCAGTGTGCAATAATTCATCAAATAGTTGGAATTTTACACTACGTGTATGCCACTGTACTACATATCTGCATCATATGAACATGACTTGGACAGGAGCAAATCAACGTGCATTTTATCGCAAATATCCTAAAAGATTAGGATTTCAAATGGTGCTAACAGGGCATTATGAAATAATAATATTGTATTAATGTTAAGTGTGTCATAAACAAAGTTTTTTCCTGTACTTCTGTATCTATATTTTAACAAGGCTGCAGTATTATTAGGATACTATGTATTTTAATACAACAAACTGTATCATAATTCACTAGGTTTTATATATTTGTGTAGGTGCCTGATGATAGTGGTCAACCACTGAAACATCTAGGAGTGGATTTATGTCATGTTTATGCATGGGTATGTAGAGGTTGTTGGTTTTATAAAATGAATTGTAGCTCATGGCATGTTATGAATACCGTTAAAACCATTATCCTGAGTAATAATATTTCCTGTGCCCAAACTTGGAGTTGGGGGGGGGGATTTAACTGCTATTTTCCTGGACCATCAAGGTTACTGTACAAAACTTTACTGTGGGTCACATGTGTTGTTTGTGTTTGTTGTGGTAACTCTAATTCTCTCATGTGATTGTAGATGCAATCTGTGATTACTTTGGGGTGAAGATAACCATGTATTTTGCCTGGCTCGGCCACTACACCACAGCTCTGATTGTGCCCGCTGTGGTTGGTTTTATTTTCTGGGTAAGCGACAGACTCTCTCAGTGCATGCCATGAAGATTGTGCATTATTTCTGTCTTTCACAAATATTATTTCTTACCTTCCAGTCATGTTTACATTTTTTTGGCCAAAGAGAAATGAAGTATTGATGCAGTTGCAAATTTTGCATTTGGTGCATTCTGTAAAGTATTAGCATAAAGCTTGTTGAAATTTCAAATTACATTATTGTGATGTACTGTGTTTTTTTTGCTGTGATCCACTTTATACATCATACAGTTACACACAATGTCTGTACATGGCAGTTGCCAGATGACATTGAAACTTGAAAGTAAGTCAGTTAGGACAACTTTTAAGGTCCACAGTACAGATGCAAGTGTATGAAATAGTTTTAAAAAAACTTTTAAATGTTACTTACATTTTATGTTACGTGTACAAGCATTAAGTAAGAGTAATTTCTGTGACCATCTTCATCCAAGATAGCATTATTTAATTACAGTATGTAAACGGTATGTGTAAATAAAAATGAAACAACTTCACTTTTCACATACATATATTTTAAATGTCTTACACCAAGTGGTGAACTTCAGTGGCCTCCATGCTAATGAATGACAACCCTGAAGATGGCAAATGTATGTTGCAAAAGCATGGTTAGTGAACTTAATATAACTGCATTGAAAGTTTTAATGCTTTATGTTGACCATTTTATTTCTTCATATATTACTTATGAATTGCAGTTTTGTCATTTTATTTTGATTATAGTGTATTAATACAGGATGTTCAGATGAGAATGTGCTGCTTGTGATAGCACAACAAATTTCTTGCATGATCATAGATGCAATAGAGCAGGACATTTCTCTACCAATGCACATGTGCTGTCTCAGTTGTGTGATGCATGGATGATAACGTTTAATGCAGTAATCAGCCTGTGCAATTGGTAATGACATTTGTAACTCAGATCATGCCAGAGGACATTACAGACTTTGTGTTTGTAGACAGGAACTGCAGAGAAGGAGACATCAGGAGGAGGCTTGTTATGCAGTTTGAAACTCATACACCAGATCTTTTTGTGAAAAAACTTGTCTAGTGCCTTTCATTGTGTAGTTGTTTTATCTATGTAGAGTGAAGTCTGGGGTTAAAGTGATAGTTAAGTGTTCCAGATTAGGACAAAGCCAAACCTGTTTGGATTAGAACAGTCTTACCTGCTTGAGAGTCAGGACCGTGTACTGGCCGAAAGCCAAATGATAACAGATACTTAAATTTGGATGAAGTTGAATGTTACTTTTACAATCATTAAAAGTTATCCAATAATACAAGGGTGGAAATACACTGGGAATTTTTAAAGTTTACATACTTAATTTTAATTGATATTTGTAATCCTCATAGTTAAGAAGTTTGGAATTGTACATGAAGTGTAACATTCCTAGTGCATGCTCTTTCAGCCATTTGTTTAATTTTCCCTAACAACAACAGGATTCATGGGAAAAGTGAATTGGGCATGTGTTGTGTGTTTTAGTATTTGCAGCTCTTGTTTAAAGAAGTTTCCATTATTATTGTCAGATTTTACCCAAAGGTGGAATGTATGGACAGTTTTATAGTAGAACTCACCAGTACAGGATTTCATGAAATCTATGTAATGGTTCTCAGGTTGTTACATAAATACAGATGGACATGAGAAAGATGGCAGTAGGTGCATTATCATGAGCTGTCAGTCTGAATGCACCACTGCTGTAAGATGCAGCTTTCAAGTTGTTACACGAAGAGAGATGGACATGGCAGTGCTATGGCAGTAGGTGCATTATTATAAATTGTCAGTGTAAATGCACCACTGCTATAAGATAACTGCAGTTGTCACATTGTTACATCAGTGCCAACAGGCATGGCAAACCATGGCAGTAGGTGCATTATTTTAAATTTTCAGTATGAAGGGACCACCAATGTAAGCTACTGCATTTCACAAGTGGTTACATTAGGTTAGTACAGATGGACATGTCAGAGCTATTGCTGTAGGTGCATTATTGTAGGTGCATTATTATAAATTGTCATTGAATGCACCACTGATGTGAGATACTGCAGTTGTCAAGTTGTTACATAATACAGACAGACATGGCAGAGGTATGGTGTTAGGTGCATTATGCTACGTTTTTAGTGTGGATGGACCACCGATGTAAAATACTGCTGTTGTCAAGTTGGTACATAAATACAGATTGATAAGGCGATGCTATGGCAAAGGTAAAGCTATCCCATTACAGGCCTGGATAGGCCGTTGTGGCTGCAGGAGGTTGACGCTCCCAGAATTTCTAGACAGTCGGCATATGATTGGTGGTAAGGTCAGCCACCTTTACCCCCCAGGAGATTTCCCTGATGCTCATTTTTGTTAGAGGCTGATTTGACCCCAGGGCCATAGTGTGGCCGGAAGGATTAAGTCGTCGAAAAATTCCAGTGATACCATCGGGAATTGAACCTGCGACCTTCAGACTTGTAGTGCGGCAGTGCTGTGGTTGTAGGTTCATTTTTGGAAGTTGTCGGTATGATTGCATCACTGATGTAAGATACGTTCTTAAATAATACAGGCAGACATGGAAAAGATGTTGCAGTAGGTGTATTACTTTAAGTTTTCAATGTGATTGCACCACTGATGTAAGATATTTCAGTTTTCAAGTTATAGTTGCACCAGCAGTGTGAGATACTGAGGAGTGATATTTACATATGTTTTCTCTAATGTTAATGATAATTTCTTTTTGACAGATCAACTTAAAATAAGCACAGAAATATAAATTATAGTGTTGTCATTTGACTTGTGGCCTTCTGCAAGGGGTTGTATTTGTAGTCAGTACTTTCAAGCTGTGTGCGGTATTATCTGATTTCAGTATGCAACATACTGCAGACTATATACAATTCTGTGTCACAGAGGTATGGGCATCAAGAAGCCTTTGCTGTGTTGTGACACATTTACTGATATTTTATTCCTTTTCATGTGTACAGTGAGATCCCTAGCTTGCCATACTTCATATTAGTCTTTTGGTCTTCTCGTGTTTAAGAGTCTAAAGGTTGATATAAACAAAAGTGTACTTTTCATCTTTATTTTGTGTTGGTGTGAAACATGTTTTTTCACGGTAAAGGAAGAATGTGGATTGAGGATTGATCAGTTGTATGCCAAGACAACAAATCATTGCAATGCAGCAAGAAAGTTGAAAAACAGAAACCAATAAACATAAACACCAACCAAAAATCTTCCTGTGACTCCAAGCATGAACATTTCAAAGAATAAGAACAGGAAATTATTCAGTTTGTGTGCTTGAAGAGAAAAATTGGAGTTCGATTACGTGTGAGACAATAAAATATAAAACACGGGAACTTGCCAAATCACACAACATTACACAGCATTATTTCATGCAGAGGAATGGATTCTTTCTTCATAGAAGAACTTTGCTTTGCCAGGAATTTCCAGCAGGCTTCAAGGAGAAGCTTATTGCTTTTCAGTGACATGTGAGTAGACTTTGGAAAAGAACAGTTACCTTTTGAATTAAAGAGGAAATGCTGATGAAACACCATTGTATTTTGATATACTGTCCAAGTATACTGTTGATGTGACTGGGGCAAAATGTATGGTGATTAAAAACATTGAGTTATGAAGAGATGCATGTAACAGTCACGTTGGCGGTATTAGCTGATGGTAGCAAGTTATGAAGAGATGCATGTAACAGTCACGTTGGCGGTATTAGCAGATGGTAGCAAGTTATGAAGAGATGCATGTAATAGTCACATTGGCGGTATTAGCAGATGATAGCAAGTTATGAAGAGATGCATGTAACAGTCACATTGGCGGTATCAGCAGATGGTAGCAAGTTATGAAGAGATGCATGTAACAGTCATGTTGGCGGTATCAGCAGATGGTAGCAAGTTATGAAGAGATGCATGTAACAGTCACGGCGGTAATAGCAGATGGTAGCAAGTTATGAAGGGATGCATGTAACAGTCACGTTGGCGGTATCAGCAGATGGTAGCAAGTTATGAAGAGATGCATGTAACAGTCACGTTGGCGGTATTAGCAGATGGTAGCAAGTCATGAAGAGATGCATGTAACAGTCACGTTGGCGGTATTAGCTGATGGTAGCAAGTAATGAAGAGATGCATGTAACAGTCTCGTTGGCGGTATTAGCAGATGGTAGCAAGTTATGAAGAGATGCATGTAACAGTCACATTGGCGGTATTAGCAGATGATAGCAAGTTATGAAGAGATGCATGTAACAGTCACGTTGGCGGTATTAGCAGATGGTAGCAAGTTATGAAGAGATACATGTAACAGTCACATTGGCGGTATTAGCAGATGATAGCAAGTTATGAAGAGATGCATGTAACAGTCACATTGGCGGTATTAGCAGATGGTAGCAAGTTATGAAGAGATGCATGTAACAGTCATGTTGGCGGTATTAGCAGATGGTAGCAAGTTATGAAGAGATGCATGTAACAGTCACGTT
>Ga0268261_10000669_pt1 | contig 22031 bp, 12 predicted proteins | sample TergutNc150P1_FD_190353 | JGI IMG/M metagenome (GOLD analysis project Ga0268261, IMG submission 190353) | Nasutitermes corniger P1 segment gut microbial community from laboratory colony in Florida, USA - Nc150 P1 (SPAdes) (version 2) | ecosystem: Host-associated > Arthropoda: Insects >...
ATTTTTTCCGTTTTAACTCAACTCAACGAAAGACCAATATCTTTACTCAGATTTAAAGTAAGTCCTCGTTACTTCAAATTTTAATAAACTGCTTTTGTATTTCGCGACATCCTATTGTGGGATGTGCCAGTTGAATTTTATTAACAGCTTTTATTAATGCTATTGCATAATATTCTCTATGACCTTGAAACTGACATTTCCACCTTCAGTGAAAAGGTTCAGAGCTGTCTACAAGTAAACTTTCCTTTCATCCAAATTCTTCTCCCACAACTAGTGCGTTCCTTTCAAAGAAGTTATCTGCTTATTTATAACTTCAAGTGTAGCGAAGCAACTACGCGCACTGATGATTAGGTCTTGATATCTGAAAGTCTGTCTGCAAGATAAGCTACTTATAACATCCAATTCATAATACAATATTCAAAGACCGATTCTCCGTGTTAAATATTTCCTACCTCTTTATGTAATGCCACACTTCGCTCAAGAACTCTCCCTAACAACAGTCACTCACCATCAGAAAGTTAAAATAAAGTTTCGTATTCAGAAGCAAATTCAGAACGCATCAGCATAAACATTCTCTAATTGATAGCCATCAGTTTAATACAATATTAATTCCCATTAGGTCTCTCATATGGTACGCGGTGGCGCAGTTTGTTGAGGCACTGAACTGCAAGTCGGAAGGTCGCGGGTTTGATTCCCGATAATGTCATTGGAATTTTTCATTGACATAATCCTTCCAGTCGAACTATGGCTCTGGGGGTGACTCAGCCTCTAAAAGAAATGAGTACCAGGAATATTTCCTGAGAGTAAAGACCGCCGGTGCGTAGGGCTGACAACTGTAACACCTTCATGTGTCGATTGTCTTGAGATCTGGGAACCTCAACCTCCTGGAACACTCTGGGTCTGTCCAGGCCTATAATGGGATTGCTTTACCTTTTGTATTAGGTCTTTCATGTTAGGCTCATATTGGGGCTGCATGTTCAAGAAGCAAGATTTTTTGTATGCTGTAAGTAGTAAAAAATTTAAACTTGGATACATTTTCTTTACTGTGGAACAAAACCTTAAGAAGCTCCATACACTTCTTGTGTATCATCTGTTTATATAGTGATGTGTTAATTCCAGTTTAATCCCTCTTCGCTATAATGGGAAATTACCATTGTAAAAGTACGAGTATCTTTGCTGTTGTCGTTTTGGAAAAACGTGTGCAATATAACATGTCCGCTTCCGCATCTTCTACTTTGTGTTATCTTACAGATATCATGCAATGTACATTCTTATCAGCATGAGATGATTCATTCAACTGATAGCTTTATTTGTTTTTGAAGCTGCAGTCATTGGCCTATTAATATCATTCGTCACATATTTCCTACGTTTGCTACGCTATTTTATCATTCTACAACGGAATCTGCTCCAGTTCACTTAACATCAACATTCCAACAAGTGTGAGCCACCATAACAACAGCTGCCGGTTCTCCTCAGTAGTAAGTAATGTCTTCTGCTATACTTTGCGTCTAGCAATGTAACAGGAAGTCAATATATCTTGTTTTATGGCAAATATCAAGCTGTCGTTTTAAGCATCCATAGGCAAAGTAAAAAAGGAAGTTTAAGGCTTTATAGGATGAGACATTAAATGTGTACCTCTATCCTTTCTTTATCTTCGGCTCTAGGTGGGAATTAAGTTTAACGCCACTTCCCGGCCGTTTTATCCCTGGTAAAGGGACTGGGTACACATTGTACAGGAGGCGGTGTGGGCCCCTGGGCCGGTCTCTGCATGTGTGAAAATCTATCCCATTAGAATTTGATCCCCGGACAGTGTTTGAAGCATTTAGATGCTTTAATTTAATTTACATTTTGTTTTCTTCACAGAAGGGCGTCATTGGTTTGCTACAAAATATATTTATATTGTTGAAACATACCTTCCAAATTATATGTTCTGTTGATCCCTCATCTCTATATAATCTTGTAAATGAAACCAACTTCGTATACTATTTTTTCTTAGTGTATTTCGTCAATTTTATTTATAACCTCTACATGTTTCGGACCTCTCCACTTCCATCATCGGCAGGAATTACCATATTTATATGACACTTCGTTTTTGTTATTGTTTACCTGAGAGTCTGGTACTTTGGATGGAACACCAGACTGTCAACCAAACAGAATAACAAGTACCAAGTGTCGCATAAATACAGTTGTTCCTTTTATTTAATATTCATGGATCTGTGCATCGTAGTATGAATCAGTAAAAATAACTATCAAGATGCAGCCTTGTAATAAAATTTATTATTCCAAAGTTTATTGAAGGCTCAACATGTTTCGAGCAGCACACCGCTCATCATCAGAAGCTTTAAACTGTATTTACAGCCTCTGGTTTATATAATATTTCCTCCGACAGCACGACTTTACGTCGAGCATTCGATTACATCACAGAAAATATTGTATAAACCAGAGGCTGCAAATACAGTTTAGAGCACCTGACGATGAGCGGTGTGCCGCTCGGAACATGTTGATAATTCAATAAACTTTGGAATAATAAATTCTACTGCAAAGCTGCATCTTGATAGTTATTTCTACTGATTCGCAGTTGTTCCTCCTGATAATGCACCTGGAGAGATCCGAAATATATAGAGCTTACAAATAAAATTGACGAAATACACTAAGAATAATTCGTGGACCAAGATGGTTTTATTTACAATACTTTCCAAATGAGTTTGTCTCATTAACTTTAAATAAATATTTTCGAGCCTTTCACTTACTCGGTTTAACTATTATATGTGTATTTACAAACATGGAACCAAGGCTATGAACTGTGTTTGTACACAAGTTTTGGAATTTTTCGGGTTGTATTTCAGTTTAATACGCAAATTTAATGAGCTCCTGCAGCCTATATTATTGTTAGATATTAGGAAAAATTTAATTTACATTTATTCCAACAGTACGTCCTGCCTGCAATTCGGAAGAATGCCTCTATTTAGTGTGTGCAATGGGAGCCTAAAATAGAGTCGATAACCAACATCTAAATAACGGTGTTTTTTGTGAGACATACTAAAACAATTTGACTTTGTGGTCGTGTAACTCAAAACAAAAACACTTTGTAGGTCTTCTTGTAGTTTATCTTCATCTCCACTACAATTGCCCCTTCTGTACGAGTCTAATTTAATACTGTGTCCCCACTTATGAACATTTTTGTCTTTAAGGTCATTTTAATTTGAATTTTATCATAACTTTTGAGTAATTTCACATAGCCTGATAATGACTTAATTGAGATCGTAGATGTTCAATGGAATATAATTTATTGTTTATAAAAGATAGTTGTGTTGAAACTGATACCGATTTTAACTATTCATAAATAATCTTCTCAATTTGTGGGAGGGGAAATACAGCCCAAGAGTACCCTCATTTGGTGCGCTCCTGACAGTTGCTAAATAATCAAAAAATGACACCAAACGAAAGGTATGACCTGTCTACTTCAAAATTTTTCTTGTGATATGTAAGGATGAATTTTATCTGAAAGGTAAATTCTCTCAATATTCTAAGAGAATTTCAGTAGTTAAGTGTATAAACAATGGCACAATTGTAGGATTTAATACTCCTCTTGTTTCCTGTTCAATCTTCGATAATTAGTACTATTACCCCTTACTCACTAATTTAATTTCTTTAAAAAGTTAACTTATTCTCTGATGTTATTAAATTTATTTTCTGTTCGGTGTAAAGGCAAAATGACAAAGCAGTACAAATTGAGCACATGGTACTCCTCAGACCTCCAAGTATTCACCATTGATACAAATGTATAAGTCCTATCTTGTCTTCAAGGCATGTATTCAGGTATAGAATTTGTATGTTTCAGTTTCCTGTAGGAAGGAAGTGAGAGATTTCTAAACTTCGGCGTCTCTTTTAAATCCGCTTCCTGCAGTTGATTTTCAAAGTGTACAAAGAAATATAAATTATTGTGTCCCAAAGAGTCAACAGCTTTGGAACTGGGGGCAGGGCTTCGTCTGGAATTTTATTGGCCAAACCCATTACAGTCCCGACTTTGTAACCCGTGAATTTTTATTTTCTTGACCTTTTAGCACACACCTAACAAGCAAAAGATATGCAACAGCTGCTGACATGAAGCAAGCTGTCGCTTCCAGCTACAGATATTGAATATTGCAGCACAGGCTTAGTTTCCACCATAAAATAAATTCCTTAATATTTGTGATGAATATCTGCAGGTCTGATAGTTTTATTCGCTAAATATATGTCGCTTATTCTTCAAATTAGGAACAAAGTTTTCGTATAGAATGTTTCCTAACTTTATTTTTTATTTTTTAATTCATTTCTGACATCAAATTTTAACTATGTCCACAAAATGTATTTTCAAATTCAGTCCAATCCATTACCTACCTGTACTCCTGCAAATTCTTTTGGAGCCAGAAACCACTCACACTCCTCTCCAATGTCGCTGAATTTTCATTCAAACAAATGCAATATGGTACTTCTACCTAGTACAGCATTAGGAGACTTCTGGGCAATAAAGTTTGCCACATAAAGCAAAAGACATATGATAAGCAGTAGTAACATCTTTCAGGATGTCGTACCTACGGACTGGAAAGACTTCAGTTTTTATACTCCACTAATACAAGGACGTGTACAATCCTGTAAAATCGATCGTGTCACTTGTGTTTTAGTCACAATTGCTCATCATATATTATACTTACAAACTTATTTACAAAACCTAGAAACTCATGCCTCATATATCTTGCACACTTTAATTTCCCCAAATATGCACACAGCTCTGCTGTAAACCTTGCTAAACCCATAATTTTCCTAGAAACGTAGCTATTATGTCACATTCTTTTCTTTCCACTACTAAGACGGTAAAAGGCAACTCGACTGTGTACAAAAGACAAATATAGAAATCATCTTTCTATTCAGGCTAAGGAGTTACAGTTACCACGAATCCTTTTGAGGTCATATCCATGAACATCACTAGTCCTTATCTGTCAACGCCAAGAGGAAACGAATATTTAATAACGTTCATAGATCATTTCACAGAGTATGCGGATGTTTACCCGATACCACACCAAACAGCCAAGACATTCGCGAGAATATATGAGACCAAGGTATTAACATGACATGGCATAGGCTCTGGGTTAATCACTGACCAAGGCCAGGTATTCATGTCTCCCTTCTTTCGGGAGACATGTAAAATATTAGGGACACGTACAACTCGCACTCCAAGCAACCACCCTCTATCAAATGGAACAATTGAGCGTTGGCATCGCTCGCTACATGCGGGCCTATCTCGTTATGTGAATGCGGATCATACAAACTGCGATGTTTTGGTACCATTTAATCTCATGGCTTATCGCCAGTAACAGGTTATAGATCCTACTACTTACTGCACGGCAGAGAAATTAAGCTGCCAAATTGCTATAATATGAAGGCTTGTGTTGCCAAGGAAGCCCTGAACAAAGTCGCAGAGTTGAAAACCTTAGGACTTGCTTAAAACTAAAAAGTATAAGAAGGTAAAAACCAGAAAAACAAAACTTTGTATAATCGCAAGGCTAAACTGCGAGCTTTTAAATTAGCAGACTTTAACGATAAAATCCTGCCAGCAATCCAAGCTTAACTCGAAAATTCCAAAAATCATGGGCTGGAACGTGCAAGATAACAAAGAATAGATCTGACTTGAACTATGAAATAATAGATCAGAATAATAACAAACAGTTTGTTAATGTGAACCGCTTAAAGAAAGCCTACATTTCTGGACTCTGGAAACCTAAGTTACAACAAAATGCTGTGAAAAAACTTATAAAACTGCGACGAAACATTTTGACGGGGAAGAAACAATTAATTTAGAACTGTATCTTTTCCTTAGTAATTCCAGACTACACTCAAAGAACTGACCATGAAACTCCACTTAACCAAAACCAAAATGTCTCTGACCCCGTCCAGCAAACCATAGACAACCCTTTTTCCGATCGTGATGATCCTAGTTACCTTCCCCCCAGAAACACCCGATCCCGTCGAGAACACCAAATTACGAGATCAGATCCCCTTTGTCACAAGGTCTGAATCTAGTATTATGTCTTAAGATCTATAAATTTGTAACTGCTATTGAGTGACAAATTGTGTGCTTGCTTATGTCATATGAACTTTCTAACTTAATGCAACGCTCTGTGTGTTACATGATGTATCTTGAATATTGTGGTAGCAGAACTATTTGTCCGGGCTCTAAAACACAGTGTTTTCTTTTTTAAAAAGACCGACATTCTGACGAGCGACACTTGGTGCATCGCAATAGATTTCAATTTAAGTACGTATCACGAAATAATTTCTATTGTCAAAGCAGACATATTCACTGTTAAACAGCAACGGCAAGAATTGACTTCAATTTCCGATGTGAAATACATTGAAATTCTTCTGCAAGCCTTGGAGTCCAAAATTTATGATTCCCATCATTCTTTGCCTCGGTTAGTTAGATGACGCTCGCCTATTAGAATTAGGTGGTACTGTTTTGAAAGCCTTATTCGGTACGGAAACCATTTCGGACCTCCATCAACTGCATGGCGTACTTGTTGAATTAAAAGATAGAAATCCCGACTTGTTATACCGCATATCTAATCAGATAACGTACATGAAGAAACGCAATTGCTGCAATAAATACCAAATCAAGGACATCATAGTACTCTTGTTGATACGTTTCAACAAATAAATAGAGACATAATGTAACTTAATTTTTATAATGATATATAAATCAATTCTAAACTGGCGCATAAAATTTTTAGTGCTGATATATTTGCACATTTAATTCATTAGTGTTAATTTGGACGACTTCCCTCTGTACTTGCTGTCGTCCGTTTATAAGCTGTTGAACAAGCCACAATAAATTTTACCGAATGTACAAATTCCACACATCTCTAAACTTCTGTTTTATGATAAAATATTTTTTTGAACTCACAATATTTTGACAGACGTTTAGCCAAACAACAGTTTGTTTACTATAAGAGACGTAAACGTATCACTACTCTCATTTGCGTCCTGTGTAAAATGTAACACAATTCTACGTACAGCCTTGTGGACTATTCCATGATGACAGACTTCCAGATTCCTTCCCTGCCCTACTCTAAGCAGACAACCAAAAGCATAAAACCACATGTTATTTAGACAACTCTACACACTATTGATGAAGGTTTGCTTTGTATTTTGTCTGAATTAGAACTGCCCAGATCCAGGAGAGCCTACTGTCAATCACTCCACACCGTCAGTACCACCTGCTGTTACACTGTCACCATCATCACTGTCCCTGCAAACAAGTACCCATTTGTTTCGTGTAGTTTATTGCATAACGCTATCAGCGTCTGACACTGTACAGAGTCAGAGTTTCTTTTTTTATAAGGCGTCACCTGCTTGGTAATTAAACTTACAGATGTTTCGGAAAAGCACGATGTTTCCATATTGAGAGTCAACCAGCCCGAATAATTTGGTTTGTTTTACGGAGAGAATGTAGCGTCACGACGCTCCGAACTTCGGTAAATCAGCGTACATTCCCAAATGATTCAGATGATCATTCATGAATTACTGAAGACTATGAATTGACGTTTTGATGAAGAAACTGAAGCAAACTTTACAGACCACCTTGTCAGGGCTGTTCCCAGTCAGATCGCGAACAAAACACGATAGCAAACAGTCTGATACGTCTACCTTGCAACGCAGACCTCAAGCCTGTTCTATTCAGTGTGTCAGGCTGACCCTACCTAATATGATTCGTAAGTCGCCATTAAGGTTAGCACATTGTTACCTCATTCGAATAAAAGTGTAATACTTCTTATTTATAATTTCTTATAAATTTCGTGGTTTGCTACCGTTTTGCAAATAAATGTTGATATGGTTTTTCAAAATAAGTCACGACCGCTACATTTCAAATTATTTCCTGCTGATTTTTGATAAAGATACAAAATGGGAATTTTCAATTTTTATTACACCGGCTTCACGCAAAAGCCAGAATCAATTCCTCCACCCATGTGATCACTTCCATTCTAGAATCTTTCATTATCAGCATATTGAGCAGGTACATGTATTTCACGACTCACAAATTCTACAGATAAAGGAGTTACATTATGCGAACCAATAACTAAGCAAATCGAGAAACAAATCACTGTGGTTTCTCTGTTTTTGAGTACATAAATTTGTGTAATTATTTAAAAGGACTTGAATTAGACTTGTACAGAAAAATGGCGCTTACGACCAACATCGCACACAATTTAATTCAGAAAATCATGCCTGACTTTATATGTTCTATTGTGAAGTTCTATGTACATGTATGTGACCGTGTTATGCATATAAATATTTACAAAAACATATATGAATTGATATAAGACGTATGCGCCTTTGTAGAGAAGAAGGAATAATTACTTCAAACTCTCTCACAAAATGACTTCAGGGGAGGAATCTAAACCGCTATAGATTATGTGGATTGATGTGTACTTTTAAAATAAAATTCCTTTGAAAGGTAAAACGTTATTCGCAATTATTCCATTTGTAAAATGCAACCTTCAACCTGCTTTATTATATGACAGCTACACCTCGTATGTATGTATATATGCATGTGTGTATGTGTCTATGCACGCATGTGTGTATGTATGTACGTCGTATGTATGTATGTGTGTATATGTCTGTGCATGTATATATATATATGTATGTACGCATTTGTGCATTTATGTGAGTGTATGTATGCATGTATAAGTTTATGTATGTATATTTGTATGTATGCATGAATGGATGTGTGTAATTATGTATGGATGTAAGTATTCATGTGTGTGTGGCACAGGACTTCCCCGAACCTAAAATCAGGAAATCTGCTCCTGTTGAGAGAAGACAACACTACACTACTCCATTTGCCTACAGCTGTCAACACCGACATCCATCCACGAGCAAATAGCATCGTCCGTGAGGTAACACTTAAATACTCCAAGGGAATTTCAAACGTCCCACTACAAAAATTTTGCTTCTTGCCGCATGTGAATAGTGAATGATAACCATCAGTTTGTGGTTGGCAGTATGTTCATGTTAGAGATCAAATTGTTGTATTAATTTTGTTTATCATTTTTCACTTTATATTTGTTACTGATTAGTTGCTTCATGTAATTTTATTTCCTAGTGCCTACCTGTCACAAGGGGTAGGCAGATGTAATCATCACAAGACTGTTCTAGAACACTCCTGCGTACGTGGCAGGATGTATCAGGCTCCAACTGGATCATGCCTTTGTTCAGGTAAGCTTGGTTTCTGTCAAGCTGCATCAGTTGACCAGCAACCCCGCGCTCGAGCAGACGCGTAAAGGCTTGTATCTTGCATGAGGCAAATGCAAGCCTCCACAATACGTTATTCGCATAAGGCAGTGAAATTTTATTAGTGTTTTACAACACCCAATGTTTACAACAGTGTAACATTCAAGGGAGAAGCCTTATTGAATTGACATATACATAAAGTACACAAAAGTATAACAACAGTTTCAGTGCAATAGTGACAACACAATATGCTAACCACTATTAATTGACATATAAACAAGTGAATAAATTGCAAGCATTCAGCGTACAACTAATGGGAATCTATGCAACAGTTTTGCAGGGAGTTTCCAGTATATTAAAAAGGGCAATTACAATAAATATGTTACCAAACGGGTATTATTCTTACAAGTCACAGTTTGTGTTGCATACAGTGATTTAAATTTACATTTTTACCACAAGGTTTATCATGCAGACATAACCATAAGGGTTATCCACAGTCTTAGTCATTACAATATAATAAATGTAGTGTTAAACTGTTAAAGGTTAACCACAGATTCAGCCATGATAATATTATAAGTGTTTTGTCAAGTGTTAACAGTATAATAAGTGATTACAAGAAATATTAACCAGTTCAAGAATTATTGTACAAAATTACATGATTATTGCTTAATTGTGAAATTAAATTAGATTTTGTTTCGACCGGCATTTATTAATGATAGATTAGCCTGTTCGCGAGTATATGTTCCCCTGATACCAGAGCAGGGCGCCAACAGTTTGAAAGAGTTGTAATTGCGAATTATATTATAGATGTTATTGTTGAGATACAAATAATGTATTGACAACTGGAAAATCTCTTCTTTGAAAATGAAAACCATTATTCTACAGGGTTTTCTGTCTGAAAAAAAGTATAGGAAAATGGAATATAAAGTGAACATACAAGATCGAATTTTTTCTACATGTGATAGGAGGCGGTGGGATTGAAATAAACTGGAATGCTATATATATGATTGTGTCAAGATGTTAGAACATCTAGAATATCACAGTGAGAGGAAGTGTTGAACCTTACTTTGTAAAGTGCAGTTTAGTGGTACTTTAATATACGTGGTCCGACACAAAAAAATACGAGACTAAACCTATAGCTCGGGAGCCAAAGGATTGGAGAGGAGAGACAAACAGTCGGCTATAGAACATGTTCTAAACTGTCACAGTTTTACAAGTCTCGGCTTGATCGCTTTGCACAGTACAAGTGGACGCAAGTTCAGACATAAGCGTGTTTTTATCCTCGGTCGGAAAATGTGGGACTGCAAAAGTAAACAACGAGCTAACATCGCGTTTCTTGTTAAACTGAAGAAATCCGCAAGGGAAACTTTTCAATTATGAAACCTGGGTATTTACGTATGATCCGGAATCCAAGCGACAATCAATGCAGTGGAAGTCAACATCATCTCCAAGACCAATAAAATCACGCTTGAGTCGTTCGAAGTTCAAGGACATGTTGATTGTTTTCTTTGATATCCAGGGCATGTAATGGCAGAATGAGTACCCAGCGGCCAGACGGTAGATTTGCAGTATTACTTTGAAGTTTTACCAAAATTGCGTAAACGTGTGGGGAGGAAACGAGTGGAATTATGGAGAAACGGGTGGATTTTGCACCAGGACAACGCGATAGCACACAACGCGTTGTCTGTGAAGCAATTTTTAGCTAATAAAAATATCACTGAGCTTGAGCACCCACCCTACTCTCCAGACCTCGCTCCCTGCGACTTCTGCCTCTTCACAAAGAGGTGTCGGTAGAATATGTGAAAGCAAGAAACGGTACAGATCCTCAACAGCCCTACAGAACATGACCTGCAGAATTGCTTTGAACATTGGCGACATCGTGAGCAGCTGTGTGCCAACTCAGAATGGAACTATTTTGAAGGCGACGGTAGTTGATTTCCGGAACCTGTTAAATAGAAAGTGTTACAGCCACAGGCTTTCTTGTGTCGGACCACGTATTATGCTAAAAAGGACCGTACTATATATCAGCCTGATACATGTCAGCACTGTTAATAATGAAATTTGGATTTCATTCGATAGAAATACCGACTCTAAACTGCAAGAATAATACTAAGTACAGGAAAAAATCCAGTTATACGCCATTTATTAATTAATCTATAATGTGTACGAAATATTTTCATGCCTATTTCAGTACACGTATGAGTTGTACAAAGAAAAAACAGAGTGAATCATTCATTTTGCAGTTACATGTCATTTATTCAAAACATTTTTTTCTACACTTCTAATATACTGTACTTTTCTACACTTCTAATACCAACTGTTCTTTTCTACACTTCTAATACATACTGTACTTTTCTACACTTCTAATACATGCTGTACATGAATGTAATATAACACGGATTGTCATCACTTACAAACCGGTCTTCCAAACAAGATTCAAACGCGTCGCTGATTCATTTTTTCTGTTGGAGACCCAAGATCGACGGTTTACAACTTCGACTGTAACAATAAATAGTGTTTCAGTAACAACAATTTTATATGGAACTATAATTAAGCAGAATGAAAAAGAGAACAAAATTTGTCAGTGTAACAATCCGCTAATACATCTCCCGGTGATTATCAGGTACTATTATATAATCCAGTAATCTATCTCATAGTTGTCTTCAGATATGCAATACATAAGAATGTGATAATTGGAGCTGCGGTCTTCTGGTACATTACGCGGCCTAAATTCGTAATTCCTTACCGACGTTACGCATCAACATAAGGGTCATATCTTATAGACTTAATAATCCAATAATCTCCCCATAGAGATGTACGGTGTGTTATTTCAGGCATCCGACAAAAGGCAGAAGAGACCTGGTATCTCTTGGTTTCCTACGCAGTGTGTAGTGGTAATTACTTACCGAAGTTTAGGGACAACCTACGTCGGTAAGGAATTACCACTATACGCTGCGTAATACCCTAGTAGAGCGCAGATATCATATTGCTTGAGGCAGAAAACTTAAAGTAAGTGATGATTAACTTAAGTTTAAATTATATAGCAAGAAGCTGTACTTACTCCGAAGTGAATTGCAAGTACGCCATCTTCTTAGTTTCTTCAAATCACAATGTTAGCAATCCCGTTATTTCCAACAGTCACCTTCTTGCCGGTACAGACGCCGCCTGACTTAGAGCCGGATATTACGTCACAGTAAGTTCCAGCAGGTAAGCATGTCCGAAACACGTGAATTTTGCATTTAATTCAAGAGTTTCTCTTTCGCTTTGTTCTTTGTAAATACGAATTTTGCAATTAAAACCAAAATCGGAGAAGAAACTGACATCTACAGTAACTAGCTTCATGTACAGTAATTGGAACTTTCTGTTACACGTCATAAATGATAATGAACATATTTATCATACCACGTTAATTCCCACATTATATGAAGAAATACTTTGGGTGACAGCCATAGGAACGTCCTTAGAAGACGGTGAATAAAAATATTTCTTCCGCAGAATAGTACAAATCCTGAAATTCCCTCCATCACTAATACCTTTAATGATCCATCTCAATGCTCAAACCCAACGTCCGTAATGTAAGTCTGCTAAAAATTTTATAAACAATCCCTATTCTATATGTGATTTCCAGTCAGCCATTTGCACTGGCCATAAACACGACATTGATTTAGCCTGCAATTCAAGCGCAGAATCCCACAAAGCACACATCTATGAATATCATTATTCACACATTATTAAGTAACGTGATTGGCAGTATGATGAAATATGCTGACAAGACTAACTACTGAAATATGCACTTAAATCCACGTCGGGCAGTTTTATGTGTGCTGGATGTTCTGCTTTTACATATTTGTCTGTGTAGCAAATAAATTGATTTGAGGCTTACGTATCTTCAAATAATCCGACCACAAGTCCCGTAACGTTTTGTTCTACGAGTAACATTAATTCTGAATCTAGAGGAACCAAAAAATAAATTCAGGAAATTTAGGGTTAAAACGTCGATTTTGTTGTCATATTTACCTGCAACGTAACACTCAGGTCCATGTTATATTGGTTTTTGAAAGCGATGAATCCCTTTCCTACTCTGCAGAACGCCATCTGCTTATCACCATTGTCCCACCAGTCATTCACACCAGTTCCTAGGGCATAAAGTAACAGACATTAATTTTTATTCCATTACAAAACTGATTCAGCATTATAAACATATGAATTTGTGTTACGTTTTAACCACAAGGTTTATCGTACAGTCATAACCATAAGGGTTAACCACAGATTTAGCCGTGAAAATATTATAAGTGTATTGTCAAGTGTTAACAGTGCAATAAGTGATTACAATGAATATTAACCCGTTCAAGAATTATTGTACAAAATTACGTGATTAGTGCTTAATTGTGAAATTAAATTATATTTTGTTTTGACCGGCATTTATTAATGAATATATTAGCCTGTTCACGCTTATATGTTCCCCTGCTTCCAGAACAGGGCGCCAACAGTTTGAAAGAGTTGCAATTGCGAATTATATTATAGATGTTATTGGCTGAGATATAAATAATGTATTGACAACTGGAAAATCTCTTCTTTGAAAATGAAAACCATTATTCTACAGGGTTTTCTGTCTGAAAAAAAAGTATAGGAAAATGGAATATAAAGTGAACATACATGATCGAATTTTTTCTACATGTGACAGGAGGCGGTGGGATAAAAATAAACTGGAATGCTATATATGTGATTGTGTCAAGATATTAGAGCATTCTAGAATAACACAGTGAGAGGAAGTGTTGAACCTTACTTTGTAACGTGCAGTTTAGTGGTACTTTAACCCTTAATGGTACTTTAATATACGTGGTCCGACACAAAAAAGACGAGACTAAACCTATAGCTCGGGAACCAAGGATTGGAGGGAAGAAACAAACAGTCGGCTACAGAACATGTTCTGACCTGTCACAGTGTTACAAGTCTCAGTTTGATCGCTTTACCCATTACAAGTGGACGCATCTTTAAACATGGCCCTGCTCTTATTCTCGGTCGGAAAATGTCGGACTGGAAAAGTGAACAAAGATTTATCATCAGGTTCCTTGCCAAACTGCAGAAATCCGCGACGGAAACTTTTCAATTATGATTTTGGGTATTTATGTATGATCTGAAAACCAAGCGACAATCAATGCAGTGGAAGTAAACATCATCTCGAAGACCAATAAAAGCACGCATGAGTTGTTCGAAGTTCAAGGCCGTGTTGATTGTTTTGTTTGATATCCAGGGTATTGTGTTGGCGGAGTGGGTACCCAGCGGCCAGACGGTAAATTAGCATCATTACAGTGAATTATTGACAAAATTGCGAAAAAGTGTGAGAAGGTAACGACTGGAATGATGGAGAAACGGGTGGAATTTGCACCAGAACAACGCGCCAGCCCACAACGAATCGTCTGTGAAGCAATTTTTATCTAATTAAAACATCATTGTACTTGAGCACCCGCCCTACTCGCCATACCTCGCTCCCTGCGACTTCTACTTCTTCCCAAAAGTCAAGTCAGTGCTCAAATGAGCCCATTTTGTGTCGGTAGAACATGTGAAAGCAAAAACGGCGTAGATCCTCAACAGACTTACAGAACATGACCTGCAGAATTGATTTGAACATTGGCAGCATCGTATGCAGCTGTGTGCCATCCCTGAAGGGAAATATTTTGAAGGCGATCGTAGTTGATTTCCTGAATTTGTTAAATAGAAAGAGTTACAGGAAAGTATCGTTTTTTTGTGTCGACCAAAAAGGGCCGTACTATAAACATCTTGATACATGTCAGCACAGTTAATAATGAAATTTGGGTTTTATTCTTTAGAAATACCGACTCTAAATTGCAGGGATAAAGCTCAGTACAGGAAAAATTCCAGTTTCACGTTATTCACTAATTAATCTATAATTTGGAAGAAATATTTTCATGCTTCTTTCAGTACACGTACAAGTTGTACAAAGAAATAAGGGAATAATTAATTCATTTTGCAGTTGCATGTCATTTTTTCAAAACATTTTTTTCTACACTTCTAATACATACCCTACTTTTCTACACTTCTAATACATACTGTACTTTTCTACATTTCTAATACATGCTGTACATGAATGTAATATAACCCGTATTGTCATCACTTACAAACCGGTCTTCCAAAGAAGATTCAAACGCCTCGCAGATTCATTTTTTCTGTGGGAGACCCAAGATCGACGGTTTACAACTTCGACTGTAACAATAAATAATGTTTCAGTAACAACAATTTTATGTTGGACTTTAATTATAAAGCTTGAAAAATAGAACAAAACATGTCAGTGTAACGATCCGCTAACCCATCTCCCGGTTGTGATAAGTATTATTGTATAATCCACTAATCAATCTCTTGATTGTCTACAGTAATGCAATACATAATAATATGATAATTGGAGCTGCATTCTTCTGGGACATTACGCAGTCTAAATTCGTAATTCCATACCGACGTTTCGGGACAACTTATCTTCAAGCGTTAATAATCCAATAATTTCCGCATAGAACTGTACGGTGTGTTATTTTAGGCTTCCGCCGAAAGTACACGAGACCTGCGATCTCTTTATTTCCTACGCAGTGTGTAGTGGTAATTACTTACCGAAGTTTAGGGACAACCTACGTCGGTAAGGAATTACCACTATAAGTTGCGTAATATCGTAGTAGAGTGTATATATCATATTGCTTGAGACAGAAGGCCTAAAGTAAGTGGTGATTAATTTAACCTATTAAACGCCGAACGAAATCCCGTCTGCCATCTACTGGCATTATTAGGAGCTCACCCTATTCTCCACATTAGCAGGATAAGGGTTAAGTTTAAATTATATATCAAGAAGCTGTACTTACTCCGAGGTGAATTGCAAGTACGCCATCTTCTTCGTTGCACGCAATCACAATGTTAGCAATCCCGTTAATTCCAACAGGCACCGTCTTGCCGATACAGACGCCATTTGACTTAGAGCCGGAGATTACATCACAGAAGGTTCCAGCAGGTAAACATGTCTGAAACACGTGAGTTGTGTTTTTTAATTCAAGTATTTCTCTTTTGCGTTGTTCTTTGTAAACACAAACTCTGCAATTAAAAGCAAAATCGGAGAAGAACCTGACATCGACAGTAACTAGCTTCATATGTAGTAAATGGAACTTTCTGTTACACATTATAAAAATTCCCACGTTATACGATGACGTGCTGTGGGTGACAGTCATAGGAACGTCCCTAGAACCCGGTGAATGAAAATATTTTATCCCCAGGAAAGTACAAATTTTGAAATTTCCTCTGTCACTACTCCCCTTAACGATCCATCTCAACGTTCAAACCCAACGTCCATAATGTAAGTCTGCTAGACGTTTTATAAACACTTCCTATTCTATATGAGATTTCAAGTCCGCAATTTGCACTGTCGGTAAACACGATATCGAATTAGTCTCTAATCCAAGCGGAGAATTCCGCAAAGTACACATCTATGAATATCATTAGTCACACATTATTAAGTAACGTGATTGGCAGTATGTTGAAGTATGCTGACAAACTAAGAACTGAAATATGCAATAGAATTCACTTAGGTCAGTTTAATGTAAGATAGGCGTTCTGTTTTCACGTAATTGTATGTGCAGCAAAACTTTGCTTTGAGGCTCGCTTATCTTCAAATAATCCTACCTCATGTCCTGTGACGTTTTGTTCTACGAGTAACACTAATTCTGAATCTAGAGGAACCACAAAATAAATTTAGGAAATTCAGGGTTCAAACGTCGATTTCGTTGCCATATTTGCCTGCAGATTTACATTCAGATTCGTGTTATATTGGGCGTTGAAAGCAATGAATCCCTTTTGTCCTCTACAGAAAGCAATCTGCTTATCACCATTGTCCCACCAGTCATTCACACCGGTTCCTAAGGCAGAAATTCACAGGCTTTAAAAATATTCCATTAGAAAATCTGATTCAACAATACAAATATATAAATTTGTGTTACATGTCCTTGCTTATGGCAGGCATATCTCGTAATAAGGGGATCGCCATATTGCTATTAGTTACCTGTAGGATGTGGTGAAATATCTGAATTTCGAAGACACACAAATACATATTTCTCCACCAGTTTCACAAGTCTGGCAAAATGCACACTTTCCTAAAGTCAATGTCGTCCAGATCTCCCTACAAAGGTACTGAAAAAAACTTCCACGCATTTTAGAAGATTGATTCAAGTGACATCCGACTAGATGTTCTGTCTGACACAACGCTGTTGAACTACACAATGTTGTAACACCGTCTTTAACGATGGACCACAAACAAAATTAATGCTGACTGGTAGGCGATTGGATAAAATCAATTGCATCAGCGACCATCCCGAAAATTAATAAGACGATGTGTCCCCAGAATTGCGCGCGCCCTCGCATTTTGTCATCCATAGAATTTTCAGGAGCTAGCAATATTTCAAATCCATCTCCAAGTATCCTCATAAATCGCAAAGTAACCATGTATTATACAAGAATAAAAAAGCCTGAGTATCTTGTTACTGGCTTTCCACTATATTCCTTAAGTTCACCGTATTTTAGACCTGCCTAGAGCGATGCTCAGATCCCAAGATCAACCTAAGTTTTACAAGATTAAAGAAACCTCACCAGCCTGTTAATGCCTTCACCAGTTTGCACCACTTTATTGATGCTGACCATAATCTACATCCGCCTCTAACAATGTTCACACAACCAGCAGTTCCCTTAAGGTACCAACATTGATAAAAAGTCACTAGAATTATACTATATTAAATACCTTCCACAACTTTCCTGAACTCCACCATGTTGAAGATCTGTCTCCAGCGATGCTCACACACCCAACCATCACCACAGGTTCCACTAAGAGGTGGACCTTGGTTCGGATTATTGAAGAAGAAGCTGGACATGAGGAGGGGGTAACCGTACGGGTAGGCCAGCATAAAAGCGACAGCCATCTGCATGAAAAATTACATCCATAAATACTCTTATGACGAAGATTAATTGGCTGTGTCATGACATACAAATCAGTGTCCCAGAATCGATGCAGGGACATTTCATATGGAATTTGTGATAGGCAAAGTGGTATTGGGGCAGGTCTTTCTGCAAGTACTGCTGTTGGCGCCTTTCAGTAACAGGTCAGTAATCCTATACTACTGACTCTATACGGTTTTTACCATTGGCTTAATAACGGCAAATTAAACTCTTTCTTTCTTCCTTTCTTTCTATATCTCTGTCTCACAAAACCATACTAACATCCCCTCTACTCTCAGCCAGTACCCTCCAACATATTACAACATTAATTGAAGGCAGAAGTGAGTTAATTAGATTTTGAAATTTCCCCACACATTTCAACAAATATTTATGGATTTATACACATGCGCACCTTGAGATGAAAGAGTGGGTTTTCGATGTAGTAAACGTAAAAGTAAAAGTACATTTTTTAGTGGACACAGGCGACATTTCCTTCTTCATAATTTAACACTGTATAGGAGGAAACACATAGAAATAATAGGCAAATATGCAGTTAATATTTAAAGTACTGGTACCAATAATTGTTCTATTTTATTAAAATTTGTTTTATACACAAAGAACTCCGTCATGTAAAGCCCAAACACGTGATCACAAGGATTGCCGAAACATGTAGTAGTTTGTTGTGTGTATAAACTAATTTCAATCTACGTGTGTAAAAGTGTTCATTCTATTATTTTTCACACTCATTTAACTCACGGATCATGGATTATTCCAATAAAGTTTCCACTTCAAAACAAACCCAAGTCCTCTCCGTTACAAGGGCTGGACATTAATGCTATTAAAAGAAGTGATAGTTTATCTTCATGAAAATCATATGAAAAACATAAGAGCCCTCTATTGGCATACGGAAGAATCTTTTAACGTTACTCCACCAGCGTTTATGCAGTACGCTAATACCAATCTTTCTCCTCGCCAAATCGTACGAGAGGGGTGGAAATGTTTGCCTTCTCCCTCCCATAATGCTCATTAAATCAAGTCTTATGAAATGAGGTGCTTATATGGCATGTCGGGGGATGGAGAGAAATTTACATAATTTTGGGGAGGGGGTTGTTAAGGAGTAAGCCCTCTTCGAAAAATAGGCGTATGTGGAAGTTTAATATTAAAATGTGTCTTCAGAAAATTGTAAAATTTGAACGGAGTCTGGGTTTTCCTTTTTCAGGACAGAAACAATGTGCCAGCTGTTGTCATCTTTGTAATTAATTTTTTGGTCTCGTAAATTACAAGAAATTCGTTTAGCAGCTGAAGACCAGTTGATTTTCAAAAAGGACTTTGCTCTTTAGGGTTGGTCGTTTGGTCTGTTGTTCATTCGGTGTTTCGGCCGGTGGTTTGGTATTTCTCTGTTTACTCACGACTTACGTTTCTCCTTCGAAGCATACCCTGAGGTGCCACAGTTTACCTCTAATATGTGCTGATGATTTCAGCACGAAAGTTGAGAATAAGTGTGTGTTGTATTCTATCTATAGGAGAATCCCTTTAACCAGTTACTTCAAAATAACGATGTGTGTCAGTACCAATACTGTAATATATATAACTCTTCGTTTGTCCATACACAAGTACGGAAGGAACTCCAGTGAAGTTGTGAAACTTACTGCATATCCACTAACCACAGGCATTAGGGATTTATAATTGTACAATTTCGCAGTCACAACAGAAACAAAGCAAACCTGTACAGTTCTGCACATTCCATGAGGGCTCCAATAAATTGAGGCTCGCAGAATGTTTAGACAATCGTCATAAGAAGGTAGCAAGCTTGCCAGCACTAAGCAACGGCCGACTTTAACTACCAGGTGATACTGCTGGTAAACATTGCTGTTAGAGGCTCATTCGACAGAAGGACTGTGATATGCTGGTTGGAATTACTCAATTTAAATTCCCATGACACTATCGGTAATCCCATTCACCCTATCGGTGATCGAACCCTCGACCTTCCAGCTTGTAACACATTGCCTCAACCAACTCAGTCATAACTTGATGAAAATATGGACCTTTCAATTGGAACACGTCAAGTTATGTAAAGGATATTCTGAGGCCGCAATAAAAGGTCGGAACCTTACCGCACCTTAAAGTCAGACCTTGCATTTCTTTAAGTCGCTCCTTAAAAACGCGGCTGAAATTAACTTTATATTCATTTCCCAGCATACTGAGTTAAATTACGTAACATTCTTTTTCTTTTGAAGGTGCTGATATATTTACAGAGAGCACTAAAATAAGTTTCTAGGATTGCTCAACGCATGATCGTAAAGAGGCTGACTCAACTGTTGACAGTTTTCAGGCTTCCTCAGAGGTACATTTCAGGCCTCATGTACTTCTACATAAAGTGCAACGTCGTTCGATGATTGATACAGAACGTCTTGCGACAACGTGATGGGGTCATATGCGAGAGCCCAATAAGATAATAAATTTTGGTCACTCGAATATTAACCATGAACACACTGCACTATCAATTAGCGCTGTGCACTGATCACACAGCAATATGTCGCCATATCATAGCAGACCGAAGCTCTCAATCGCCCATTTTTATGCAATTACTCCAATTTAATTAAAGATAAAACACGCATATTTTGGAACAAATTACATTTAAAATTGATTTTTTTTAATTTAATAAAATTATACACGTAAAAAAATCGGTTACATATGTGTTACCTTGTAGAGTTTGGAGACTTTGTAGGTAAGAATAGTGGGGCCACATCTCTGGGTGGCGTGGTTATCCACAAACACAAGGGCATCACCATCAGGAAGAAAACCCCACGGTTTCCCTAAAGAATATTCCCAGAATAAGTGAATGTATCGGAGCACAGAAGTGTTGGAAATAACCGAAATTACTCTGTCAAAAGGCGATACACATATAGAGGCGTAAAAGAAATTATGGTTGTAGCTACATGCATAAATATAGATATATATCTTTAAGAAACCTAGACACATCTTTTGAAATATTTAGCTGTCCGTATCTGTTTGTTTTTGTAAAAGTCTCTATTAAAAACTTTACACTTATTGGAAACTTAAAATACGTTTTTGACATACCAAAGTTTTGGAGATATTTGATAGGTTTGTTTCCTCTGAAAGCATTTCCCACTTCTGCCCCGTATTTGTATTCGGTCACTCGACCAATACCCGTGTATTCTGTTGCTGTAATTGCCTCTCCACCTGTAAAGCAAACAGTTCATTTTCAAACAGATCTCTTGTAACAACATTAACACTCGGCGTCAACCAATTACAGTTACGTTGATGACAGTTGTGCTGCTATTATCATCCGATACAAACCAATGTTCAGTCTAAAGACAGATCTTTTATATATTCCAATTGTTAGGCCAAATGCTTCCATCCTTTACACAGATAATTGTCAGACTGCTACAAAACCGCACATAGAAGTCAAATGTGCATATTAAGTTGTTCATTATAATAATGAGATAAAATTTACAAATACATATTTCTATATTTATATTACATATTTTTATTAATATTTTTTATTTATATTTATGTTTATACACACAAACACACACATACATTGAAGTTTCATATAAAATGTTATTACCATTGCCATTACACTTGTATATCTCAGTTAAAAATTCTATAATACTGTAAAACAATTCTCAATATTTAAAAAACCGTAAATTATGTAACTTGGTAATACTACTGATAACGTAATATTTATATTTTAGATTTCATATGCTCTTGTTATACGATGCCTGAAGACTAACCATGAGTAAGACCGCAAAATAAATTAG
>Ga0268261_10000670_pt1 | contig 22028 bp, 18 predicted proteins | sample TergutNc150P1_FD_190353 | JGI IMG/M metagenome (GOLD analysis project Ga0268261, IMG submission 190353) | Nasutitermes corniger P1 segment gut microbial community from laboratory colony in Florida, USA - Nc150 P1 (SPAdes) (version 2) | ecosystem: Host-associated > Arthropoda: Insects >...
CGAGGAGCATTTGATGCGGCTTGGTGGCCAAGCATTTTACTTAATCTACAAGAACTAAAGTGCCCGAAGAACCTTTTCAATCTGGCAAGAAGTTATTTTAGCAATAGAACGGCATCACTGTGTGGGACGGCAGTAAAATGGGAGGAAAGGTTGGAGCTGCTGCAGTCATAATCAAGGATGACAAAATCATTCATCAGTCTAAGTTTAGACTACACGAGAGATGTTCCAATAATCAGGCAAAACAGGTAGCAGTCCTAAAGGCACTAGAGCAAATACAAAATCTACAGTTAAAAGAAGATGAAGAAAAGATAGCAGTGGTAAACTCAGACAGCAAAGTGACACTGGACACATTGAAAAATAGAAACAAACACTCCATACTTATAGAGAACATAAGGACAGAAATAAAGAGGCTGGACGACCTAGAGTGGACAGTGTTTTTTAACTGGGTGAAGGCACACATCGGAATTCAAGGAAACGAAACAGCAGACCGTCTTGCCAAAGAGGCTGCAACGGAAGACACAGGGGAAATAGTGTATGATAAACTACCAAGAGAAACTATCATTACAGAAGTGAAGGAGATCGGAATAACAAAACGGCAGGAACAGTGGAGAAGCTCTACAAAAGGAGCAGTAAGCAAATTATTTTTCCCACCTATAAGAGAGAGAATGAAGACCATGCTACCTATGTCACTTGAATTTACGGCTATTGTAACAGGTCGTGGTTTAAATAGATCGTACCTATATAGATTCAAGATTATTCCAAATTCCACTTGCCCCTGCAGACTACAAGAAGAACAGACAATTAACCACATCATTTTTAAGTGCACACAACTAGAAAATGAGAGAAGAATTCTTCAAACTGCCATAACCCAAACAGGTGACACCTGGCCCACACCATATGAACTCACGGGAAAACATATCAAGCTGTTAATACAGTTTGTAAGATCAATAGATTTTAGCACACTCTAAGTCATCCACTGAACATATACGTATTAAAATTTAAATAGTAAATTTAGCTAACAAGTTAATTAGTTAATAATAAAGCATGTAATATTACTTGTAATGGGGCATGCTGAATGTTAATTTAAAACACACACACACACACACACACACACACACACACACGCACGCACGCACGTGCGCGCACGCACGCATGCACACTCTCTTTCTCACCACTTCACTAACAACTTTTCTGTTCACACAACCCTCTATTCACACGTGACACCGTCATGAACCGAGAACGACCTATATTTGTTGAGTTTTGTTCCAGTATACCAACATGCGTTATATTTTCCAGTATGTTTTTCATGATGGGGAATCGAGAATTTCTACATTGTATTTCCTTACTCCATCAAGGAAAGAGTAAAACAGGGATATTTCAGTGGTTGTCTAAAAATGCATAAAATGCTACTGCCCACACAAATTATGGTGTAACTCGATGCCCCTGCTCCTTCACTCTCACTGTCCCAAACCAGTTCAGATATCCGGTTTGGGGACAGGAACCCAGCTCTCTTATGCACAGACATCGCAGACTGCTGGCTCAAAAACGAATATTCAGTCCGGCTTATTATTACAAAGTTGGAACAAGTGGTAACGCATCGAAATGCTGGTTTATAGCTCTACTATTTACGGATCAGTCTGTTCATTGCTATATATCAAACTGCAGTTGGAATTATAAGCCCAGTAGAGTTTGCGAACGAGGCTTCTCACTATCAGTAATAAGTTATGGGAAAATCATGACCTCACATTGCAGCCAGTAATTATCTATATTTATTTCTGTGAGCAAATTTCTGCATCCTGTTTATCTTATTTTTCAAACTGTCCTTCTGTAATAGACCAGAAATTGAACTGAAATGTAACACAGGCTTTAGAGAAACCATTTACAATTGACATTTTATCATACACGGACAGTTGGTGCTTAGTCCCTTTTAGCAGTAATGTATCTTGGGACCGTACTCAAAGTTTGTCTCTGTTTTGACTAAGAGAATGAGAGCAGTGTAGTGTGTCAGTCACCAAACGTGATGTAATTCTTAACAGTGGGATATACAGCAAGAATATTCCTATATGAATCTCGCCGCCACACACATATTGCCTGTAACAGCAACCCAAGGCAGAGTGAAAGAGGCTTCACATTGAAATGAAACAGTCAAAGTACTCTACGCAGCTTGTTTCTTCAGAAGGAAATGAGTCAGTCGCTTGGCATAAAAACAAACTGACAAGGTTTCTAAGATTATAGGGTGCCTAGAAAATTGCTATTCACGAGGTGCATAAGTACATAATTTGGTAAAGTGGCCAGAGCATGTATCTGACCACAAAACGTTATATAAAGTGGAGATAACAAGTGGGGTTATAATTCTAAGCTGCTACATGAGTGTACTGAGCATTTAAACGGCCGCAGCGCACCAGATACGGTGCGCTCATAAGATGGGATTTTAAATGGATGCACCAGGCCCGGTGCGTGTGAAGGCTAAATTCAGGAACCTGGGCTGTCATTTTATGAAAAAAGGTTACTATGAAAACATCTCTCTGTCAAAAAGAAACTACACTTTGTTCAAAGTGCGGGACTGCTGAATGAATAAGCTAAAGGGCTGCACAAAAGATTGATAATTGTCACAGTGCACAGGTCACTGTGGTGCCCACCCTTCTGAATTCTATTCTAAGTAGCTACTGATGTTTCAAAGGACGACTCTGCCTTCTACTTACGGTACAAGCAGTTCAAGAAGATATATTAATACTGTAGTTTACATATGGCAATGATATCAAACTTTCTAAGGTTACCCATCTGCCAACTTTCAAAGAGTGTCAATTATATCAATGAAAAGTATGGGTATGAATACACCACAAAAGACTTATCAGTATCAGATTTTAACTAATGTTAGTAACTCCACATCAATTCAAAGGTATTAAACTTCTTACTCGAATCTCAATTATGATAGTTTGTAGTCTCACAAATTCAACCCAATGTATCAGGGAAACCTTAAAGGTCAAAATGAGACAAGTTGGGACATGGCTGTCTACTGCCCATGGCCCTCACAACAATTCTGTTGTAACTCAAACTTCCTCCCATTCTGGATTAATTACGCTCCTCACAGGCCTATGGTTCCCACTTGGCCATACAGGGCTGCAATGCCTCATTGTCATTCCAGGCTCTAATTGCCCACCCCTATCCTCCATGGTCCATTTCTTCTACATAACCAGCTACTTTTATACTTTGCTCGCATCTACACTGAAGATAAAGGCCTTATTTTCCTTCAAAATGTTGGTATCAACCTACAAAACTAAATGATGACATAACCAAAAGACTCTACTCTAAAGCTGAAGTGCTGTGTAAACCTCAAACTTCATATTCTTAATGCAAGTTTTGTCTCATTTAAAAAATTCATTGAGTGCAGACAGACAGACAGAAAAAATACTCACAAGTAAATCGCTCCTATCCACATGCATGTATTTGTCCATGAAGTCGAGAATGGTCAGCCACAGTGCAGTAAATGTGGGCAGGGACAGGAGAGGAGTAAGGTGGTGAAGAAACACCTTGGACAGGACAGTAGCTGCCCTCATGCGTGTCTCCTCCATGCCAGTGGGGTCTTGTGGACTGATTGGTTCCAGCAGCTTAGCAAGCAGAGGGAAAAGAACTTTGTTGAAACAAGACTCCCATTCTGGTGCCATCAGTGTCTGCAGATCATGAACCAGCAATGCTCTTTGAAGATATGTGATGGCACTCATTCGTACCTGCACAAACAAGTCATGTTTATACAGCCACGGCAATGCAGTAGTGACTGAGAGATTTACGTTTGTTGCTTTAATTGTGTGTTTTGAATTGCACTGGTTGCATTGGTTATACAATGCTCCTGCATACCGCACCATCAACAACCATGCCAGTGCTCAAGCAGTTAGTTATCAGAATCTCAGCATAGAGGCCTGGGTTCAGTCCTTGGCCAGTACATGTAATATATGTGGACAAAGTGGCGATCGGATAGGTTTTCTCTATGTACGAGGGTCGCTCCAAAATTAATGCCTCCTATTTTATTATGTTGGCCCACAAAGTCAGAGGTAGATGTTGGTGATATGGCAGTAGAGGTTGAACCTTCCCACCAATATTCCATTAAGTTTTGTTGATGTGCGACAGACGACAGCAGAGGGGCAGTCTGACAAAATGGCGTCTGACATGGAAGTGCATATGAAGCAAAGGTGTGTAATGGAATTCCTCCATGTGGAAAAAAATGCACCCAATGACATTCCTCGACGCTTGCTGAACGTTTATGGAGACCAAACAGTGGATATTAGCACAGTGAGGCGGTGGGTGGCGAGTTTCAGCAGTGGTGACAGCAACGTGAAAGACAAGCCACGTTCCAGATGACCACGCACAGCTGTCACACCACGAAATGAGGAGTGTCTCGATTAGCTCATCCACATGAATTGGCGGATTATGACTAGTGAACTGTGTACAAAGCTGAATATCAGCTCCAATGCATTGGAAACGATGATGGCAATGTTGGAATATCACAAAGTTTGCGCCAGGTGGGTCCCATAAATGCTCACACAGGAACATAAAGAACACCGTATGCAAGTTTGTCAGGACCTATTAAACCAATACGAGGGTGAAGGTGACAGTTTCCTGGATTGCATCATCACTGATGATGAGACGTGGTGTCACCACTATGAGCCGGAGTCAAAACAGCAGTCCATGGAGTGGCGACATGTGAATTCCCCATCAAAGAAAAAGTTCAAGACGCTGCCCTCAGCAGGTAAAGTGATGTGCACTGTCTTTTGGGATAGGAAAGGGGTGATCCTTCTGGATTTTCTTAAACCCGAACAAACCATCAACTCTGACTGATACATCGCGACAGTGACTAAGCTGAAGGCGCGAATTTCCAGAGTCAGGCCAGAGAAGAAGACAACCTTTCTCTAGCAACACAATAATGCCAGGCCCCATACCAGTCTGAAGACCATACAGCACACTGTCAATCTTGGCTGGACTGTTGTACCACACCCACTGTATAGACCAGATTTGGTGCCTTCTGACTTCCATCTGTTCGGGTCGACGAACGATGGACTGCGTGGGCAACATTTTCCTAGCTACGATGCCATTGTATGAGCTCTAAAACAGTGGGGCACCTCCGCTGGTACAGATTTTTATGAGCGCGGCATGCAGGCTCTTGTTCATCGCTGGCGAAAGTGCATAGCCAATGGTGGTGACTATGTTGAAAAATAGTGTTTCGTGCCCTTTGTATCTATTGTAGTTTCCATGGAAATAAATAGGAGGCATTACTTTCAGGGCAACTCATGTACTTGAGGTGACCCTGTCAGTAACATTCCATTAATGTTGCAGACTCATTCATTCAGCTATCTCTACAGCCATATAATCTTAGCAACCAACAGCATCATTAAACAGCACACTTAAACAGATCTTGCACCCTCAAGACAATGGTAGCAGGTTCATCCAAAACAACAGTACCTATCCAGCAAACTACACAATGTCACACTGGAGGGCTACAACCATGCTACAACCATGAGAACCTCAAATCTCAAACAAAAACACAGCTGTACATGTAATATTTTCAAGTAACTAGAAAAGGCATATTTTAAAGTACCATCTCTAAATGGTCCTGGTAGGATTCAGTAAAACCATGTGAACCTTCACCAGGATAGCCAGCACCTTGGCCCAGAACAAAAACTGCAACCTCCCAAATATCCAAATATATAGTGGCAACACCAACCGCTGAATAACAATGTTCCATGAACATCAAATGAGCAACAGGAGAATGCTGACTAATGATTAAATAGGATGTAATAAACTGTCACAATGTAATGTGTTTGTTTCACATTCCTGCTTCTTAATTCAGCAGTCCACAGTTTATTTATTGGGTTACAACCAGATGTTGCCTCACTGCCCTACCAATATGATACCTGTCTCCTGGAGTCACAGCAGAGCCTTGCAATCCCTTGCAACAGTGGACACCAGCCCTGTGCCCAAAGCGATGAGAAGTCTGTCTCTCCATTTTCTTCAGCCCACCATCGGAAGATTTGTGCAGTGCGAGTGTGCAGTGTGTGCATCAGGTCCAGCAGCTAAAACACCAAAGAATGTGATGGTCACACTGCCCCACTTTACTCTTTTAGACCTATGAGATAGAATGCAATAGAGTTACCAGACACAATGACATCTCATCACTGTGTCATTCAAATTAACACATGCTACTTATTTCTCTCATTAGCAAGACTTTCTGTTTCCTTCAGTCTTAAATTTTTCTTGTAAGTGATGCTTAGATTTATCTTAGAACACTAATTTTTAAACGTGCAGTTACCTCACATAAAGGATATTACAATAATATAACATGCATAAATACAACGTGGGTGAAGTTCAATCTTCTTAATGTTACAGCAGTTGGTACATAAAGTAACTAAATGCTTCAAAATGCAGTCATTTTTAATGTTCAAGGTTGTGGTACATGCAGTTACCAATGTGCTTTAAAAACTACTGTTTTTTAATATTACAGCAAGTGCCACATTTAGTTGCAATGTGCTCCTTTAATGTTACAGGAAATAGTGTATGCTGTAACCAATGTTCTTACAATTCAGAGATTTTTATGTTATTGCATGTTGTACACACAGGAACAAATACAGGGTTCATATACTTCCCTCATGTACAGATCCTCACTCACCAAAGCATTTCAAAAATATTTTAACACACTGCTGTAATGAGATTTTTAAATATAAAATGTTGTTAACTGAGATCTCCACTGATTCAACACTATGCAGGTTCAACAGACTGACACAACCTCCAGATCATTCCTCAGGCCAAGAACTAACACTGCTACCCACCTGTATCGATACCTGATGGTAACCACTGGGCAGTTCTTCCGAATCACTCTCATCAGCATCATATGGACTAGGTGATTTCTGAGGACTGCGTGCCCTGCTGTTTTCATCCCTTCTCCTTCCTGTCATCTTCTTCCTGGTCTTTGCTTCTCTGTTGGACCCTGAACTCTTCTTCAGTCGTCTGTCATCTGACAATGAGGTATGAGGTTAAAAGACAACCTTTATTGCTTTGAATATTATGCTCTGGATATCCTGAGCTGACATAGACTGTGGCACAGTGTAGCACCTATGAAATCCTATGCTGACACAAACTGTACTACAGGCTTCACTATGTCATCCCAGTCTATAACTTAGAATTTCCAATGAGATCTACTATATGGTCGGTCACAAACTGTACATGCTCTGCCATCTGTTCACAAAAATTTGGAAACATTCCTTCTTTTATAAAACCGAGATCTGCAAATAAAGTATACATAAAGGTACAGTTTCTAATTCCTCCTACATGTTTTGGTGGCCACCTGCCACCTTCAAAGAGTATACAACACCAATATGTTTAAAACATAGTACAATAGGATTAAATATGAGGTGCGACAATTTAATTCCTGGAATAGTCGCGTGTCGCTGGGGTGTTGAGTCAGGCAAACTCGTGTACTCAAGCACGTTTGGACACATTCCAACTTGCGTTTACATGAGCCACAGACCAAATGCATTGTTTGTTCCCCAGCAGCACAGGAAGTAGTACGTGTCCATGGTATACAGTTGGCAGAAAAATGAGTGACAAGAATCTGGAGCAGCGGATAAACACCAAATTTTGCGTGAAGATTGGTAAAAGTACTAGTGAAACATTAGCCCTATTAACAGTAGCTTATGGTGAATATGCTATGAAGAAATTGAGCGTTTTTGAATGGCACAGGCGAATCAATGAAGGGCAAGAAGATGTGCAAGACAATGCAAGAAGTGGGCAGCCAGAAACGCAAAGGACAGATACAAATGTGGACAGAGTATGAACCTTGGTGCGCTCAGATCAAAGATTAGGTGTGAGAGTAACAGTAGAAGAATTGAATATGAATATGAACAGGGAAACAAGTGCGACAGATTGTAAAGGAAAATTTGGGAATGAGAAAAATTTCAGCAAAAATGGTGCCTCCAATCTTGATACATGACCAGAAACAACGTAGGCTTCACATTTCATCTGATCTTTTATGCAATGCAGAGATGTTTGATAGAGTCATTACCTGTGAAAAAATGTGGTTTTTTTCAATATGACCCGGAAACAAAATGACAGAGCATGCAGTGGAAAACACAGAATTCACCTTGGCTGAAAAAAGCACGCATGTCTCGGTAGCAGGTCAAGACCATACTTGTGTGTTTCTTCGATCACAAGGGGAGAGTTCACTATGAATTCACTGCACAAGGACAAATGGCAAATCAACAGTGTTATTTGGATGTGCTGACAAGGTTACGGGAATCTGTTCGGAGAAAAAGACCCGGACTCTGGTCTGATAAGTGGATTCTCCACCATTACAATGCCCCTGCGCATGATGCATTAAGAGATCACGAGTTCCTGGTTAAGAACTCCATTACAAAAATGGACAATCCACCTTATTCACCTGACTTAGCCCCCTGCGATTTTTGGCTCTTTCCAAAATTAAAAAATGCCCTGAAGGGACAAAGATTTGCTGACCTTTCTGACATCCAATGCAACGTAAAAACGTTACTGCGAGGCATTCTGGAAAACAATTCTCAAGACTGTTTCTGGCAGTGGCACCATTGTCGCATGAAGTGCATAGCTTCACAAGGAGAGTATTTCAAAGGTGACAGCAGCCATTAGTGCACAGGTAAGCAAATTTTGCTTTCACAGGAACATTCCGGAAATTAAAATGTCGCAGCATGTACAATACTGATATTCATTGTATCATATAAAATTTCCACAGCTATACTCATAGATGTAAATAAAAAGCATAATAATGTGTGTGTAGTAAAAATTCTTACATGCTTCTATGTTGTTGTTAGTTTCCCAGTACCAAACAAACACCTAGTATTTTTCTTGATTTGCACAGGATCTACACCCTGTACTATATAGTGTAGTGTACAGTGTATATGGCAGAAAACCGCTACATAATATAAGGATGAGATCCAATGTGGATCAAGAAAAATAGTACATATTTGTATGGTATTGAGAAACTAACAACATATCAAGCATGTACAAGAATTTTTACTACACAAATATTATTAAGTTGTACTTTACATCATATGAGCACAGCTGTGGAAACTGATATGATACAATGAATATCACTACTGTATTTTTATCACATTCTACTGTATTTTAACCCTTATCCTGCTAACATGGAGAAAATGGTGAGCTCCTAATAATGCCAGCAAATAGCAGATGGGATTTAATTCAGCATTTAAAGGGTTAAATATATTGGTGTGTATTCTCCCTGATGATGATAGGTGGCTGCCAAAACATGTATCTGGAATTAATAAACTGTATCTGTATGTATACTGTATGTGTAAATGTTTGTGTAAAAAAAAGAAAAGTACAATGTAACTGCGTGTAATGAACAATACAAATACTTAAGTATACTATGTGTTTTATAGGTGTGACCAGGCAGTAAGCTAAGAAATATTCAGCATTCAAAGGCTTAATTGGAATCCCAAAAATGCATGCAACAGAAAGAGAGGAACCTGAAGCTGAGAGTCAAAACTTCTTTTACACATTCGCTTGTTTAGATATGATTTCACGTTCTTACAACAGTTATCAAGATCACAGTCTCATGTGATGCCAAGCAGTTTGGCAGATGGATACCCATCTTTACATGGGATCCTCCACAACAAAGCTGCTACTCATCTACCCCCCAAAAAAATAAGTAAAATAAATTTTCACAGTTGTACCGTGCATCTTGATACTATAGAGTCTTTTATTTATCCAACTGATGCACAACTAGATTGCTCTAAAAATGTAAAAATTCACGTTAAAATTTACAAGAGAGGTGCTCCTGCATGTTTCGGTTTTTCACAACCATCATCAGGGAGCTACTATATGTGCTTTGCTAAAGTTATAAGTATTAATAATCAGTTAAAATACGTCATTTACAGAATCTGTTCAGTCTAGTGGCTGCATATTTATCCACTCCTTATTGGTGTGTGTATAGTGCACTGTGCAGAGTAAGACTTACTCTGTACAGTGCACTATACACACACCAATAAGGACTGGATAAATATGCAGCCACTAGACCAAACAGATTCTGTAACATATTTTAACTGATTATTAATACGTATAACTTTAGCAAAGCACATATAGTAGCTCCCTGATGATGGTTGTGAAAAACCAAAACACGCAGGAGCACCTCTCATATAAATTTTAATGCAAATTTTAACATTTTTAGAGCAATCTAGTTGTGCATCAGATGGATAAATAAAAGATTCTAAAGTAAAACAAAATAAACAAGAAACAGCATGATATCCTATGAGGCCATAATATAATTTTCTTAGAATTATAAATATGTAAGACTTTTATTAAAAACTTAGGTATTACATATGTCATTAAGGTTAGGAACATTTGTGCTTGCTGTGTACCCATCACTGACTTTCATGTTCCTTTACTTCTCATAAAATTGTGGTACTACTAATACAAATCCATGTTTCTACCCAGGTGGCAGATCTTCCTCTGTCACTGCTGAACCTTAAGTCAAATGACAGTGAACATACAACATATAACACAGTGACGGATGGAAAAACACATCACTTACATGTATCAGACCTGTCTCACAGCAACAAAGATACAATGTGTTACTTCAGGGTCATAACACCATGTAGTCTGACAGCTACATAGCAGTCAGAAGAATATACTACCTACATCTCCTAACCTGAATATGGAGTACTCAGAATCCAAAAGACCTACATATTAATTACAGTGAAAACTTGTTAATTTAGACTGTCTAATTTGCAGTACTATATAAATTTGAAGTATGTGACATACCTCAGCACTTAACACAGAATTTTGTGTGTTTCTTCATACGGTTATTTCAAAACATGGTTAATCTGTAGGTCAAGGCTATACCACAACCCTTCGATTACTGAAGCTGAATAATTCAAAGCACAGCGTAACTCTAACAGTCTGGAATCCAATTGTCTGGCATAAAAACTGGCAGGGAAGTTGCAGCAGCATCAGCTGAACCAAATGATATGAAAGCAGAAGTGAGTCATCTCATCACCATCTAATATTACCTCAGTCCTCCAATTGTTACAAACATATGTGCTTCTGTTTTCTCGACTGTTTTCAACCAGAATCATGAATATTTTTACCCACCTGATTGTAATAATGTTATCAAATATAAATGAAGGAGATAGTAGCAGATGTGTGACAAAATGCTCCTAATAATTTGGACTGACAGACATCCATTGCAGTATATTATTTTCTTGAAAATTTGTATGTATGTCTTTTTATAACAATGAGTACCCGTGGAACAACAGTCCGTTCAGTCTTACTTAAAAAACAATAAACTAAGACCAAGGTTTGACAAATCTGAAGTAATCATCTGGCATGTGTTATGCCATAAGCTGTAAAAACTTCCTTGCAATATGTACAAACACAACAGGACATCAAAGGTAAAAATTACAATATGACACTTACTTCCATTAAGACTAGCTTCTACAAATGTTCGAATACAATGTACACAGTTCTCAAAGTTGTAAGGCGTGATGTGAGCAACATCCCTGATGAGAAATGCCAAACTCTCACAACATTTCACCAAACCAAATGGATCATGGGGTAACAACTCCCGGTCATGCACTATACTGAACTGATTGACTGGCAATGGACGAATGGTTAACGGCTGTATATCTCCCTCACGACCCACCTGAAAGGCAAACAATCTGATTATTCTGTTGTATATGACCTCATATGTGGTGCAACTTACATGATTTTTATTTACACTGATTTCATGCTAAAGTGATCTCACACAACTTCCCTTCTATATTGCAGCAAAAAAGACAAAACAGTGCATTTGTCTAAAAAAAAATGAATACAGTTTATAAACAGCCAGAATGAATGGTAATATTAACCTGAATTGTGTAGCCTGCAATAAAAATTCAATGCATTAAAACCTACAGAATAACAAAAAATTTTAGTTATGTGATTTTCTGTTATGAAATCACTCTTGTCAGTGGAACTCTCATTTCTCTGAGGGAACGCCTATAACAAAATTTCAGTCTCACTGGTAAAAAATCTTGAATGGTAGCACTGTTTCTTTTGAAAACATAACCTAACTAGTTCCTTATCATGGGAAACCCTCCTCAAAACTGACCAGTTGGAGGACTGAGAAGACAGAATAATAATACTCAAAGGCATTTCAGGTTTTTAAGATAAGAGAGTTTGTGAACTAATGGATAGAGAAATACAGGTATATGTTATATACACAACTGTTTTTTTTAACAAAGAACTGAGTACAACAGACCAGGGGCTACCATCAACTGCTGTGCAGCAATGCATCAATGAGCAGGTTTGTAGCTTCATGAGGAAGTTCCACATTCAGCTGGACATCCCGTTTATGGGTAACATCAAGAGGATTCTACATTATACTAAGTAAATGACCACTGGAGACACCAAGAACTAAATCGAGAAACCAAACAACAAAGATGCACAAAAGGCAGTATGGAAAAAAAATGGACAACGATGCATGAGGAGAACTTGTGGAAACACAAACACTATCACAGAATGTTTCATTTCAAAATGAGCCACCTTCATGGAAGTGGGAATGGATAATGACAACTAAATGACCAACAATACATCAGTTACAGCACAAGCAAATATAAACTTATGGCAACATTTAAAAAGTGAATTTCAATTACAGATGACACCTGCTCAATTTTCTAGGTATACGAGGTAAAATTTATGACTACTTTGCTTCTGAATGTTGTCCATCATATATATTGCTCCAAACAGCACAGGAAGTAACATGTTTTGGGAACCACCTTCTGTCTGTCCTCAGGTAGAAAGGTGGAGAGGCACCTATTCTGCTGGGTCCCCTATAAGAAGAAATTCTCAATTCGCGTCATTTGAGGTTTTCACAGCACTGCTGATGCAGATTACAACCTTCTGAGATGATATGCCATGTTCAATGGCAATTCATTACTGACATTTCATGGTCACCTGTCATATCCTCCTTCAGGGTGGTCCTTTTTTATTTATTCTCCACTTCTCTCTTGATAGGACCTAAAGAGTAGGTGCCTCACCATCTTTATAGCTGCAAATATAAATCATTTCTCTAGAACACTGTGTTCCATTCTGAATGCCAGATTAATCACAAACTTCTGAAGTCAAAGAATCCTAAATGTAACATACCACTGTCAGAACCCTGTAGAATTGCGTACATTTTAAAACAAGCAGATAATAACCTAAGCAATATTTGAGGATCTCACAACAGTCCTGCCAAAGATTAAAGTCTTCTGACATTTTAGCCATGTCAGTTGGTAAATTACTACCAACTGACACAGGATTACATTCTAGACAACCTGAATCTTCAGCATAACCTACATGACAAGGTGATCTTGAAAAACTGTAGAATGCTTTCAGTTGTGAACATTTAAACCCTTCCCATATACTTTACTCCCAACTTCACTCCTACCAGCTACAACTTAAATGAAGCATTCTTGGTTTAGTCAATATAACACTTCCTCCTTCTGCTGTTCTTATGTGCACATTGTAAGAAGTAAAGTTAAAGCACGCGCGCACACACACATACTATATATATAAACAGTTTTCTCTCAAGCAGAGAATCTTACATAAATATTACATGTGGGTAAGATATAAAGTATCTGTAAAAATGTTTTTTAAATTTCCTTTGTATTAGTTACACTGCTCACTGTGAATGCTAGTACACACATAAATTCTCAGCGTTGCTGTGAGGTTAAGATGTTGAATTGCAACTGTAGTATCATCACCGCATAGTTAATATGAATGCTCCACTTTCTGTCTGCACCAAAGGAGAGCAACATTATATAACATTTTTTTGGCCTGAGGTGTGTCAGGAGCAGAAATCAGTTGTACACTTTCAGTGATACAAAGTCACTGGGGATAAGATGCTGATCCACCAGCAACAACCAGAAATTAACCAACAGAGTACGACAGAGTGACACAGCACTGAAACTCCATTACAATGAGACACTCTGGGACCAGTCGAAACCAGCCACGTGAACAAAATGCCAACAAATCGTAATGAAGGGTGTTGCACTGTTGTATGACAATGCCCATCCATGCACTACCATCCACACTGTTGACACCCACCACTAAATAAACTTCAAGGGGTTGCAGCATTCTGCATACAGTCATGAGCTGGCCCCTTCAGATTATCACACGTTTGGTCCACTCAGGAATGCTTAAAGAGGACACCAATTTACTAATAACCAATAAGTGGAAGAAGCAGTGCGTGCATGACTTCTTAGCAAACCAAAAACGTTTTCCTCTGAGAGCATCCACAAACTTGTGGTCCAGTGGACTAACTACACTGAAAAAAGGGGGTGGTTATGTAAAAGAATTATGTTATTGTACAGACTTAAATAATGCTGTATTGTTCTAAAATAACAGATTCCAAATACTGCTGACTCACCCACAAATATAGGATACAGCATGTGTACCCTTAACCTTTAAATGACAGGGTTGGTATTTAAATTTTAGCACCTGGCTTACGAAAAATGTATTATTTGAACACAAAAAGAAGTAAGTATGAAATGAACTGCATTTTGTAGAAAATAAAAGAGAGATCATGCAGCACATCTTAAATGTGCAGTAAATTTCCGTGTTACCTAGATATGTACATATACTGAATTTCTACAGATGTTTTTTTACATGTGTTTGCATATGCAAATGTAGGTTGTTGAAAGGTTCACCAAAGTCATTTTCTTCTCACATAATTACTTAGTATAAGTGCCTAAAATATATTCAAGGTCTGTAGTAATATGGGCATTGGAATGAATGAAAATATATAAGACACATGATTAATAACACTTTGAACATGATTTAATCATGTTCAAAATAAATCACAGGACTAAAAAGTCTTATAGGGAAATTCAATGAGGGCTTTGCTAATACTCGTATAATACAAATGCTACACATACATCACATTTTAAAGTCTGTCAAAACATTAACAACACTCACACTTGTTGTTCTTGTTGTTGTTGTTATTATTATTATTTACTTTAGTAATGTAAAACATTATAACTTCCATAGGCTAATTAAAATAATAAATTACTAAGTTCCTTTTGTACACTGTATACTTACACATAAATTGCAAGCAATTCAGCCATCAATGAGCAGTACAGATATGTAAATCAGAGTTGTATAATGTGTATATTGCTCTTAAAAATTATAATGTGTACAACTGACAATAACAGATTCCTAGAATCGAATAAATATAAATGTAAGTATGGCATAACAAGGGTTTATACACAATGAACACTGATCATGACACAAAGAACACTAAAAAGCATATGTTCAAAACAGAGGTAATATATGTACAACATAACACTGAATTGTGTTCATATAACAATTTTTCTGTAGAAAAGCAATACGTATTACTATTCTGAGCATGAGTCTGTAGCCTTAGTTATCCAGCACGCAAAATGCATGCACCATATTGACATCTGTGGCTTGTTCAGCTCTACCATATTTTTCCGTTATTTCATAAATGGCACCATCTTTGGAAAAAAAAATTGAACATAAAATGTGTGTTTTGTCTTCCTATACCCCTAACTTTTGTCTGACACATTTCTCATTCTACAAAGAATTCAGTGAGAAACTATCATAAATGTTCACAGGTCCTCATGTCAAGTGCCTGTTATTCTTATCATATTTTAATGAACTTTTCCTTGACAGACTTCTGAAAAATATTCAAATATTAAATTTCATGAAAACTGTCCAGTGGGGCCTGTGATGCGCCTCATCCTGGATGACCCAAAACAGTGGCCATCCCGGAGATTATTGATCAAATTCACGAGCTAATCTTGGAAGACCGCCATATTTCAGCTAAATCAATAGCTGAGCAACTGGGCATCTCACGTAAGCGGTCTGGGTCCATCATTCATGAAGATTTCGACATGCAGAAGCTCTCTGCGAAGTGGGTCCCGAAATGCCTGAACGCGAATCAAAAATGTCAATGGTGCCAGTTGTCTGAACATCATTCGGAATTTTTTCGGCACGATCCAAATGATTTCCTGTCGTGATTGGTGACCATGGATGAAACCTGGTTATATCACTATGACCTGAAGACAAAGCAACAATCAATGGAGTGGCGGCATAGCAGCTCACCCTGCCCCAGAAAACTCCAAGCGTAAAAATCTGCTGGAAAAGTTCTCGCCTTGATTTTTTGGGATTAAGACAGCATCCTCCTCACTGATTATGTTTCTAAAGGGCCAAATTATCAACATGGAGTATTACTCATCTCTATCGATGCAACTGAAGGACATTTTGAAGGAAAAACGCCACAGGAAGGTCACCAAGGGGGTCTTGTTCTTGCATGACAATGCCCTGGCTCACTGGGCAAACGCAACCCAGAAGAAACTGGCCTACCTGGGCTTCCAGTGTCTTGATCACCCACCCTATTCTCCGATTCTGGCCCTGTCGGACTACCACCTGTTCCCTGGACTGACAAAACAATTGAGAGGTCGCCATTTTTTGTCCAACGCAGAGGTCATTGCTGCCACGGAGACCTGGTTGGATGGAAACCTTTTTTTTTTTTTTTTTTTTTTTTTTTTGTGGCTTGCAAAAGTTAGAGCAATGGGCTAAGAAGTGTATTGAGCTTCATGGGGAGTATGTTGAATAAATCCCGAGTTTGGTCACTGTAGCTTATTTCCTTCCTGGTCAGGCTAAGGACTTATCAGCACCCCCTCGTAATGCACAGATGCTAATGTTCAGAAATACAGAAAACTTCTCCGTCAAGTTTTACAATTTTTGAGTGTGGGGGTGGTATGGCTTGGTCATTTTGCTTTATAAAAATTCTCTTTCATCACAAACTTTGAAACAAGTCTGAGAAGACTTGATCATACACAATGACACAGCACAAAGACTGTGTTATCATATAATGAAAAATAAAGAGGATAATTAAAAAAACTATAAATTTAATAAGAAAGAAGTACAAAATTTAAAAAGTATTTTAAAAGCCGTATATAAAAAAGAAACTGTGAAAACGAGAAGCAAACCCACAATTTTCTCATTACAAATCTGCCACCTTAACACCCAGGCGAGGCACAACTACCACAAAACACACATGATGTTCATGGTACAATAAGGAGAAGAATTCTCTCTTGATTTTGTCTGCAACTCTGAATACTGAACTCATAATGCTTGGTGATTTTTTTGCCAGGAATTCTTTTTCCTCAATTAGTCTGAAAAGAATTATAGAGGACTCAATCGCGCAGACCACTTGTGAGGATAATCTACATATGAATGTTGACACACTAAGAAGAAGACTACACTGTTGCACTGGAGTGACAGATCATATATCATTAGAGGAAACAACAAATTCCATCTAGAAAACTGAAGCCTACATTCCTATTATTATTTATATGTCTACATTGTGTGTGTGCACATATGTGCGTGCGTGCATGTGCACATGTTGTATCGCTCTAACCTTGAAACTTTAACCCTGTCAAAATATTCTGCAAATTTTTAACTTACAAACAATATTTCACAAACAATTTGTAGGGATATTCACAACCGTTCTGCCTAACTATCTATCTCCTTACCTAAAGCTTCAGTAATCAATTCAAGACTTCCAACTAACTAGAATCATTCAGTGTTCATGTCCTACTAACATCAACATGATTAATAAAATTATACACACTTACCATAGCCGATAATGTAGTCTTACATAAACTATATTCAGTATCTCTGATAACCCTCTATTAAAATGTGCAGAAAACAGAATTATACAAATTGTATGGATTGGTTTTTAAAAGCAACTATATTCCAACTAATTTGCTGTCTCGCACATATGAACGCTGCGTTTAAAACAAAAGAATGTTCACTTACTCACAGCCTTCTTTAATAATGAGTGTTTGTCTGTATCCTTGCCTGGCATACAAAGCGCATCTTTCCTACACAGCACTACAATGTCATGTGTGGCCTGTCTGGCTGTACAATATTTCTCCACATTATTTCATAAATGGCATCATTTTTGAAAAAAAAAAAGTTACTGAGCATAATATGTGTTTTCATTTTCTCTACAATTTTTGTTTGAAACATTTCTCATTCTAAAAAAATAAAAAAAAAAATCAGCAAGGTATCATAAATGTATAAAGGTCTTCAAATAAATTTAATATTTTTAATACACATTTAATATATTTAATAAAAGTAAAAATAAAGTATCCATTATTCTTGTCAGATTTTAATTAACATTTAACTTTCTCAACAGATTTTCAAAAAATACTGAAATCCATCATCAATATTCTTTCAGTGGGAGCCAAGTTGTTACATGCAGGTGAGGGGACGTACACATGACATAGCTAATACCTGAAAGCACCTAAAAAGCATACATACATTTGGTAATTTGTGGATAAATTTCATTGTGATAAAACAAATGTGTAAAATTTTCAATGAAATATGACACTGAAATCTGATATAGAGCCACTATCACAATTAAATAAGCAGGGTTCCATACTATACATGTACATGACTCAAACACCTAGTTTTATATATACAGAAAAATGTAAGACAAACATAAAAAAATGTGGTTAAGTGCTGACAGGCAGCAGTGCCTCAACCAATATATGTGTATTCCATCCTTGTCTAGGGGAGTGCTAACCGTCTCTCCTTTCGTACAACACAATCACATGCTTTTCACATCTGTGTATATATAGTGATCAAATCCAGAACATAATACCTGTAAGATATACCAATAAAATTGTAAACAGAGAATTTTTGTGAAATGCCTCACTAACATACATTACATGGCTGCAATATATGAATTTTTCCCCACTAAACAGTTACATTTCAGTGCTCAAATTCAAACTTACTAACATTTTGATTTCACATTGACTCTTCCCACAACAGAGTAGACACTTCAGAGATTTGTTCTCTGAAAACCTCTCTCTCAGGTTATAGGCAAAACTTACATTAAATCACATTCCCAACTCATACAAACATGGGCAAAGATTTGTCTTCACTACTGTTCTAGAGGACACTACTGCTTTTCCATTATAGGTTTCTAAGTGAGAAACTTATATCCTTTTTGCACATAAATACCATCATATCCTATACCATTGCCTGCCCCACACTTCGCAGCATTAAGTACAGACCAAGCTTTGCAAGGACAAACATCCTCTCAAGAAGGATGTTTACTACCAGAAACAAGCTGTCAATGCCTTTTCCACATACATCACAAACAAAAAATGTTTCATTATCTGATTTTTATCATCCAGAACTCAGACTTCAGACTCCTGATATTACTGGGTTGGTGGTTATATTTAAATCTGACAGATCACTACACAGACATAGGTGGTTTTAAATCTCCCAGTTTTATAGGAATGGCACCCATGCAGTAATACTGAAACATGTAAGTTTCAACTACCCTGACCAGAGAAGTACTTTTCGATCATTCACCTTTTCGACTTTGTCTATCATCTGTGCTTCAAACAGAAATTAAAACACACTTCTGTGACAGAATCAGTTCCCATCCTCAGGCAAAAGGTTACAGGAAGCATCAGCTCGGCTATTCTGAACTGCTGGGCAACTTCATTCCATGACGAACAAGTCCAGAGAGTGAATTATTCCAAACATAACACACTATCATTAAAATCCTACAGAAGTAGATTAGAGGCATGCTGTTGTTATATGAGGCACAGCCCACAAAGGTTAATACTGTGTAATATAAAGTAAGTAATGGAAAAGTAGTCATCTAAGTAATTTTTTTTTTTTGTCATCTTCCTCATTTGTAAGACCATTCACTTATTCATAACGGCTCCTGTCTCTCAATATATCCTAGTGGTAACATGGAATGACTCACCAATATCCAACCCCCACCACTGTTGGGGGACAGTTCAGGGCTTGTTGGTCTTGATGCCAAGCTACTGTGCTGCCTTACGGTCACCCTGCTTAGCTCAGAGTCAGAAGTGTAACCTCGTTCATTATCCAAACCACTGTCGTCCTCATTAGGCACATCACCATCTGATTTTGCAGCTATGCAAAAATAAATGCGAGATATTCCGACAACATGCTGGCTTTGTGTCATATTACTCTTACCCTTGACATTCATCTGCATATTTATACCATTCTGTAAATGTACAGTACCAGTGCAGATGGTTCATGTATATATTGACTCTAACCCTTTGTAAGTGGATTTCCAGTACTTCTCTTGCAAAATCAACTAAAAGCAAAAACCATGATCTCTTCAATTCTCAACAAGATGCTGTCACCTACTACATGTAGAGTGCATAGTGCTAACAGTGGACAAGGTTGTGACATCCAGAACAAATTTAGCATACTCAGAATAAAAGTACCAGTAAAGGTGCATGGCAATTCTCTACATGGTGTCAGGGTGCACTTTCCAGATATATTCAACTATTGCTCATGGTGTTAAATTAACAATCAGCAAGACAGTTGGTCTGACATCTTTCTCATTGATTTCCTGTTGTGATACATGTACAGCAGAAAGAAAGCAGAGACTGTCAGTCACAACTTAACAAGTGAAAAAGAATTTTTTTAAGTTGTGACTGATGGTCTATCCTTTCCTTCTACAGTTGGTCTGACATTTTTTAGGCATAAAAATGAGAATTTTTCATGCCTCTCTTGTTTGCTATGACAGCAAGTTACAACTCAATACCCTACCATCTACTTCAGCTGTCTATTTATATATACAAAACATATAACTATAAACTTAATAGGTCTTATCTGCCATCTATTTTTGGTAGGCAGACTTCCCATGCACAACAAACTTTTACAGCCAGCACAACTATAATCCTTACCAAAATTAAGTAACTCACTACATGTTTCTTCTTCCTTCAGTCATCATCAGGTAAATTTTCATCTGTAAGAAATAAAGGTACACAAATCCCACATGGTCAACTTCATCTTCAGATCCCAGGTTTTCACAACATATATTTCAAAATTTATTAAAAGGTTAACCTACAGTATAAGTATAAAACAAGTTATTTATAAATATGCACAGTTGTGTCACATAATTCTCATTTGTATTAGCACAGATATAGCAGCAGCCCTGTTTGGGTAGCAAGAAGCAGTCTACAGTGTTTTACATCTGAATTGAATATGTATACTTCATCTGTCTTATTAGGTGGATGTCTTCTTTATTCCTGATGTTATATATTTTATTTGGGTTCAAGATAGCCACATGTCTTGTTAAGTCCCATTTTGCAGCTTCTAATGGTGTGTTTTGTGGTTTTTCATCTGTTGTATGAAACAGAGACACACCCTATATACATGGAGAAACAGTAGCGTCATCTCACCATCATTATGGAAGCTATTTGATCACACCACACAATAAAAACTTACGATTTTATAAAGCACCTTACTTAAACTTATATTGTAAATTTATCTGTTAGCTCTTCAATGGCCACTTTAGTGCACTGTACAGACCTTCAATTCTTCACATGCTGCCAGCCTCAGTCCATAACACATTTAAGAACATTAGAAATTCCAATCCCCTCCATCTTGGGCAATAGTTGGAATTTAAACTCCTGCATCACTGGGGGGTTAATACATTCCAAAATATATACTGCAAAAACCGGGATCCAAAGGAAAAGTCCACATTACAGGATTGGCGTACCTTTATTTACTTTTGACGAAGACCTGCATGATGATGAGTGAAGGGGTTGAAACATATAGCAAGTTATTTAGATTTTAAAAAGGATTACAGCTGTACTCGCCCAAAACGTTTCATGGATTCATTATATACACTTGAATGGGGCACAACTGTATGTCAATACTGAGGACTTACTGTGAATGTAAGATTTGGGGTTTTCAGAGAGGTGTTCAAAAATATTCATGTGTTCTGGGATATGATACTGTGTCAACTGGTAACTGTTGTTACAATTTACTCCCACAACTGAGTTTTGGTCAACACAAAATTTTTCAGCATTATAAGAGGCTGGATCAAAAAACATTTACAAGACCTATACATGAGAGTAGACTTTAGTGTGCTGGGTTGTTATGATGCAATAAATACACCTCCACTGTGCACTGTCTGTTTCATCCATTAAAAT
>Ga0268261_10000671_pt1 | contig 21989 bp, 10 predicted proteins | sample TergutNc150P1_FD_190353 | JGI IMG/M metagenome (GOLD analysis project Ga0268261, IMG submission 190353) | Nasutitermes corniger P1 segment gut microbial community from laboratory colony in Florida, USA - Nc150 P1 (SPAdes) (version 2) | ecosystem: Host-associated > Arthropoda: Insects >...
TTTTTTATATATATATATATATATATATATATATATATATATATATATATGTACAATTTCAAGTCAGGTAATGTATTTCTGTATTCTTTAATAGCTTTAATTTATATGTTGCTCTATGTTATAAATTTTTAACCTTTTTATCTGGTACAGAATTCAGTACATAATGGATTAGTTGACAGAAATTTAAAAAATCTTCTTTTTTGCAGTAAAGTGTGATAACTCAAATGGAAAGGAAGTTTTTAAAGAACACATTTATAAATGTGTACCAAAACAAAATATGCCTCTCCATTCTTGTTTCTGTTGAAAATCTGTTTCATTGTGGTGTATGATGAGACACTGTCAGTGTGAAAACTTGGGAAACTTCCCCAAATTATTTTCTATTTGTGTTGCTAGTACAAGGAATGCTTAGCTATAATGCAGGTTACCATTGCTTTATCCCCACTAGTTATGTTTTTAGTGCTCTAATCTTTTAGAACATAGAAGAGGTTTATTTACTAGATTGTGTCTAAACAAATCAGCAGTGAACATTTAGCAGTAGTTAATCATGTAGATAAAGTGAACAGTATATTATCCCATTCCCCGGTATTAGCATCATTAGAACCATCTTGCATATGAAGTGGAACAGAGCATAGCAGTGGGCAGGGTGGATTCACTCAAGTGTAACACTTCTGACTTGTCTTCAAGAATAGCTCAGTCCAAATCTCATCTGTGTTGCCAGATGTCCTGCCTGAAGCTTGTGGTGTTTTACACAGTCCCTCCTGGAAAATTCTGCAATAGCCCTACAAAGTATGCCTCATGCACTTTGTGCCTCATCCTTGCCAGTTTATCATTCACTAATCATCCTACCATTTTAGTTCACTGTAGCTTCATTAAATAAATTGTAAAGATAGAGAACATGCACTGTGTACGATTTGGATACATATATAAGATTGAAATCCTTCAGAAGTTTGATGTGTGCTGTTTGACATTGACTGGATGTTTAAACTTCTGGTTGAAGCATTTGCAGTGACTTCCAGAATGGAATTGGCATCATCTTGTCCCTTTTTCTCTTATGCAAGGAGGCTTCCACTGTCATTCCCATTTTTGTATGTTATCATTTGCAGTTTATTCATCTTTGCTTTGATATGGCCAAGCGTTTGTGTGACGCAGTCGCTTGAATTTGCAATGAGGAATTTGAGGAATTTTATTTGTGAGATACATTCTCTATAGGTGTATGAACCGGTTAATACTGGTGTGACCGATTCTGGGTCAGACAAACAGGGTTTCATTCTGGTATGGGAGAAGTTTTTCTCTTTACCAACACATCCTGACTACCTGCAGACCACCCACCCTCCTGCTCACCGTGTAGGATGGTGGTGTTCACAGCAAAGTGTGCAGCTGACAGTTCACATCCACCTTGCACTAAGGTTTAGATCCCATAGGACTGTAACTGAACTTCTTCCACATGTCTTCTCAGTGTGATAAAGTCATCCAGATATTTTCACTGAACATGCCTATGTGGGTTCTTTTCTTTACCAATACCCATTCCTTAGTTACCTGTTTAATTCAGTTATATGTTGAATATGAAGTAAGTGTTTTCTCGTTATTTCCTCATAGTTTATAGTAGGCTGTTTACCAACATAGTGCCATCTTTATTAGAGTTTTTTTTAGACATTCAAATTCAGCTAGTTGTTTGACAGGCTTCAATACGTCCCACAAGAGTTGTTGTTTTTTACCTCCAAACACTGTCCACTTTGCTTCCTTGCCCACGAGCTTCATTTGAAGTTGGCAGTTATTGCAGTAAAGGATTAACTGACTGACAGAGATCACTGGTGTTATGTACTTTCATTAATATGAATTCTTTACAGCAAATTGATTACCCTTCCTAACCATTTATTTATCAGTCTATGTATTTACTCAAAACTGAATTTGGAGTCCGAAAATATGGTTATTCGTTGTGTTCGCAAAGAATGTTTTGACTTACCGCAACAGCAAATTGTGAGGTTATCAGTGTTCTCTCAAGAAGAAAGGCTTCAGTTTTTAACATAAAGAGAATTAAATTTCATTGATTTTGTCAAAGGATGTGACACTGACTATTTTTAGGATGCATAAAAGTGGAAACTCGTTTAGTTTATGGCAGGAGATTACTTCCCACATTTTAAGCATTAATTTTGAGCATTCATATTACTTCCAGCTTTTGATGAAATGAGTAATTGTAATTTGAAATGTGGTTGAAGGCTAAAAAATGAAGATAGTTCAAGATTAGACTTGAATTTGTTTGTGTGTGTGTGTGTGTGTGTGTGTTGTATATGCAACGGATGCATAATGGAGAATTGTTTCTGTCCATCCACAAGTTTCACCTCACTGGATTCTGGTGCATTGTGGTAATGTGAAGGCTGTCATCTGAATTTACTTTTGGTCCATATTCATCAGTTGCAACCACTACTAAACATGATGCCCAAAATAATATTTATCAAATGTATAAAAACTACTTCAGTGTGTACAAAATTAGTATACATGATGAAACGTTAATTTACAACTCTGATTTGAAACATTTTTCAACATGATGAATATTTAGTGAGATTTATGAAAAATAATTTGCACCTGTGATATCTGTGGCCCAGATTTGCAGTTTTCTGGGTGTCATGAGAAGAAGTCAGATCAGGTAATGGATATGCAAAATAATAACTTTGCACATTGTTGTGTGCTGCAAGATGATGTCAGGCCAGCTAGTAACTTGTGAAGAAAATAACACTCTCAGTAAGTGTGCATGTTGCAGTGGAGTAAGGCATATCTTTGCACACTTACTGTCTTACTGAGGTTCAGTTAGATAATAATTATGAACAGTGTAGTCATCTGAGAGTGGAGGAGGTCTTGATGCTGGTGAAAATTATGATTTTATATTTCTGTGTATGTGCAAAAATGTGCAATCTGAATATACAGCAGGCTAATAAACTAGTTGCAACTGAGATGGAATTTTGGAAAAGACCAGCAATGAAATCAAGAAAGGAAGAGTTTCGAAATGACACAATTAGAGAAACTATGGATGTAGGGAAGAAAATGTTATGAGTAATAGAAAAAACAGTTATGATTGTTGGCACATGTAAAGAAAATGGCCAGAAAATGGAGTACCACACACACACAATCCTGGAATGGGAAACAAAGAAATGGGACATGAAAGAAAGGATGATGGTTGGAATAAGACATTAACCATGGGTTGAAAGGAGAGGATAAAACAGGCATGAGCATGTGTAGAAACTTTGTTTTGGATGAAGGAAAACCATTGTGCAGTGTACAAACCCTTGGATAAATGAATGACTATCTGTGTAATAACTTCACGTACTTTTGTTAGTGGATACTGTGGTGTGGGAGAAGCCTGCTGCCTCTGTCTTCTGCCTTGTTGATAAAAGCCAGAAGGTCCCCCTGAAACACTTCAATTTTAAACTGACAATAATGCTAAGAATGATGAAGTTTTAGGACCCAGTGGGTCCAATTGTTTTATCTTAAGCCACTTTTTTTATCAGTTTAATGAAAATTACTTGTACTGGTTCACACTGAGAGTTGAATCTTCATTTTTTTTTAGAGTGATCTGCAGGAGTGCAGTAATAGCATTAGAAAGATGTCACATTGCTCTTCATTCATTGCAACAATTAAAACCCAATTAACCTTTGTTTTCCAACCACAAGATTTTGCGAAATTCTGAAATTTGAGCTTCATAATTCTTGAATTAAAACTGCTGGAAGTCTTCACTTACATGAATATTGAGAATCACCAGGTTTGTAGACTGCGCCCACTGTCCTGTATCCAGAAAAGAAAAGTGGTCTAGGAAATGAAGTGTTAACATCCTCATGTGAAAAGGTATAGTGGCACCTAATTAGTTGGCTCTGACACCCACTTGCATGAGAGTGGGAACAGATGGGATGGAACCTAATCAGTTGGACCTGAGGCCCTTGTACTTGAGGATAAGATCACATCCACTTACATTGATGTGGTCCTCTTTTAATGCATGGTGATGAACAAAATCCCTGTCATTGTAAGTGTAATTTGCCATTACCACAGCTATTTATAATCATAATGAATAATACTGACTAAAAAACAAATAACATTTAGAGTGACAAGACTGGTTTCATTTGAGGAATTTATATTATTGAAATGTTATGCACATGTGTTATAGGTGCATGTTGGTACTATCTGCTCTAATGATATGTACCCTCCTTCAGTGTATGTCACATTCCCTGGACTCCATTATTTATTCACAACAGAATCTGGCTAGTTGTAAGCATAAGCATTCAGATAATATAACAGTAATGTCATATAATGTACTAGTTACGGTGGTGGTGCACTAATATAAGTGTAGTTTCAGGGTAAGAACTCGTCTTTTCACGTCAGAGTGGACTGGTTTACTCAACAGACAACTCGTAAAAGTGGGATTATCTTAATATTGTATAAAACATTTTGAAATTTGGTTTATGGTTTATTTATAGCAGTGACATTGTCAAAACAGATATTTCTGTTTAAGGTTCAGGCTACCTCTTGAGTTATGCCATTGGTCAGGGTTTGGGTTGTTGGTTATTCACTTGTGGGGGGTTTTTTTTCCTTTCTTTCTTTTAGAGAAGTCATTCTTTGGTTTTTTCCTCCTTAAATTGTATTTTTTTTTTTGTTACTATAGTAGGGCACACATATCACATCTTGATCAGTTTCAGAAACATATTTTGCTTTCTTGATGGCAAATAGCAAGCCATAAATAAATCAAACAGTAGGGCCTGTGCACTCTTAAACAAAGGCATTTATTTTTTTTATTTGTTGTTATTGAATTTGGTTTAATTTTCTAATTTTGAACAGGAACAGAAAATCTTTAAGTGATCAGAGGAGAAGTACATAAGCTTGGTATTGTGTATGAATCATATATATGATTGTATTTGAATTTTATGTGGATGTTCTGATATGTTTGAAGGCACTCTGGCATAGTGTAACACTGATCTTTTGTGTACTTCTACATTATTAGCGTGTTCATGGGTGACTTAATATTACTGCAATAGAAGTCCTTGTGTAGGGCATATGCTTTCTTGTGGTGTGTTTCAGCAGTCACTTGTCCTTAAAAAGAGTCTTGGTGTATAACCAAATAAAGGAATACAAATTTTATAATTGAATTTAGTACATGAAAAGTACAATTCTCAACACACCAGGGGGCCCTAGCCCTTTTAGCAGAACTAACAACTGAGAATATTAACTCTAACTTAGGACCTGAAGTCAGAAAATGGTTTCAGTTTAGGATTTAAGGACAGAAACCAAAAGCCATATTTAATATATAAAGACAGAAACACATAACACTTTTTAACTTACGACCAGTAATTTGGAAGCATAAATGGGACATAAAAATTTAATTTAAAATGCAAACATAACACCATAACTTTGGATATAAGGTCAGATAAGAGCCCAGATCAAAGCCTGTGCAGCACCTGAGTAATGATGTAATTTATGATCTGAAGTCTGAAAACATAAGAGTAAGTTTGAGTCTTGAAGGCAAAACTAAAAACATAACAGAGTGTGAACAGTTGAGCTAAAACAGATGGTTCTGACATCACAGTAAACATGATTATGATCATTATTTTTGACACTGGAGATTGTCTTCAGCTTTTCAAACAGCATTTTGAGATCTATTATCATATGGCATAAAAATTGTTTAGCACAAAAACACAATGATTGAAGAGTTAATTATTTCAGCATATCAGTCTTCTTCATAAAATTCAGGTTTGTAGTGAGTGAGTGAGTGAGTGAGTGAGTGAGAGAGTGAGTGAGTGTGTGTGTGTTTGTGTGTGAGTGTGAGTGGGTATGTGGGTGAGTGGGTAGGTGAGTGAGTGGGTGAGTGAGTTCCCATACTTAGTGGTGTGGCACTGCAACATGTATTATATCTCACCTAGACAAGACTGGCTTAGGGTCGAGCATCATTCAACTTTGGGTAAGTGGTGGAATGGACTGGAAACTGTGTTTGTGAGAATTATGTCTGCCATATGACCAGGCACAGTCTGAAGATCTGAGAACAGCAGTGTTCCACTGTATTTGTCACAAAACCATATTACAGTTGACAGGGAATGTCAGCGTACCCTGCATTGTGAGATTGGAGGTTCTTGCAGAACAATGTCAAGAATGCTGTCGTTTGCAGTATGACGCCGTGTAGTTTGGTAGATAGTAGATAGATGGCTCCCGGCAATATGTTGTACTGTCTACCAAACTATATGGCGTCATAGCCCAAAATGTTGTTTGGTACCTTGATATTCCTAGTTTTTCACTAGTTTCACATCAGATCTTCAGTTCCTCAGTCATGTCAAAATGTCTTGTTTTGTGATGTTACTTACTTCATAATGTGAATCACTTGTGGAAAGTTTTGAGAATCTTTTTGGTTTTGATATAAGGTCTCGCCAAATAATAATGCTATGACTGCAGTAATTCTTTGTTTAAATCCTCTGACTAAAAATTCCAAATTTTACTTTGAGTTCAAACGTGCCATAGAAGTTCAGTTCTCTCTGTGTGTAATTCATGATGATGGTGTTAACTGTTACAAGAAACATGAAGTAATTTAAGGAAAATACTAACTGTATATTCTTTATATTCAAGACATGCTGTCATGATTGTGTCACCTGCTTCATTGTTGTTTATGCCGCAATTCATAATTTACCCAGAAGCTGTGCACATTCCATTTAACACTAATATTAAATTATCAATACTGACAAGACTTGTGTAGGGTTGGGAAATGGTGACATTGTCTTATTACATGATTTGATGTTCTGCCAGCAGTGATGATGATACATCAGGTCTCATAGGATGTTACGAAGTTTCAATTGGTAAACATTTAACCAAGATTTCGAAGGTGCTTAATGCCTTCAACAGATAAGTGGCTGTTCATCAGTTTGTGCAGCATAAGATCCTAGGAGACTGGAATCATTATCACATTATCATACAAACATCAAGAACATGATTCGGTATCTGTCTGTGTTTCTGTGTTATACATTAAGTTAGAATGGAATGACCTTGAAGTTGTTACTGCCTGTTATCTTCCTGGAAAAAGCATTTTTAAACGTTTGGAAAACATACTTTAACAGAAAGTTATTATTACACTGCTGAATGTGGTGATGCCATTTGCTTTCAGTGGCATGGTTATCATAATCAGTGAAGATGAGGTTTGTGTTGATGCAAAAGAATTGTGATTGTGTTTTCTGTGAGAATAATATTTCATGGGCTTGAAGCAGTGGATTTCAAAATTTGTTTAAAGATGGTGAAATATCATGACATTAATTTCAGGAGAAATATCGTATTATGAAAGTGACCTTTTTTGGTTGGTTTCAGTCATGACAATATTTTGTTTGTTAATCGTTGCTCCCGTGACTTCCATTTAATACCCATAAAAGTAGTATTTACCACAGGATTTGACCATAAAGGCTGCAACTGTTTTGGTTGACCCAAGTGGATGATTTACTATTGCGGTTGCAACTATTTATGTAATAAAATTACCTGAGAATTATTGATATCATGCTGTATCATCTGGGTTACCTGTATGAAAGGTCAGATATCAGGATAATAACTATCACCATTTCAGCAGGCTCCATTCTTATCCAGTGTGGTAATTACAGTTTCAGAATTATATTCCTTGACCTTTAAAATGAATATTTCACTGATTTGGTTTGGTTGTATTAAAGCAACTATAATGAAGTATCTGACTACAGTAAGAGCCAAATTCACAATCTCATGTCTAGTTGAGTAAGCTTTCTAATGCTGGATTGGTTCATTTGTTTTGCACCAGAATATGTTTTGATGAGAGCTTTAGTTATCAGGTTTCTTTCCAATTTTAATTTTCTAATCCAGTGGCCAAGACATTTGTACTTGTCATTGATTATTAAAATGTTTAACCACATGTTTTGGTCTTCAGAAAGAATAAAAGAAAAGGTTCCTCTTCTCTTAATGCCATAATGGATTGTTGACAGACGGACAGTTTTGTTGTGTGAGAACCTATTGTGATGGGTAAGAAACAAGTGTACACATATCAGAAAATTACAGGTACATTTGACCTGTTGTTAGTTATGTTCACTTGTATTAACTTTCGATGCCCTGTTGAATTGCGTGTCAGTGTAACTATTGGTTAGAGACAGTGCAACCATTCTCAAATTATGAGATGGTGTTTCAGAATCCATTTTTTTCAGTTATCTCAAATATCATAAAACTTCCCGTGCAAGTTTGTTGGGAATCCACTGTACAGTTTGATTTTCTGTACATGTTTTTTAGAACACTTTGTTGTTCAATAAATACTGGTGAGGTGCAGTTTAGGTAAGTGCAGCAAGCATGAGAGCCTTCTTGTACTGTCTTTTACTATTTTCCAAGTTTGAACAAATTGGTGGGTGTTGACATTTTAGTACAGTTTAGTAAAACATATTGAGTGGTTATTTGGTTGTTGCATGTGAGCCCACATCACATGTGGTGGAGTAGATGCATTTCTGTGACATCTCTTACACATATACCAAGAGCGAGAGAAATCAGTGGGGATGTAAAAGTGTGAGGGTTTTTGATTGAAACTGTAAACATCAGGAATGGTGTTTTTGTCCTGGTACAGGCTGCTGGGAGGATTAGATGGATGGGGCATGTGGTATGAATGGGGGAGGGTTTTGGGTTTTAATGGAGAAACTTGAAGGAAGGAAACCATGTGGAAGACGTACATGTAGGTAGAAGGGATGATAATATTAAAATTGATCTTAAAGAAATTTGGTGTGAAAGCTTGGACTAAGTTGATTTGGCTTGGACAGGGACAATAGGTGGAGTGTTGTGATTGTGGTAATGAAGCTTGGGTTGAATAGCATGTGGGGAATATGACTGAGTAACAGTTTTTAAGAGAGAGACTGCTCCATGGCCTTAGAGCTTACTGGACTATCTTTCTATGTACGTCAACCTCATTTATGAAGTTTTCAGTTTATTTTCAGTCTTGCAGAACACTCTTCTGCCAGTTAACATAAAAATTTATTGGTAAAATGTTCATGGCATAGAGTTGTTTGTGTTTCTTAAATCCAAAGAATTTCTACAGCACTGTACTCCAGATAAACAGTGTTTACTATTGTACATGAGCACATTGACTGGAAATTCATGTGTATGGCAACAGTATGCCAGCAACACTCGGCCTATGCCATGGGTCAGGTGAATTGCTAGCCTGTCACTGTGGAGGCCTGGGTTTAATCCCAGGCCAGTGCATGCTGGATTTGTGGTGGACATAGTGTTACTGGGACAGGTTTCTCTGTGAGTACTTTGGTTTTCTCCCAGTATTATCATTTCACCTAGTGCTCTGTACTCATATATCATTTGTCTGTCACTGATGCTATATAATCGTAGTAAATGACAAGTGTTATTAAATAGTGTGCATATTTATTGGTACTCTTCACATTTACTCACATAAATTTATGTTTCAAGTTTATGTGCTGTAATTGTCACAGTCATTGAGCTGGTATTGGTGCTGTAAGTTTGTGTGTGGGAAGTACCTGGTTCAAATATCTGCTGGGTCATATTGAACTTTGGTTTTCCCAGTCCCTTCAGACAAATGTGGGAATAGTACCTGTTAGGCACAAAATTTTTCCCAGTTTGCCATCAGTCATCTTATCATTTGACTGTGCATAGTCTTGAATTACTGACAGCATCATCAAATTAACCACTGATCTGGATAAGAATGGAAGTTATGCTCTTTTCATACATTTGGTTAATACGAGTGGTTGAACCCTTACTAAATTTTTCAGTGTGTCTGTGCAGTTGACTAGCTTCGTAATGCAATTGGGTAAACTTGTGTGGGGCTAAAGACTGTGGTCATGGTACTGTGCAACATGAGTTTGTGCATGCAGCAAATTTTCAGTCTGAAACACTCACTTTATCTTTCTTCTGTTTCATTTCTTCAATTAATGAAAACCTTACTCCTGATTAAACTTTATCCTGTATTAAGCCTGGCATTCTTCCTTAAATAATTATCTGATGTATGATCTGACTGGTGCTTGGAGCTTTCAGCTCCTTGGTGGTTTTGACAGTAGTTGGGTGATAATGCATGTTAAGATTTTATCTTATAAGCTGCTTATATTACATCCTCATCATGCATTTGTCACATTATCTGTGAATAAGCTACTTATAGGTTTAAGATTTGTCATCTTATTGGTAACCGACTTCCATGCATGCAAATACTCAGACGTGTTTAAGAAGCAAATACGGACTGAATTTTAATATGAAATGAGGCTTTTGTTGTATAGATATTCCGTTCTCTCACAGATAAAGACATCAGGTGGTCTTTTATTTCTGTGGGGTCTGTCTTCAAAAGCCTTGTCTCATGCAGTAAGCCCTTATGAATTTGTTTTGTGTATATTTAGTAACACTGCAGCTTGTGTGTGTGTGTGGGAGTGTACCAATAGAATGACATGTCCATCCCAATTCAAAATGGGACTGACAGTTGTAAAACTGTGTTCTGTTGTTTCTGTGTAAAGTTCAAAAGATACATGTATTGGTTACAGAATTTCTTCAAGGACCCTTGGAATACATTTGACTTCATCACTGTTATTGGCAGCATTATAGATGCCCTAGTTATAGAGTTAGGGGTAAGTAAGACAGAAGTTGTAGAGACATCATGGTGCATGGCCTGCTCATCTGCTCCTATGATTAGTCAATATGGCATTTCAACTACTTGAAGGGAAATGTTCAAATTTTTACCAGTCAGAAGTACATACTGTATGTCTTTACCACATATAGTAGTGTAGCAGGAATATTCGTCGTTTTTTTATAGCCGTGCAAAATTTGTCATCACATTAATGCCCCAAGCTGTAAATTTGTGATCACCTTGCATTTAATTGTACATTAGTCATTAGACACGGTCATTCTGTCCACATTAGTGTGGCTGATGGTGAGGTGGAATAACTTAGTGCAGTACAGTTTCTTTAATCCAGCACCTAGTTCAGCAGATGAGGAAAGTACTGTAGTCTGAAGACTCAAAGTTCTATTGTCTGTAACTTCTAGTGTGCTTGCTGATTGCGTGACTTAATCTCCAGTTACTTGGATGTTATTTACCCATCAAGGTATTATATTGCCCTTCAAAGATAAAAAATGAATAAACCAAGAACTGCTGGCAAGAGAAAACACATAATTTTAAATGATAACTATGCTATTCTGGGTTATTACGCAGCGAGTAGTGGTAATTTCATACCGACATTTCGGGAAAACCTATCTGTCCTTCACCCCCTCTTGATCCTTGAAGATGGGATCGATAGGTTGTCCCGAAACGTCGGTAAGAAATTGCCACTACTTGCTGCGTAATGACCCAGAAGAGCATGTTTCTCATCTACTTCATGACAGAAGCCTGAAATCACACATAATTTTAAATATTCCACAGAAGCTTGTAATTATTAGAAGGCTTGAACCTGATGAAGACTTAAGTATGGTAATAGCTTTATACAACATGGAATCATGATCTGTGTATGGTATAAAGAAATGGAAGGACCACGTATGATTGTATAATCACGTGAAACTGTGAAGGGCCTTTTCAAGTGACAGACGTTGAAGCAGTGTAATGTAGTGCAATTGGACAAGGTATTACAACAGTGGTTTACAGTAATGCGTTATGAAGGAGAACCTATGACTGGGCCAGTGATAATTGAAAAGCTACTTGTAATTCTTCTTATGATGTAATGAAAATAACTGACAAGTGCACATTCTCTGAGGACATTAGTAAAAAATTACCTCTAAGAACTGCAGACGCTGTAGGTAATGTCTAATAATCCTGAATATTTTGTAATCTGACACCTGTCTGGTTCCTAGGTGTTGGCTGAAAGGAATTCTAATTTAATATGATTGCCTAACAGTTGGACAAGGCTGTAATTCCTGGCAGTGAGAAATTTTCCTCTTCGCCTCTGCATTAAACCCATTTGTGGTGCTCACCTAACATTGAAACTGATGGGAAGTGTAGGCCATTTCTTTGGGGTACAGTAGTGAAAAAATGAAACTGAAGGTTAAGAAAATCTGGATTCCTGCCTCATCCACTTTTGTATTTATGGAGTGATGTGTAAACACATGCAAAAACTTATTTTTAATCTTTTATTGTAACTAATGGTTTATTTTATTCTTTCCCAAAGTGAAAGGGGTAACTGTGCTGTCAGTATTCTAAATTTATATTTAAATGTGTTTGGTACCTGTCTAACCCCATAATTTAGTATCTCATAGGATGAATGAGATATTTATTATTAGATGTTAGTGAAACATGTTTATGGTATATTTTATTACTGGAATGAAAATTAATTGAAGGTTTTCTCTATAGAGAATTTTTACTTCAGCATTCTAGGTTGCTAATTACTAATTTTAATATAAATTTCTGATTCTCACAGTTTTTAGCTTTATCAGTAATGTTCGAATAACCCCTGTGCATTTGTTCATTAAATTAATTTTTTGCGTGTGTTTCATATCCATAAGCACCACTATAGATATACTGTCATACTGTAGGCCAGAGTGTATAGTTTGTAGTGGTTGTTAGTGATACTGTGATGCTGTCTGGTTCAGCAAATTGTAGAAGCTGCAGGTGGCAGAGAGAGACCAGCAAACATAGATTTTAATAAATAATTCACAAGTAAAAACAGAGTAAGAATGTAATGGCTGTCATTTTTAGGAGTTATGAAGTAGGAGATTCTGGCACAGGATTATCGTGTTTTAATTCCATGTATTTAACTTAAATTATAATTGTTGAAAATAAACAGATGCACATGCAATTATAGTCAGTCTCACTTGTTAATACCACAGCATGTCTGTTTCCTGCATTTGGAAGAGTCAATGCAGTGACAGTTGGTGTTTTCCCTTCAGAAAGTTGAAATGTCTGTATGTCATCTTCACTTTGCAGTTTTTCAGATGCAGTAATGTTAACTCCTGCAGTTGTTCAGGTGGTTATGGCTAGAGAAGTCGTCAGTGTAGATAAATTTTGGCTTTAAGATGTTTCAGAGGAATATCCTGCCTCCATTGTCATGATATACATGAAGGTGGCAGCAGTATTTCACTCTGTAACTTGGTACTCAGCTGTGAGAATAAGATATGGTGCCGTGACCTAGAGGAATGCCATGTGAAGATTTTAAATTATTTTTGATTTGATTAAAACTAACGTAACTGTACCTTTATGTGTTTGTTGGATACTGAATTTATTGCTACACATATTTTACTGAGCATATCTGTGTTGCAGAAGCGCAGTACTTCTATTAAAGTTTGTCTCTTCATATAAACTTTTTTTATTATAATAAACAGTATGAATCTAGTGAGGTACACTGAGGGACATTGAGCCATAAATACCAGAGCAACAAGGAGTTTGTTGGTAGCCTTATGTATCTGATGGAATTTTTAAGCTGAAGTGCAGATGTTAAAGTAGTGGCGGCTATGCTTTCACTCACGGTACGCTGGAAATTTAGTAGGATTTTGTGCTCCGCTGAATTTGCTTTGCTGAATGATCTGACTTACGGATCTCATGAAATAAGTATTCATGACAGCTCATACACATATGCCAGATTCTGTAGCTGATAACTTGATACATGAGCTTAAAAAAAATTTAGTTTTTTTTTTTTTTGTTATGCTGGAAGGTGAATTATTTATTACACACACTCATTTTCAGTTTTTTTCCCCCCAAAAGTAGTAATACTTTAGGTATTTGATGTACATACAACATGAAAATTAAGATATGATTTATGAAATTAAACTTTTCTAGGCAGTGTTCATAACAAAGCAGGAAGGGGAGGGGCATAGGTTGGTTGGGAGATTTGAGTTTCTCAAAGTGATGTTGATGAAGGCCAAAGTGTTCTGCGTGGGGTGTTGTGCCAGCATGGCCAACATCCCAGAAGACTTGACTTTGAAATATGATGGTTATTTAGTGACTTTCAATCAAACCATTTTGATAACAGAATGGCTTCAAAGGTCATCTGAAGAGTTTCTCATCCATTATAAGTGTTAAATATCTGTCAGTGTTGAATTAAAGTGGAAGGACATCAGTTTTCTCCTAAAATTAAAATATTGCATTTAAAAAATGGTGCATTTACTGTGACCATGTAAGAATGATGTGCACTGAAGCCCACAGATCACAGCTAATGTTCTCAGTTGCAGAGTGTACTTTCTGTGTGGCAGTTGTATTGCACATTACATTACTATCTGTCTTGCTGAATGAACTTGGTTTATGTAACATTCTGTACAAGTCTGAATATGGATGTAGATTACATTTATATCATTGCTAAGTTAAATCATTACATATGGTATGAAATAATATGTTTCATAAATGCAACAGTAAGTGAAGGTATGTCAGGATTTTTACAGACTTAAAAGTTGAAATATTTGTTCGCTGACTAGTGTGAAATTAAAATGATGTGTTACTGGACTTCTGCTGGCTTTTAATTTCCTGCTTCACATTATCAAGTTTGTGAAGTATTAACTGAGATTTGCACATTTCCTGATGAGTAAAACAAGCTGTCAAGGTAGAGAACCTGCAGATTGAACACTGCTAATGGGAAAGCTCAGTATATAATTAGTCACAACATAGTATACTCTTCTTCGTTGTATATTATTCATGACATCTGTTGTTATGTCCTGAAGACAAGATTCATACCAGCATAGCATGATTTACTTTCTGTATTCTGTAAATCTTTATTGTAGCCAGTTTGTCACATTGAAAATTTTTTAGTTACTATACATAAATGCATGTTTCTCTGCATTTAATACAATAAGCTGTCAGTACATTTGAAGATAAACCTAAAGTTTTATTCCATTATACTTAACAGTAGTCACATTTTGTTTCTATTTGTTGCCTTATTTTTTGTTATGTGGAATTGCATTGGCTGTACAATGAAGATATGGTTTTTGGGTTCATATCCCAGCACTTAGGATGTGAACTGATACCCTATTATTATGTTATTAAATTTTAATCCAGTTAAATACGAAATTATGTAAATTTATATTAATATGGTAGTAATCTTGTTTTAGAATTTCCGTTGCATATGATGAGCTCAGGTCATGGTGGCATGTTATAACCTCAATCATTGCAAGTTCTATACTGAAAAAAGTTTTTGTTATTCTTTTTCTGTTTTTTTAAATCAGGATTGGTCAAATTCTGTTGCTTGTCGAGATACACTTTGGTTGGAAAATATTTGTAATATTTTGCTTTCAAATACACATGTGGAAGTTGAATACTGTCAGTGCAAAATTGTTTCAGGACTACAGATGTTAACATGAGTTATCTCCTGGGCAGTATTAAAAAATCTTTGCTATTTTGTTGAAAAGATTACAGTATACATACGTGAAAGTATAAATTAGACCAATAGGATTTCTTTATTCTATGTTGTGTCCACTTTAAATTTAACATATTTAAACTGCCATAATTGGTATTCTGATATATTAATTGTATGATGATCATAAAGATACTCTAGTCATTGCCTGGACACTTTGGGAAAGAATGGCATGATACAGTATCTTTAACTGTCATCATCACCTTGATAATATTTTTAATTTTGTTATTTTTATGCATTGTTTATTTAATATTTGTGTACAATCAGACTGACCCTCCAGTAGGCTACATTGAACCTTCATCCTCAGTGGTTGGTTGTGGACAGGAAGGCCTGTAAACTTCTTTGGCAGGTTATATCTGTAAATGAGAGTGATGATCATGGTGCTTATCACTTGCAGTCTTGACAGACTGTCATTCAAGATCTTATCTGTTAAAAACTGTTTTATGTTTTCATACAATTTTGTCTGTTAATGTTTCTGGCTTCTATCTTACATTACAAATAAATGTTGTTTTGATCACATAAGTAGGTGTGTTATGGACTTACTGCATTTTTTTAAATATTAAACACAACAAAAATAAAATTTGTTCTCAAATTTTTTTTGTGTAGAGGAAATTATTAATGCAGTTTTGCATGAATACCAGTTAGTGGTTTGAGATATTGTGATACCCTTTTTGTTTGATATTCTGATTATCAAAACTGGAATGTGGGGAAATTATATCAAAGTACAACAGCAGTTTCATGTGAAAAACCGATGTAATACAGCCAAGGACTTAATTGTCTCTTAAAATTTGTCACTTACTTATATTTTATGTTAAAAATTACTAACATTTTTAAGATGTTCTGTTTTGACATGGAAATTATTTTAATTTCGATATTCGAAGTCATATCTATTGTCATTCATGGGAACATTATAATTACAATATGATGCACATGCAGTATTTGTTACACCTTGCGGGTGCAGTCTGCGGTTTGAAGCTGTTTTAGTGTTTTGACACTTAACATCTCTACACAGGCCTTCCTCCACTGATTTAATTCTTGTTTCAATTCTGATCTCAGAAACAGAATTGATTTCCAATGTGATCATTCTGAGACGAGATCAGAGTGAAACACATCTGATGTCATTTAAATGTGTTCAGTTAAGTGGAGCAAATTGTAGAATGGTTATCTATTTACTTATTAATTTGTACATCCCAAAATGCTCTTTGGAATGTTATTTCCAGTATTCAAGAGCCTGTGATACTGGAGTGTTGTCAAAATATGTAAATGTCAGAAATGTGACATAACATCAGTCCATTGTGCTCTGTGATAATCATTTGACTGACTGACTCACCACCTGACCAAGCAACGGACCAAATAAACTGAATGACCGACCGACCGACCAGCCAACTGACTGGACTGACTGACTGAATGAATGAATGAATTGTTAACTAACTAACTGACTAAATGAAGAAGAGTCCTTCTTGAAAAGCTGACAAGTCCTCAGCTGGTCAAATGTACCACATTTTATGAAACTGGAAGTTTCTTTGCCACATTCACAAGAGCCCGCCACTTGAGGCAGATCACTCCAGTCCATGCCACTTGATCGCACTTGATGATCCATTCTAATATTATCCTCCCATCTATGCATAGGTCATCCAAGTGTTCTCTTGCCCTCAGGTTTTCCTACCAAACCCTGTATGCAAGTCTCCTATCCGCTATGCATGCCACATGCCCCGCCCATCTCATTCTTCTTTATGCGATCACCTGAATAATAATCAGCGTGGAGTATAGATCATAAAGCTCTTCATTCTGCAGTCTTCTCCACTTCCCTATTACCTTCTCACTATCAAACCCAAATATTCTCCTTAGTGCCCTGTTGTTAAACACCCTCAGCCTATGTTCCTCCCTCATTGTGAGAGACCAAGCTTTACACCCGTACAAAACAACGGGCAAAATTATAGCTCTGTATATCATAACCTTTATATTTTTGGAAAGCAAATTGGAAGACAAAACGTTCTGCACCGAATGATAGCAAGCATTCGCTTAGTTTGGTTACTCTTTAATTTCTTCATGAATGCAATATTGATTGGCATGTGTTTTTCCAAAATGTTTGAACTGTTCCACTCTTTCAAAGGATTTGTAATCTGTCTTTATGTTGCAATATTGTCGTGCATTCTGTTTATGAGACACGAACATGTACTTATATTTCTCACTTGTGGTTTTTTTAATAGTACATTGCTTTCAGCCAATAAATTAAGAGCATAATCTTTGTACTGAACTATTAATTAATGGGGAACAAGAAAGGAAAAAAAAGTAATGGTTACATAAAGACATAGTAAATTGTACAGTCACTTAAATTTACATAAATTTTTTTGTAAATGTATTTAGTTAATTCTGCGACAGTAAATTATTTAAACACAATGTTGTCATTTACACTGTGTTTCCCACTGTGTTTTCAGTCATTTCATGGCTATCTTCATGAGATTTCACAATATTTATGCAATTTTTTTTATTAATATGATTTAAAAAACCATAATAATTCTGCCAAAACTTGATACTTATGATTATAAAATTCTGTATGAAGCATAACATTCCATTTTAATATCTTATTCTTCTAATATTATCAATTATGCTCGGACTTGCTACAAAAAAACAAGAAAATAGAAGAGAAAAAAATAATTCTTCAATATTCAGTTTAGAGATCAAGACAAACATTCACACCACTTCATGCTAGTATATTCTATGGCAACGCACTATGCACCACTGCATATTACTGTGTTTCACATCAGCACACTGTGCACCTGTTCGTATGCTTATGTTCTGTGGCAACATACTATAAACCGTTTCATTCTACTCTATTCTGTGGCAGCACACTGTGCACCACTTCAATTATACTACATTCTATGGCAACACAGTGCACCACTTCATTATGCTGCTTACTGTGGCAACACTGTGCACCACTTCATTTTGCTATATTCCATGGCAACACACTATGTACCACTTCATTCTGCTTATTCTTTTGCAGCACACTATGCACCACTTCATTGTGCTGTATTCTGTGACAACACACTATGCACCACTTCATACAACTCTATTCTGTGGCAAATCAGTATGCACCACTTCATATGATTCTATTCTATGGCAACACACTATGCACAACTTCATACTGCTATATTCTGCAGCAACACAGTGTGCCTGTGTATGACCAACCAAAGATCTGTTTTGCATGTCTTGCATAACATGTACATGTAATAAATCAGGACTGGTTATTGTTTATAGTTGCACTCAAGGTAAATTAAAATATAATCTCTCCTTTGCCACGTAAATGTGATAAAGGCAAAAGTAATTTAAAAATACATTAAACAGTAATGCACACGCAGTCAACTTAACTTGTATGGTAGGAAATGTAATATAAAAAATTGAAAAAGTATTGAAAAAATATTACATTTCACTTTTACTGTATTTGGCTATTGCTGTATGTATGTGTGTGCAGTTCAGTATAATGACTGTGCGTTATTGCATTGTCATCTTCCTTATGCATATACAACGTATATACTTAATGTTCATAACATGGTTTTCTTGCTTTTTTTGTGACAGCATTTTGTGTAGCTAATGTGAATCTGTTTGAAGATAAGCATGTAGTAACTGAAACATTTTGAAAAATACAATATATATAAAATAATGTTTGTTTAATTTATATGCCTTGATGGCATATATTAAAAAGGTTATTAGTGCGTGGTGGATTGTGAATACAATCTAAATTTTTTCATATTTTTTAAAGGAGGGTGCGGTTTAATTTACAAACAATTTTTTTCTATTCGTATTTTTGAAAGAATGCAGTTTAAGTTACAATTTTATTTTTATTTACCACCACTGAAGAGAAATCGTGGTCAGAACTCTTAAGACATTTGAAATAACATTTTTGTATTGAAAGGCTAGTGACATAGGAGACTGCTCATATTGTATGGACAATAGGTAATAGAAATATTTTATGATGGTGTGGGTAGTTACAGACATTTTCTTTGGCTCTCTTAGTGCTATTATTTTGCATAATGAATCAGTTAATTTTGATGCATCATGCAATTTGCTTCACTAACATAATGGCATAAATTGCACAGCAGATCACAAGAATGTCTGTTGTAACAGGGTTGCCTGTAATTTCTGGTCTATGAATTTGAGGCATTCATTGTGTTTTCTGTTGTGCCAAAAACTTTGTGTCTTAAGCACTGATGGCAATGGTAACATTTCTGACTGTAAGTTTTCCCATTGATTCACATGCAAATGTTTGCAAGCAAAGAAAATTACACTTTAGACCTGACTAAACTGATTGAGAATTTAACATTGCTAGCAGTGGTTTGTTGGTGTTCAGTGGTTTGTTTGTTGAAAGATGTGAACTGGTGATTGTTTATACTGATGCATTTTTTGATGAAGTGCATTGTTTTAGATAATCTCTCGTTCTCAAAGCTGCCCATGAAAGCAGCCACTTCCTTGTGTGTACCATTATCTCGTTGGATGTGTCGGTGCATTGCTAATTGGGCGGGTAGGAGAACGGCTACCGGCTGTCTGTTGGCTGATACGCACCGTCCCATCAACTGAATGGTTCATATGAAGGATGTAAACTGCTTTGATGGAATGCAACCTGGTCATTTCAAGATGTGTGGCTGTCTGACAAAAGGGATATTTGTATTGTATGAAGTAAATTAAACTTGTACATTTTGACACAGTTCTGCCTGCTAGAGAATATGTGAATTATTAAATAAATGCTGTGCTTTAAAGAGATGAGAAATAGACTTGCATTACATGTTATTACTTGAGTGAAATTTCTGTACTTGAAATTCAGATACAGTATAAAACATGCCTTTTGCTGTTCGTGCTTATTTCCTTGTGCACTGTCATGAAACATCATGCAGATTTTTGAAAGTTACATCTTTTGATGGCACTGTAGGCACACTGTGGCAAGAGTGGGTGTCACATTTGTTTTCAGCATTAAACTAATCACTTTACGGGTCTGTTTTACGGTACTTTTGTCAGACTCACATATTATTGGCATGGCCATGTGGGAGACTTACAGATCAAATCCATGCAGATATACACAATCTTCAGAAGATGTCATCCAATAACTATTGTTACAAAGATACAAGTTTTCATTGAATGTCTTAGCTGAGACTGATTTCAAATTAGTTTTGTGACATCCTGAAAATTTTGTGGGGTATATTTGCATAGTCTGATTTGTATTCCCCTTGTAGATGTTGTCCAGTGAACTTGTGTTATTTGTGTAGTAACACTGGTCCATTTGTCCAGAAATTACTGAATAATGCACAGGAGAATTTCATCAATGTGGGGTTCTTGCGCCTGTTCCGTGCCGCCCGACTCATAAAGCTGTTAAGACAGGGCTACACCATCAGGATATTGCTATGGACATTTGTGCAATCCTTCAAGGTAAATGCTGAACACAGTAACTGGTGTTTTGTTGTGATGTGTGTCAATTCCATAAGGCAGCACGCATTCTTCTTTTGAAATTAATTTATGACTAAATGATACAACATACAGATTGTGCCATAAACTTTTTAGGTTTAAATATCCAGTATTTCAGGATGAAATATGTCAAGAATTCATAATTTTTTTTTACCCTACAATGTGTGTCATATTGGGATAAACATTTTAATAAACCTGGATTTTGATTTGTAGATACGAGACTACCACACCAGCATTGCAGTGGATTTAAGTCTTCTGGGATGTTAAGTAAACAGTAGCATATAGCTGCTTTGGTATTGACTATAACAAAAGTTGTGTTTCAGTGGCTTGTATTCTTACTATTGTGTATTCTATAAGCAGAATGAGGATGTGGCATTTTAAGTTACAAACACTTTGAAGGATCATATCGTCTTCATCTTTAGATAAAAGGAGTCCACTTGGGTGGCATGCAATATCAGTGATTGTTGACCAGTTGTTACTGCATAACACGCCAGAAGACTTGAATTTAGAACTATGTTGGCTTCAAAAACATCCACTTTTATCTGGATTTCCAAATTACTGAGTGTAGTTCATTTGTAAAACATGGCAGCCGTAGTGACCAAGAGGCACAGCTGTGACATTCTTCTGTACCTCTAGCGAGGTTGTGTTCGTCAGAGGGCAGTCCTTCCGGAATTGACACCATCACCTCCCTTATGTGTTGAAGGCCTTCAGATGTCAGCAGGGTGGAGAAGTTGTTGTAGAGTTACTATACCAGGCAGTGTCTTGGATCTGACTGTTTCTTGCTCTTTTTCATGTCATCTTTTGAAACCTCCAAATTATACACAGTGAAATTAATAGAGGGATCAGGTGCAAGCTTTTCTAAACTGTTGCTTGTAAATAGTAATACAGAAATATTACATAGATACTTTGAAAGCTGTTTAAACCTGAAAATTAAAGTGCCTTTTGTGAAAGTTTTCTTTGCTGTCATTCAAAGTATCAGAGCAGTTGTCCTGTTACTGGTACAAAGCAGGAACTTGTAATCTCTCTCTCTCAGGTGTGATATTTTTTAACCCTTTACACGCCGAGTTAAATCCCATCTGCCATCTGCTGGCATTATTAGGAGCTCACCATATATTCCACGTTAGTGGGTTAAGGGTTAATTTGGGTTTAGGGTACCATCTCAGAGGTCATTTTCATAACAAAACTTAGTCAGTCATTATCATTGATGTAATCCATTGATATTCCCACCAGAATAGCCGATCATGTAAACCCCCT
>Ga0268261_10000672_pt1 | contig 21982 bp, 18 predicted proteins | sample TergutNc150P1_FD_190353 | JGI IMG/M metagenome (GOLD analysis project Ga0268261, IMG submission 190353) | Nasutitermes corniger P1 segment gut microbial community from laboratory colony in Florida, USA - Nc150 P1 (SPAdes) (version 2) | ecosystem: Host-associated > Arthropoda: Insects >...
GGGGGGGTAAGTTGGTAGTGCATGCACCTGACCCTTCACCTCTCCCCATGTGATGCCTAATTAAGGACAGGAACAACTGCACTTTTAATAGTTATGTGCAGAGAGACTAACAACTCAGAACTATTCACAGGTTGCAGGTGTGTGATTAAGATTATAACTGTGTCATCTTTTCAGGATGAAGAGGCAATACATGTTGCTCCTTGTCAAGATAAATATAAAGTGTGTTTTGAGTACATAGATGTTGCAGGACAGTTTCCTGTACAGGACCATGAATTAAATTCTGAGAATGTGGATACCTTATCAATTAAGGAAGAGATTTGCACCGAACAAATAAGTGAAATGTCTTCTGAGACTGTGACTGTCTGTGCAGTCAAGGAGGAGAAATCTCTCATACATGAAAGTGCATGTTGTTTTGAAAATACACCAGGAATGTGTTTAAATAATGTTGATATATCAATCAAACAAGAACCTGTTGATGAGATAAGCTTTAAAGAAGACCTGTTTGCTGTAGGAGAAAGTGGAATTGTGGACACTTTGTTATTTAAGAGAGAAACAACAGAAAGTCATACATGCTTCTTCACAGATACTGCACAAATAAAGAAAGAACCAGTTGAAGAACACTGTGCTGAAGATGTGAGTGGTACAGAGAACAGAAACTGTGTGCCAGTTAGAGATAAAACAGCAGCTGCAGTCAGTCTGAACATTCAGGGACAGCCACTTATTGGTGCTTGTGTCATTCCTGTATCTAAGATAAAGGAAGAGGAGAAACAGGGATATACTGAAACAAACAAAGTGTTCAGGTTAGTGTACTGACTTGAGCTTCTGACAGAAGTGTTGCTGAAGATGGAAGTCTTCAGTATGTGACACTGTGTCATTGGACAAGTAGCCTGAAATATTTTAAAGGATCATGTGCCCTCAAACTATCAGGAACTACTCATGCAGTGATGTCATGTTACAGCCCATTATAATTCAGTCATTTGCATTCTTTACAGTTTATATCATGACATCTCCCACACAGGTCTATTTATGAAGCTGGAAAAATGAAGTAGAAGTCAAGGGCAGGTACCAGCTTTAGAGCTTACTGACAATTTGACCTCATATTCAGAATGCTGTCAAAGGTCTGTAGATTATGTTAACTTTTCACACCATTTAAACTGAACTTCACCTTGTTCAGATATGGTTGTGCAGGGTAATTTTCAGACAGCAACTGGCTGTGATTTAGCTTATTTGCCTTAACAGCTGACTGCCCGCACGAGACGAATGATAGTTCTCAGATAAAGTAAGGACTCTGTAATTGTTCAGTGATGGTGGTTTTTAATCCGTATGTTCCCCTGCCTGGAGTGGGCATTTAAATACACAGGGTGATACAGAAGTAACTTGACACTGAATGTTTGCCCAAGGTGTCAAGCGACTTTTGTGCCACCTGTTTACAGATGGTATTTTTCAAACTTTTGTGCATGACAGTGTTTGTATTTCTTTACCAGACCATGCATCATTACTTGTCTCCATGTAATATACAGGTAAAGAATGAGTGGAGCTTTTACCTACGCTTATTCCATGTACCTTTGTGCCATGCACCTTTCACTATATATTATGCAATTATAAGGCAGTTGAAGATCCCAGTTTTCTGGGATGTGATGCTGTGTCACTGGGCAAATAGTTCCAGACATGTCACAAAACAGCAGTGCCTTCAAAATGCTGGGAACTACTTGCCCTGCAACACAGTGTCACATCCATTTCACACAGGGTAGTTGTTTGACAGTGCAGAGATGAATGTTATAATTCACTGTATCAGTTGAAATAAATTATAGTAGTTTACCAAGGTGCTCAAAGTGGAATAGAATGGAATGGAATGCCATCTTGTCTCACAAATGAGTCTGGATAAACCAAACACATAGGGTTAACATTTATCTTCAGTAATACATTTTCCAGTGTAATATGACTTGTATAATAATCTCTTTCCACTTTCAGTGAAGCTGCTGAGAACACAAAACGTTCATCGCCAGAGCAGAAAGATACACTCAAGGCTGATTGTATCTTACAACCACAGGGAACTGAACACGGTGAACAAACTTTTCACAAATGTGAGATGTGTGGGAAAAGTTTTAAAAGATTTAGTACTTTGAAGTCACATGCATCATTTCATACAGCAGAGTATCTGCATGAATGCAAGTTATGTCCTGATAAGTTTAAGCTGCTTCGTGAGCTTCAGAAACATTCACTGGTTCATGTGACAGCACGACCATTTAAGTGCAAACAGTGTGACAGGAAATTCAAACACCTCTGCTATCTCAAACAACATTCTGTCACTCACTCATATGAACAGTCAGGCAGACAATCACATGAATGCAAAATATGTGGTAAAACGTTTATGAAACGCGTAAGGCTTAATGCACATGTTCGTGTCCATACAGGTTTACGCTGTCATAAATGTGAAGTGTGCGGGAAAGCCTTTAGGTTAAACTTCAGTCTCAAAAAACATTATCTGACTCACAACAATAAACCTAAAAAATGCCAAGTGTGCCATAAAACTTTCAGATGTCTCAAAATACATACCCTAACCCATTTAAAGAATCGTCCTCACGAATGTAAAGTCTGCAATAATACATTTGCATCCATAAGTGCTCTTAAGTCGCACATTGTTACACATACAAAGAATCAAGTTCAGCAGTGTGAACTTTGTGGTAAAACATTTGCAGCTTTAAGTTCCCTTAAGATGCACATTCGTGTACACACAGGTGAACGTCCATATGAGTGCAAGATCTGCAGGAAACACTTCAGGCGTTCAGACCTCCTTAAGGAACACATGCATATCCATACTGGTGAACAACCATATCATTGCAAGTTCTGCAACAAAACTTTTATATTTTCAAATACTCTGAGGGCACATCTTCGTCTCCATGCAGATGCAAGAGCATTCAAATGTAAGGTGTGTGGTAAAGGTTTTCAACTGCAAGTCCACCTCAAAAGACATTCTGTTACTCACACTGAAACCAAGTCTTATAAGTGTATGCTCTGTAATGAAAGTTTCGTAGATCTTTGTAGCCTCAAGAAACATATTTTTGTTCATACAGGGGAAGAGGTCTATGAATGCATAATATGCAACAAAACATTTTGGTGCTTAGTATCGTTGAAGGCACACATACTCGTACACACTGGTGAACAACTGTATAAATGTAGTGGGTGTAGTGACACATTTCGATGTAAGTCAAACCTTAGATCACATGCCTTAATTCATTCAAGAATATATCCTAGTAAATGCAGCATTTGCAAAAAGTCTTTCAGAGAACCAAAGTACTTAAAGATACACTCGTTAATCCACAAATGGTGGCTCATCTAGTAGGACTGTTATAATTGTCAGTGCTTCTATAGATGTCTTGTTAGTTTATGAATAACAAGAATTTAAATCGGAATTTTCTGGGAGGAACAATCCATATCTGTTGATCTTCTATAAGGAAAATTTCACCAGTGGTGAAATTCTGCAGGGAACACCTTGCTACTTATGATTTTCTAGCAGATAACAAAGTCACTCTGTACTGTCCATGGGAGACACTCTGACAGCAGATTAAAAAACAGCATGAATACTTGAGTTATTTATACACATTGGTAAGAGCCAATGGGTAACGGTGGGTATGAAACCACACAAAAATACACAGTGTCATTATTATATGTGACAAACATCACTTGCCACTTCTTGTCATCTCATTACCTATATTAACATAGCCCACTCAATTGACTGCCCAAAGGCACAGCAGAGTAGCGGCTGGAAGTGACAAAACAATAGTTGTCAGATAAAATAAGGACCCTGTGTATGTGGTACACATGTTTAGAAATTTTGGAAGTTATGGAGAGCAGTAAAATGCTCGTAACAGCCAATATGGCATGTGAAATGTTCTGTTATCGTTTTTTACCGCTCTGTATAATTTATTAGCAATAAAACACACCTGTGAAGAGCAGATCACTGCTGTTCCTTTACATTTGCCATAGATTATGCATCCACATACAGTAGAACACATTTTAAATTTGGAGTTCTGAGCCTTATTTTAAAGGTTATTTATATAGTAATATATGTAAAACATACCAAATCAGATTATGGCAGAGGCTACACCCTGTCCAGTGAGTCTGATGATCAAAAAGCTGATACTCACCCACAAGGACACGAAGCAGATAAATATTTGCAATGCATCGTATTAGCTTCAATATACTGATATTGCCAAGGTGGAGGCTGTTCCTTAAGCATATGCAATCTGCACAAACAGAGTGAATTTATATGTTGCTGTTAAGGATCATTCTACAGTTTGTTCCTTGGTCCATGCTTATGAACTGTAAACACTTTGACCTGAATTATTTATTGCCAAAAGTTGTTACATCTATGCACGCTGCTGACAACTAGTTCCTGCTATGTGGGGATGTTCTGCTACAGTAAAAGCCCATATGACATCTTGGTCTACTCTAAAATGTGAATCCTCCACAGTTTGGTATTTCAGTCTTGATGCTGCAAGAAGGGTGGCAGCTGTCACTGAATGTACAAGTGTTCAGTCATGCTATCTTTCAGTGTGCACTGGATATGATATATGTTCTTTCACAGTCATAAGCACGTAGTGTTTTCCCCAGTTCCTGCTGTCTCGTGAACTGGACAAATCTTAAGCTTCCTATAAACAACAGCTATTAGTCACTTATCTCAGTGCAATTGTACTGAATTGGTGTAGTGAAATTGCTGTTTATAATTTGTAGCATTTATAATTTGTAAAAGTACATAATAAAGTGTCTACTTTCATCTAGTATTGTGTTGGTTTGAAAAATCTCTTCTAAGGTTTAAATTTGTTACAGTTCAGTACATAGTGTGTGTCTTTTATTGTGTCTATGATCACAGCAACTCTATTGGGATGTCACAGCTGATACAGATCTTGTATGTGACAAAGCTGCTGTGCTCTGGGGCACAATAAAAGAAACACATTGTATTATCATCATGAATGGAGGAGACAACAGAATTTGTTTGCTCTGTAAAGATGCAAAGCATGATACCCCTTACAGTGACATTACTAGCAGCACTTCTCCAGAAACATGCACGTCACGGTCAGAGGTTGGACATCACCAACACAGACAAGTTCTTAAGCAGAAATTGCAGTAATTCTGGGTTATTGATTGCTGTAAAATCATGTACACTGCCATCCACCAGGTCATACAGGCAAGTTCTGTATGATGGTGCTCTTTGTATGGAACTTGCTGTACTAAGCATTCTGGTGCCTAGAATTCTGAGGTGGTTCATGGACTTTTGGAAAATTTGTGAACCCCTGCACTACACGCAACATCCTTGGCACAAGACAGCACAACATTGTGAAGTAATGGACTGTACATTCTGCATGTGAGACCTTAGGTTCTCATGGCAGTGAATGTTAATGATTACAATCTTCTGGGATGTGATAGCAGGTAATATGGTACATATCTGCCAAACTGCAATGTCACATCCCAGAATATCATAAACATGTGACATGTTGCACACACTTGATAATGACAAGGTATGAATGAAATTTGACTTATATGGGTGGGTGATTTAAGTAGCCGAGTTACTGTAGTTTAGATGAGAGATTTGGAAATTCAGGGGTGTAGAAGTAGAGTGGCAGAAGTTTTCAGTATGTTGTGATGAGAAGAATGTAATTCACATACTCCAAAAAGGTAAGGAACCCCAAATGAAGAGGGATGATATAAGAAATTTGTCATCATCATCATCATATATCTGTCATGGAGTTGGGCCACTTGTTGACCCGTTCTGGTCTCGCGTATCCAGAAGTCTCTTCAAAGGTCTGCCATGATTCCTTCTGCCAGTTGGGGAATAGCGTTTCATTACCCTGGGTAATCTATTATGGGGCATTCTATTTACATGTTGTATCCAGTTTCTCTTGTATTCCAGTAATTTGTCTAAAATTGGTGTTATTTTTAATTCCTTTGCAATTTGTGCATTTGTTTTGTAATCAATCCAAATGTAAAGAAATTTGTGGAATACACAAATGTTCCATGCTTAACTTGTTCTAACAATGCAGATGCAAGCTGCATATCCTTCCCACCTCTTCTTCCTGTTGAGCTGAAATTCACTGAGATACTGGGTACTGACACATCGTAGCATGCCATAAATTTGCTTCATACATTATCTGAATTGTGTTGAATGGGGCAATGGGCATGGAGCACAGTTAGGTATTTTGTAAATGCTGAGTTGTCTCAAGGCTTGCAATATAACTGGCTCACTGTAATCTCCTTTTATTGTGTTCAGTAGTAATTATTATGCAGTTATTATGATGTGGCATCATCATGTAATTTGTGTTACTGATCTCTCTGAGCTTTTATGTTGGTCTTGATTGTAGTGGTGTAGAATCAAACTGCAAATACACAGTAAAATAAAAACAGGGTGCACTAAAATTACAGAACTGTGAAACTTTGAAAATTTTTTATATGGTGGGAGAACCAAATGAGGAAAACAGCATTAGAGGTAGAGATGGAGTAAGCTACTATTGGAAGTACTGGTAGGGGGAGTAACTGGAATAAACACTGCTTGGTAATGGGTTTTGTTAAACAAATATATATATGGGCTGCACACTGCCAAAACCTGTGTTAGCAGGCATTGCACTCTATTTCTGAGTCAACTTAAATATCATAACTCACTGTAATAGTCCAGAGATGTCATGATGCATTTTTTTTAAAAGAATTTCCTAACTGGAGATTATATAAATTTAACACTCACAAATCATAATCTCCAAGTTAGGTGATCTGCAGTGTTAAGCTGACAACTAAGAAGCTATCATGGCTCAGATATCTTTTTCCCATACAGAGAAAGACCAAAATAGTCGTCAACCTTTATTAGAGTTCACTGTAATTTATGAGGAATGTACAACTGGAACCTGTTCAAGGATACTCACACACAAATGAGTTGCAACAGTAAGAACAAATCACCACAGGTATTTAGACATGAGTACCATTGATGCACATGGTGATGTATCCCATCGGTAAACAATACCTTGGGGTGCTGCTTAAAAAACCGTACCACAGTCAACTGCACATGTTGTCCAGTGTGAATGTATGGCCTTCAAGGGCATTTCTTTATGGTCCAGAGATGTGAAACGTGCACAGCAGTAAGTACTGTATTAGTAATCAGGTAGCTGCATTAAATCAGGAAACACCAACGAATAGAACATCTAACAGATGTAGAAAGAATTATGAATTGTGGAGGCAAACCAATAAAACTACCTACACTTCAAAAAAGGTTATTACTGATTGTTGGAAACTAAATACCCACACGTACATACATAACTGTCCAAAGTAAACTGCAATAGAATTACATTCATATCAAATTTCACAGAAGTTGATTACATGGTAAACATTGAAAATGTGGGGTATAAGACACAGGCATTGATTTTTACTATAAATATAACAGGCACAAATTTGCATACTTCTATTTGCAACATATGTGGTTTGTACAATACATACTTAAACATTACTTGCAAAGCGCAGGGCATCCAGTCTATAAAGACTCAGCCAACTCTGATGTGACAAAACTAGCTTTTATGAAATTCGGTAGTTAGTGATCCTTGGTAAAATGTGTGAACTAAAAAACATATATATTAAAAATACCTTTTGTATGCAATATGCTCAACCAGCGCACAGTTTGAAGGTACAGGGGCAATTCCACGTTAAACCACAAAGCAAACAACCTGTACAGTACTTCTTAAACTTGCTGGATTCGTTGACCAGTTGGAGAAAGAGACTGTCGTGACGTTTAAACCACACACTTCAATCCACCACGTCGATTAACTCTCGAGATATCGAATCTCAAGCACGTCCCGCGCTCGTTTCTTTCAAGCACATCATCGGAACGATTTAAGGTACAGCGCTTATCTGTGGACTGTTTTAAATCGAATTTTATACCCTGTACATCAGAATACACAAAATTTTAATTGCACCATACCAAGCAGAAGTTTTGCCATTACACATTTTTTATTTCCACCTTTTCCATACTCTGACATCAGGGAGGAAAATCATCATAGATTCGTTGCTTTCTACGAGTGGGCTAGACGCGGATGCCGTTAAGTTCCGCGCGCTGAGAGGTAGGTATGGGGGCGGTTACAAACCACACCAGTTTTGCAGGGAAAACTTCCGTAATCGGCTGGCAGTATCTATCGTGCAATTGCATTTGTATGAGATGTCTGACGATGGAAGAGTGCAAAACTGAAAAAACGGGCAGACCGAAAAACAATTCGAAGGGTGCTGGGTGACAAAAGCAGAAAAAAAATTATACATCACAGGCGTGTCTCTAAACCACTTACTTGCGACCTACGCAGAAGAAAATCATGAGCATGGGCGCCGGACACACCAACGGCACCAAACAGGTTAAGCACTGTGGGCAGATTACCTACTTGCAACGCCAAGATTATTTGGTTTATGTGAAAAAATATTCAGGAGTTGTGAGCAAATGAGATTTCGGTAATTAAACGAAGTCGTTAACACATTTCAGAAGAGTCTGGCAGTAAGGAATAAAATGGCATGATTGAAGTACGCAACGGGGCAAGCTGAAAAAAAAATAGAGGAATCATTTTCAGTTTACATGCTACTCCAGCAAAAGCCAATAAGAACGTCGTAACATCCCACACAAAGCGTTCGATAATGCTTAGGATGCAAAAAACTCAAATTCTGTACTTTGGGATTCTTGGTGTTTCTGTGCAAGGGACAAGCCAATGTTGGCAAACACAATTTTTAAGAAACGCACAAGTAACAATCAACATATTTTTCATCTGTGATGAGTACCCAGTTTTGACAACTTGCACACTACACGTAGTCAGTCGATGTAAACTATACAGTACAACTGCCGATGAGAGTAGGAAACGCGGTGTAGACATTCACACTGTGTTCTCCTGGGTTACAACACCAGGTGGTCCTGCAAATAAGGCTCCCTCTGAAACACTCATCTTGAACAAAAGCTGGGTGTCACTCCACACCCCCTACCCGCTTTCACGGTGTTCAGACAACTTTACCGTTACTGTATGATTACGAACGTGTCCAAAAGTGGGGCGGGATTGATAACAAATCAAATTCTTTGGGATTGTACAGCAAGCGCGCGCGCGCGCACACACACACACACACAAAACACTTCAAGTCTCATTTTTGAGGCATTCGGCAGGTACAGAAATTACAACTGAAGCAAATGATCACATAATAAGTGGAGATTTCACACACCGTCTCTATGGCTATGTGCATACGCAGCTTGCAGACGGACAAGCCAACATCCACGGAGGTTATATCCTGTAACAACGAAAAACTGACAGGGTTCGTGGTCGGGTAGCTTCACTTGGAAATAATCCGTTGATGAAGAAATAGCAGCTATTAACAGAATTACTTAGATCACAGACAGCCGAATACTATCTACGGGGACAACAGCACTGACTCATGTGCCTAAATCTGATCTTGCAGACTGCACGTACTAAGAAGCAAACTAAGGATCACTAGTGTGAATGAGCAACTGCAGGTCACGTGACATGTGCTATGTCCAAGAATATTCCATTGAAAAGTAGACAACTTGTTTGGACCTTGCTGTTCTTGTACTGCTTCGTAATTTCTCAATTTGCCTGGGGTGGTAACTTTCGCCCTGATCCTTCAATGTATGTGAAATCACATCCTGTTTACTAGTTCTAAATGTCAGTGGAGAAACACGAGTTATAAAGACTTTGTTTACACATATCACGAGTGTGTTACGAGTCTGCTACTGAAACATTTCATCACATGTAGTTCTCAACAATCACTGCCAAGCGCCTCTATACAACAATATATATTATTTCAATGAACTATCTCCAACACCATATGTTAATGAAAACAAAGAAAAGAGTGTATCATGGCAAACAACATTTGGTAGGTAGGTGCAAACGTGTTGAATAAGAGTTGCAAATAGGTGACAAGGCGTGATGCTCCAGCTTGGAAGCTAGGCGGTGGCTGACATCTTCTCACCATAAAAAATTGGTATGTAAACAAAATGTAACATAGTGAACCACTTGTGAGATGGGCAGCATCATGACCGTTAGTATTAGTGATGAAATAGAGGGTGGAGTGGATGGTGTGCCATGTAAGGTAGGGAGGACACAGTTTTGGTGGGAAAATAGGAAGGAGAGACATCACTTGGCAGGCCTAGGCACAGATACGAGGTGTCTAAAAAGTAATGAGACTGGTGCTATAAAATTTTTATTAACAACTGAACTACAAATCAACATTATCCCCTTCAAAGTAATTCCATTGGGAAACCACACCCTGCCGGAGACATTGCTCCCACTCCCGGCAGCAGTGCTGGAAGTCTTCGTGCGGAAGTGCTCTCAGTTGGTCTGTCACGACCTTTTGGATGCTGTCCACAGTTCCAAAATGACGACCTTTGAGGTGGAATTTAAGTTTCGGGAGAAGTCACACGGACTCAAGATCAGGCGAGTATGGGGCTGCGGAACCACTGGATTACCCATTTTGGTCAAAAGTTCGTTCATGGAGATGGCAGTGACAGGGAGCGTTGTCATGATGCAGCATCCAAGTGTCCGCAATCTCTGGCCGGACACGATGAACCCTTTTTCTGAGCCGTTCAAGGACCTCACGATAGTACTGTTTATTAACTGTTTGTCCTGAGGCACGAATTCCTTTTGAACAACACCTTGACTGTCGAAAAAAACAAGTTAGCATGGATTTGATTTTCGATTTGCTCATTCTTGCTTTCTTCAGGCGCGGTGGGTTGCTCGTGTGTCACTCCGAACTTTGTCGTTTGGTTTCGGGATCGTACTCGAAAATCCACTATTCATCACCTGTTATGACATTTATTGAAAATTTTTCATTCTCGATGCGTTAAAGAAGGTCCAGGCACTTCGGTTTTCCTTTTGTTCGTTGGTGAGATTTTTTGGAACCATCTTTGTACAATTTTCCGCACGCCCAATTCCTCGGTAAAAATGTCATGGACGATTTGGTGATTCAAATTCAGCTCACTAACGATCATTCTGTTAAATGTTGATCAGACATGACAGCTCTCACTTTGGTCACATTTTCGCCCGTGTTTGACGTGCAAAGTCTTCCAGAACGAGGTTCGTCTTCCACATTCTCATGGCCATCCAAAAATGCTTTATGCCACCTAAAAACCTGTGCCCTCAATAGCGCATGTTCTCTGTAAGCCCGTTTTAATTTTTCGTAAGTTTCAGTTGCGTTTCCGTTAAGTTTGACGCAAAATTTTATCGCGCAATGCCGCTCGAGATTAGCTTCTCCATTTTCGTAACGCGTCTCTCTCTCTCTCTCTCACGCGCGCGCACACACACACACACACACACACACACACACACACACACACAAAACTCGCTGTCAAGCCAGACGTGTTAATGGTATCGAGTTGAAACTTGCACTGAACAGCATATAGGAATATACGTCTCGGCTGGTGTCGGAGGCATGGCTGCAGTTTTGCCTGTTCTTGAGCCACGTGTCCAGTCTCATTACTTTTTACACACACCTTGTATATACTGAAATGGATCTTAACAATGTGGGATGTTTGGACACGGACTAGATTTGACTCAGGATACTGAGAAGTGGTGGGCTCTTGTGAACATAGTAATATACCTGCAAGAACCATACCTGGCAGGGATCTGACCAGCTGAGAAACTTTCAGCTTCTCAAAAGTTCTAAAATGTTCCACCAACCAGCAGTTGTCATAACTATGGAAATATTTCCTTTTACATCCTAATTATTTTTATTCCCCCTGAAGGCAATGAAAGTAAGGAAAGGACAAGGACATTCACACAGATAAACATCCATTTATTTATTTAATGCCACAATAAATATTTCTGTAATGTAAGCCTTAAAAGCTAATGGTTAGCATAACCTGAAATTTATAAATCATACAACAAGGATGAAGAATTTCTTTACTTGCCAACACAACATAAAAAAGGAGTCTGTGGTTACAAAAAATATATGTATATATGTACATTGTGCTACCTAATTATAAAAATGTGTAATTAAATTAATATCAAGGGTCTAACACATTACAAAGAGAAATTACATTAAAGTATGCAATCAAGACAGAGGGGCAACATTTGTTATGCATTTGATCAGCTGCCTTTCAGTTTTGCACTGTCTGTGTAAAATACTAATATTCTGCTCACAAAAAATCTAATCAATATGAAATATTTGAATTAGAACATGTAACTGAAAATTGACAACATTATGCAGCCCAAAGGTAGCAAATATGTCTTTGTAAGTAGTTGAAGTTTGTAACATGCATAAAACTAACACGTTCCATTTTATGTTGTATATATGAGAGAGAATCTGGGCTTAAAATGTTTCCACTTTCCAACATCTACCTGTAACACAACTTCAAGCAACTGAAATATTGAAGTAATGTATGGACATTAACTTTCTCTTGCATGTCAAACAAACAAGTCCCACACACTATTAATTGCAAGTACATGAAATTATTTACATTTCTATCATACTCATTTTTTAAGCCTTGATTCCACAGACATACACAAGCAAATAAACTGTATTTGGAAACTGTTGCTGTCTTCTGCAAGTGGAACATAAACATGCCTTTCAATTAGTCTATTAATTACAAAGTATTTTCTAAAATTATTTTTAGTTGACACAAGCGTGAATTTTGCATGTACTACTCTCACTGCAGCCAAATACAGAGACATAGACTTCTTAAACAATAAAATAAAAGGGATAAGATGAGGGGCAAAAAAGTCTCAAACCACTGCCACACCTAAAGGAGTATAATCAAAGTTTATATATAAATGCAAATGTAAGTACTTGTGACTGACTAATAAATCCACTTTTCTGTCAGGTACTAAACTAATCACTGCATTCTTGTATGACTTGCCTGGTCTCCCATTTGCCAAGAGTTAATAAACTTTACAGACATAACCCCACTGTACCTGAGAGTACAGTTTTGTGGTCCTTATTTTATCTGGCAACTACTGTTTGTCAATATTTGCAGGTCATCCGCCACATTTGTTGGTGGTCAGCTGAGTGGGGTACATTAATACAATAAATGATCCAAGAGAGTCCCTGAACTTGTTATAGAGTGACGCAAAAATAGGCAAGCCACCATTCAGCTGAATGCCAGAACTGCTACAGCCGCACAAAAGTATTATGACTTGTGCAGCCTGGAGCCTAAAAAGGGCAACCAATCACCATACCTATAGATTCGGTGAGAGGTATTGGAATGTGCTTTAGATCATGCTAGGTGGCTCTGCCACGACAAATGTGATCGCTGCATCTGAACAGTAAATCAATGAACAATCAAGTATTCTGTCCAACACAACTGTCTGTCTGTTATGATAAAGAGACAGTTATACTGAAGAGAATAATTGGTTGTTTACTAACAATGTAAATAGAAAGGGAGAGCAACCACTAAATTAAGTAAATGCTCTTCTCTTGCAAATATGAACCATTTACAGACATAGTGTGTTCTGCTGCATCATGTACTCCTACTGTATGGGCTAACAGACTGAAATGACATGGCCCACTCAGAAAAATTTGAGGAAACAGACAGACACAATTACTGAAACTGAATGTCATAATCCCTACAACTTAGGTTATGTTGACATGGTACATTACTTCTGTGGCTCCAGTGTCACAAATAATTTGTTACAAGTAAATATTACAGTTTGTTTCATTTACAAAAGAAAGGTGTTCTAATAAAAAATGGCAAAAGAAAAGAAAATGAATCAACTGCAGGGTCCATAGACTTCAGAAAGTAAAAGTGAACAACTCTCTTTGAAGCCTTAGGAAGCACAAAATGGGCTGGTGCCGACCCAGCACACCCACAGCTTCTTCACTTATGTTCACACTATTTTACATTCTTTACTCACAGCCCTCGTAGCTGGGATCAACATAGAAGATGCTATCTGTTGATATAATTTGAAAGTAAAAAAAAAAATGTAATTTTTTAAAAATGAATTTACCACGAACTTGTACACAAATCACCATGTTTTGTACCAACTCTCATGACCAACTAATAACAATACTGTATCAAATAGTACACAAAAATGGCTATGGCAGAAGACAACACGCAAGTGTCTTGCTGGAACATGCACACAACACATTTACTGCATTTGTATAGGCTGTGGCAAATGTAGACCAGAACAGAGATGGAGAAAAGGGGCAGAAGGGTGAGAGATGACTCATTCTAACAATTCAATGGAACATCCAACGTTTTCACACGGTCACTACCGTGTGTTCTCTGAGGTAGCTGCACCACACACCGCACCAATGTACCATTTCACAACTTCGGCTCACTGCAAATCCATGTCATTATGTCACCTGCTGGAAATATTTGGTTCCATTTTTGGTGATAACAAATCAAGGCACACCCAAGTAAATAAAATATATCACTAAGATCCAAATTACAGGCAACATTATTAACACCTTCATTATTTAAAACTACAGGGAGTATTTAACAGAAAGGACAAAGTGCTTTGTAATACCACAACATGCTACACGAGATATCAATATGAGGAACAGCGAGCAACAATGAAGCAATTAATTGCACACTTCCTGTGTATCAAATTACTCAAAGCAGTCTTACAAGATCAAAATGAAACACATAACTACTTCCATTTAAAGAGAAAAACAAAATGGCATGAAAGTGTAAGATTATTTATATTTTCTGTAATGACAATCTTCACAAGCATGTTCCAAAAATGATGTGCCACTCCATGCCAGTGCAGCACCACCACATGCTGAGGGCAGATATGATCTACCCACATACCTAATTTTATGCTAAAAAGGAGCCATCATAAGCATGATACAGTATGGAACAGTCAGGTAAAATTCATGTCCTCTTCTGAAGGCTATCAATATCAACTGTGCCCCACCTTTTACACATTTAAAAACAGATGGCATAATAAAAGAAAGATCATGCTATAAACTCTTGGGTGCCCATGTTTAAACCACCTTTTCAACATAAATCCTTGTAAAATACATTAAAAAAAACAAGACATGGTTTCATCAGCAAGCTTACAGATCACAATACTGAATTCTAAAACATGCTGTCTTCATTTTGACATAAACCACTTGTACCCACTCACTCTCTCACAAACCAGTCACCAGAGCAATATGCATTTTGCTGCCAATCGCTGATATGTGAAGTTCAAGATACCAACAATGAAACTTCAGTTGGAGTTGCTGTGTACAGAGCAGATGGAAATCAAATAACTGTGTCCATCTGCAGATTTAATGCTGCAAAAGTAACCGCTGAACTGTTAATACACTGCCGTAACTCTTAATTGGCTAGCCAATGTGCAGTACCTGCCAATTATTATACACATACTGCAACTGCCAGGGTAGCAGATGCAGAACTATTCCATAAATTGTCACTGAAGAATTTTCACATTTCATTCTGTAAAATGTAAACTGATACCCCAAATTTTCACAGCCTCTTTTTCAAAAACTGTAACTGGCAGAATTTGGATTTTGTTAGTCATGGAAGCACAGCACTCAACAAGCACATCTCAATTACACAAAGTATTTACTTCCCCTACCAAACACAGCAAAGATTTTAAAAAAAGGTTATGGAATGAAATTTCATTATGGATCTTGAATTGAGCGGGCTCTTTGCACAAGTGGAATGCAACATGACACAGCCCAAGCTGAATTCACCACCACATCACATCTTTATCAAATATCTTAATCTCAAACTATTCCACTCATGCCAAGTATCTCGAATTCAATTCCCCAATGTTGTCCACCCTGTGACTGTCCTCCTCACTACCCACGTTAACACCACATCACAAGTATGTGCACATTCAAAAATTCCCACCTTACAACATGTGCAGGCTGAACTATCACATAGACCTGCTATGTTTTGACTTGCAACCTGTATCATCCGTCTGATAAAACAGACAATTTTTGGCCCACCATTCATCACTCATACAGTCAAAAGAACAATGTTATTTGGTCCACTATCGACAACTGCACTTATGTATCACACAGTCAACTGCTTCGGCCACTGACTCGAACACTGGTACACTTTCACGGTTTGCCAGATCTGACAGGTACATGCGACCTCGATTGTAGTCCTTCACAGCCTGCTTAGACAGCTGAAACAACAGTAGCTTTCAATATTATGGAGTGAACCATTCAGTTACATTGAAGACGGGGACCTGTTATGTGTGCAAGACAAAGTAACATCCTGTATATTTTTAAGTGCATTATTTAAATGCTAACAAACACTAAGATTATGTCAGTGACGGATGAATGAACACGAAGCCCAATTGAATTACAATGACAGCAGTACAGTAAAGTACTCAAAACATGTCCTGATGCCACTCCATACACCACATTTTCTACATGCAGTGGCCTAGGGTTGAGCCTGGGCCCCCATGGTTCAGCTGGCAACTGACCAGCTGAACCATGGCAGGTTCTATCCTCTAATTACTCCACGCAAAAGAATCACAACACAAACATCACAGGAGAAGAAGACTGCAAGGTTACAAGGTTCAGAACAAACAGCAATTCAAACACAACCAATTATTTTGCTATAAAAAGCTGTATTGCTTTGCAGCACAACTACTTATATTGTTTTGAACACACTTCCCTGCTGTTTCAATATGCTGCAAGAGATTCACCCATGCTGTGACATCATCAGAGAAAGTTAATTTTGGTAGGCTGCAGAACCAATTTTCACCTCTTGATTATAACTAAGGTAATTCCAGTGCAGCATTTTAAATGTTCACAGATAACTACTCAATGATCTGGATATTGACAGGCTTCTGTGCACATCTGCTGTGACTGTTCCAGCTGCTGACTGACAGATGTGCTACAGTATTTGGTGTGGGACTTACCTTGACAAACTTCTGCTGTTGACTGTGGATCATGTATACACAAATTGGTGTAACACCACCAAGATCTTTAGATTCTCTTGCTGAAGATTCAAGTCTTCTGGGACATGAAGCTGTGTCACTGAGCAAGTGGGTACTAATGTTCTGATGGCAATATAATCCTCCAAAATGTCTGTAACTACTCGCCCAAACAGTGCAGAAGACGCAAATCTTCTGTTTTACATTATTCATGTCTCAGAACCTCTTCACTGCACCCAGTCCCTCCCAGATCACATTAGAGATTGAACCAATTTATATGCAACATCACAATACTGTCAAGAGGGATGATCCAGTGCTTCAGCTGCCTCAACTGTTGGATTGCAGCCACTGACACATGTCACTGTATGGTAAGCATATGCTGCATGCTACTGTACAGGGTCTTCCTCACCGGTCACATATCATGCAATGCCACACACTTCCAGTGTGGCACAATAAGACCCTATTACATGTGGATGTGTTGTCCATAATTCTGCGTACATGCGGTTTCATTTCAACCACTTCCACAAATGCCCAGTGAGAGTCACACACAGTTTCTGACATGACCTACCATCCTGACTGCTGTCAAGCATTGTGTTACCCGTTTGTTCAATCCCCCTTTTGCCACATTCAACCCCAGCCAACAACTGTTACCTGTAAATGAGTCACGCAACTGCCAAAAACATGATAGAAAAGGAAGAAATTTTAAAGTCACATCCTAGAAGACTTACATCATCAGCAATACCACCATCAAAAAACTCAAACCTGTCACAGTTCTGAACAGGGTCCACAGCTGTTAAAGCAACATTAATATACAGAGGACTCTTGGAATGAATGATTCCACAGTCAGAACCACCTGGGACAATGCTGATTCAACTCTGTGAGAGTGCTCAAACAAACAAACAAACAAACAAACAAACCTCAGAATCACTAGAGTTCCAAAATTCCAGTTACAACACAAATAAGGAATGAATCATGCATCAGAATCAAAAGAATGTGCCTGAGTATGAAGTGGTCATTCACGAGACGGTGAAGAACTGAAATAAAAATGTGATCAACCGGGAGAGAGGTGACAGCTGACTGGCCAGCCATATGGTCAACCGTGACTTGTCACAACCATGTGTGAAGGACACAACAATGATACCAAAATGGCTGATCACAAGATGCTGTAATCCCAGATGATGAAACTCTACTGTACATGCCAACAATGTGAATTCACTGGGAAAGAAACACAGCAGCTACTGATGGTGATCTGAAGACAAACACATTTAGCAGTTTGACTGTGCACTCCTCTTCTCTCCTCTCCTCTATTTATCCCATGCACTTGTCTACTTTCTGCTTGTCTTTGTTGTGGTCACCAAGTTCAGATTTTCTATCACAGCTACCAACATTGCAGAGAAACATGAAGGCAGAATCAAAGTTTTTTATTCACCAACTAATGCAAATGTGATTGTCTTAAAAGCAATATTAAAATTTACATTAAAATAGCTCCGACACGTTTCGGTGCAGTCACACCATCCTCAGGGAGCGCATTATTCGTGCTTGCTGAAGTTACGGTTGTTAAAACAGCCAATTATGGTACATCAGTGGGTGATTAATTCGAAGGTGATGTGGCTGCATACATCAGTAGGTCTGTGTGAATAAAAAACTTTGATAACATCACAATGCACGGTATGAATGTGAAAATTATGGAGGCAGAATGTTCTGCCATAATGCTGGTAACCATGAACAACACTACACAGCTTTACATCCTTGACCAAACAAACACCACTAAATTTATAATTACTACTGCTTGTGTTATTGTCAAAACCGGTACATATTTCAATTACTGGTAAAGTTGTCTGACTTCATTTCTGGTATAGTCATTTCCAGATGGCCTCGATGTATTCCCTGTGAATCTCAAGTGTCTAATGTATGTCTAACCTCACTGAATTCCAGTGTACTGTCATTATACTGACCATGTCAGCCAAGATGGAAACGTTGGATGACGACAATAAAGCTACTTGCGTAACAAGTGTTAACTGTACAAACAGAATGCATGCCTCACCTTATCGTTCCCAACAACAGCATCGTCAGACAAATGCTGGACACAGAGCACCACATTGCAGTTCAGACCAATGTAATGAGCTGCCTGTAACACACAATGCATTGTATCAAGGCACAGTCCTTCAAATAGACCTGGCAGCAGGAAGGCATGAAGAAGCACTGACATAATGACAGTTGCCAGGGGAGAGCACAGCTGGAACATTGCAACAAATATAGTAAATAAATTACACTCACGTACACAGATCACCAACATAAAGGACCTACTCATACTACAGCCACTTCTCTTTCTGTCCTGTCCCTTCCCTCCCTCCAAAATGGCACATCACAGAGAAAAATGGTAAAACCAAAAACATTCCTTGGACAACAATCCAGGGTAAGTGAGATCTGAGTGGAGTTGCTACAGACTGCAGCCTTCTGGGATGGCACAGTATGTCATTAGGTAAGCTGTTCCTGATCACTGTGCCTCCATCTTCAAGGGTTAAGATGACAGTACCACAGTCCTTTGAAATGCTGGGAACCACTTTCAACACAGTGTCACATCCCAGAAGACCTGAATCCTCAACCCCATGAAAAGTACCAGATGTCATACTTTCAAACTTATGAACTGGGTGCCCAAAAAATTTGTCCGTGCTGTCCTGGTGTTTAGTATGCAGTATAACGCACTGTTATGGGAACACCCAAGCAAATGCCACTCCTAGGCCACAACAAAAACCCACTGTTTGCCATATGGTACAAAGTACCACTCTGCAAAATCCCCAGATGAATGTGTTTTCTGTGTGGCATAAACTCGAACAGTTTGAGGTTCTCAAAGTGGTGCTGCTGAAAATTCAACTCTTTGGTATGTTAAATCACTGTTTAGCCAGAAGTTCCTGATGATCGGAAGATTTACAGTGCGCCCATCGTCAAGGTGAAGCAGTCCATTAAGAGTATGACTCATTCTTCTTGGACTGTTTAACCATGAAGATGGAGGCAGTATGGTACTTCGAAACAACGGTGATGACTTCCCTGATGACACCATTTCACATCCCCGTATGGATTCATTAGTACTTTTCTGCAGAATAGTGGAAACCCACTTTGTGTGTGGTACGAACTGACTGCTTGAAGGAATCATCAAAGTGTGATCTCTGTTCTTGGTAAAAACAGAAGTGCCTGTGCTAGGCTACAGAAATGATGTACTCTGTTGTCTGCTTCTCCATGTCTATGCAATCCAAAAAGAGGACATTGTTGGACTACGTTGACAACGAAGATGAAGGCAGCAAGTTCCTCTGAAAGAACAGTTAACTATTTACCAACTGAAGTGGCTTTGTATACTACAAGAATTCAGTCTTCAACTGTAAACCCAAACCTCACAATGTAAACTACACTATGCCAATTTGGTAGAAAGTAAGCTTTTCTTCATGAAAAAAGGAACATAAGACTCAAAATTTCAGGGATGTTATGGCAGGCATAATGCCCCACAAGACCTGACTCAACTTCAGCAATGCCACTGTAACCTTGTAAAAACTCCACAACTTATAAAGAACTGAGTATTTGCCCATACCAGAGCCATGGAGGCTATGGAGCGTGTTGTGCCAGTAATAACGAACAATAGAACATAACTGTTGTCCATTGCAGCTGCCTCTATGGGGATAAGACGTTTGCTCCACTGGCAAAGTTGTGGGTTGAAGTACGTCAGACCGCTCTTCCTGCAACAAACATTTGTCAGTATGAATATATTACATGTTACATGCCTGCTAACACTAAGTGCACAGTGCACAGTACATAGTAAACAAACCTTGTATCATGTATTCACACCTGTACACTCTAACAATCCTGTGGCTTATATTACAATATTTCTCCATTCATTCCTCAACCCTTGGTGCTTTTCCTTTGTTTGACACTGTCACTTGTATTGTACCTCACACAGTATTTTTTTGGGTGATGTTTCTTGGTTCTATGGTCTGTATGCAATTACTTCTCCAACCTTCAGGCCATCTCCTTATTTATATTTAACCACCTACAATTGGCATGTCTTGCTTTCCATCTTTGTGCTGCTGTACATTGCAATAAGAAACAAACAAACACCAGTCCCCTTCCCACTCTCCTCCTCAATTTCCACATTTTCCAGGTTCCTAGTACAACAAGAATTTCAATCAGGCTACAAATATGAGTATTAACAGCCCAGTTCCATGTACAGATGTGATAGATCGTCTTTTTTATCATGTGACATAAATTCTGGCTCACTGCAGGATTGCTATGCAATAAAGCCACTGCACCAATGGACCCTACAAAACAGACACTTCATATTACATAATTAATCTCAGCAGGGCAGTACATATACCTTTGTCATTGTTTTCTTATCATGCATTTTCTGTGAAAACAAAATGCAAGGCCCTGATATACCCACCACCTCTCCCGTCACTCTAATTGTCATGCTAATTTCTTAGGTAAACTGGAACACATAAAAACCAAAGAGAAATCAATAACCAATTCACTGAACAAAACACCACGGAACACAAAATCGCCCTCTGCAGAACCTTATTCCAACGAGACTCTAAAACAAAAGACACGCACCCCAATGACTCACAACAGCATTTCTCCAGCACTTCACTGCACAGTCCACTCACAATCCTAACCCTATTCACAGACTGCTCAACTAATCAGTTTCTTTACTTCAAAAACCATACTATAAAACCAACAATGCATACATAACCCCAACTTCCCCTCCAAAAACCAACCCCTGAAGATGAAGGCGCTATGATCCTACAACTCGTGATGCCACAGCTTTACATCATGTTAGACTTGATCCTGCGACAACCAAAAATCCTGCACACGAATCAATGTTAATTTTATTTTTTTAACATTCTAAGAAACAACCATGCTTAAAGATAAGCACATTGTCATGTGCTTGCTCTGAACCAGGTTTCCAGTTTAAGAGTGGTGACATGAGATTTTTGCCACAGTGTGCATAACGTCATCATCATCATCATATCCTGTTATCCCGTTAGGGACATAGGGCGTCAACAAAACGTCGCCATCTGATTCTATTTCTAGCCAGCTGTTTAACTTCGCCCCAGCTCTTTCCTTCTCTTAATGCCTCGCTGTGG
>Ga0268261_10000673_pt1 | contig 21969 bp, 15 predicted proteins | sample TergutNc150P1_FD_190353 | JGI IMG/M metagenome (GOLD analysis project Ga0268261, IMG submission 190353) | Nasutitermes corniger P1 segment gut microbial community from laboratory colony in Florida, USA - Nc150 P1 (SPAdes) (version 2) | ecosystem: Host-associated > Arthropoda: Insects >...
TTATATCATTTACGGCAAAAAGTGCTAATTTTTTAAAGGTTTTTTCGCTTTATTTCGCCAAAAAGTGTAGAAATGCCAATGAAAGTGCAGTATAATCATATAAAATGAGATGCCCTGCGGCTTGGTTTTTGCCGGTGGGTTCCAGACGAGGAGTGAGCGTATGAAACAAGCATTGATTGACCGGTTGACAACTTATGTGAAAGTGGACACCCGCGCGGACATGGACAACCCCAACTGCCCTTCAAGCCCTGGGCAGATGGTGCTGGCGAACCTGTTGGTGGAGGAACTGAAAACCATCGGCATGTCGGACGCTTCAGTGGATGAATTTGGCTATGTCATGGCGACCCTTCCTGCCAACACCGATAAAAAATTGCCAACCATTGGCTTTTTGGCCCATATCGATACGGCTTCTGAGTTTACGGCGACCAACGTCAATCCTCAAATCGTAGATTATAAAGGCGGCGACATTGTTTTGAACGAGGCTTTGAATGTTGTCCTGACCCCAACCGCATTCCCAGAAATGCCGAACTACGAAGGCCATACCCTGATGACCACAGACGGCACCACTTTGTTGGGCGCTGACAACAAAGCCGGGATTGCAGAGATTATGACGGCGATGGATTATTTGCTGAAAAACCCAGAAATCAAACACGGCAAGATTCGGGTGGCTTTCACCCCAGATGAGGAAATCGGCAGGGGGCCCCACCGCTTTGATGTGGCTGCCTTTAACGCGGATTTCGCCTATACAGTTGATGGCGGGCCATTAGGGGAGCTTCAATATGAAAGCTTCAATGCCGCCCATGCCAAGCTGTTTTTCCAAGGGGTCAACACCCATCCAGGAACGGCAAAAAATAAGATGATCCATGCCGCCAAGTTGGCCATGGAATTTCACAGCCACCTGCCAAATGAGGAATCCCCTGAATTTACGGACGGCTATCAAGGGTTTTACCACCTGATCAACATGAATGCCGAAGTCGAGAAAGCCGAATCCTATTACATTATCCGGGATTTCGATAAGGAGAGCTTCCAAAAAAGGAAAGCATTCATTGAGCAGATTGCCGAAACGCTCCAAAACAAATATGGAAAAGACCGCATCCAACTGGAACTGGACGACCAGTATTACAACATGGCGGACAAAATCCTGCCGGTGCGAGAAATCGTGGACGTTGCCGAGGAGGCCATGAAAAATCTGGGCATCGTCCCGAAAATCGGCGCTATCCGTGGCGGGACCGACGGTTCCCAGCTTTCCTACATGGGGTTGCCAACACCGAATATCTTCACCGGCGGCGAGAACTTCCATGGTAAATTCGAGTACGTGTCCATCGACGACATGGAAAAATCGGTGAATACCATTGTGGAAATCATCCGCCTGTTTGAGAAAAAGGCATAGGCAGAAAAGAAAACCGCTTTTCTGCCTATGGGCTAAAGTGCTTTTAGTTTTTTTGAGCCATCATCGGTTTTCCAATACACAAAGCAGGATAATCCCGGTTTTTGGGATTATCCTGCTTTGTTACGCCGCAAGATTTTAAATTGCTTTTTCAAGACAAATAGCACCACTAAAAATGCCAAAGCCTCTGAGGTGGGGAATGCTAGCCATACTCCATTGATTTGAAGGTTGCCTAGATGGGGGAGCCATAAAATCAGGGGGATGACCAAAAGCAGTTGCTTGAAGATGGAGAAAAACAGGGCGGGCCCGCCACGGCCAAGAGCCTGGTACAAAGTGGAAGCCACCGTTTGAAAACCCACGGTGCAAAACAGCATCAGCTGAAGCCTTAATATGGTGGCAGCCAGTTCGATGGCGGATTCATCCTGGGTCAAAAGCCCGATGATCTGCCGGGGGAATACGAGCCCCACCACACTGGCAACCCCTCCGATAGCGGTGGTGTAGATGAGGGCATATTTGATGCTTTTTCGGACCCGTTCCTGTTCATCAGCCCCATAATTGAAGCTGGCGATGGGCTGAAACCCCTGGTTGACCCCCATAATGGGCAGGAAAAACAGGGAAACAATCCGGTTGGCAGCCCCAAAGGCAATGAGGGAAGCCGTCCCGCCCAAATCCCGCAACGTATTGTTGATGACCAGGGAAAAAGCGGTGGTGGCGGCGTTGCGGGCAAAGGCGGAAAACCCTACCTTCACCACCGACCACAACACTTTCGGGCTTGGCTTTAAGTCTTTTCTTTGGAAGCTGACCGTGGATTTATGCCGCCAAATAAAGTTCAGCCCAAAAACCGCTGCGATGATTTGGGAACAGACGGTGGCAAGCCCCACACCCCCAAGCCCCCAACCGAAGTGGAAAATAAATAAATAATCAAACAGGGTATTAAGGAGGGAATCTACCACCACCACCCACATGGAACGCTTCAAATTCCCCTCTGCTCGAAAGACGGCGCTGGTCAATAAAATAATGGCGTTAAAGGGAAGGCTCCATTTAAGGACGTTCAAATAATCGTAGGCGGGTGTTAGCAGCTCCTCATTAGAGCCAAAAAAATGAAGCAAAAGTTTCATGAAAACCGTGGTGAGCCCTAGGAGGAGCAGGGAGATGAAAACGGTGAGCAAGTAGGAGTTGGCCGTAACCAGATTGGCGTATTCGGTATTTTTCTTCCCCAGGCTTCGGCTGATGGCGGAGGCGGCCCCGATGGAAACCAGCTGGGCAAACCCGTGGTAAAGGGACTGGATGGCAAAGACAATCCCCACGGCCCCGACGGCTTCCATGCTTATTCCCCGGGAAATCATAACGGTGCTTAGGGTGGTGTAGGCGCCGCTGGCTACCATGGCGATAACGGCGGGGCCAGCCAATTTGAGGGTAAGTTTATGGACGTTTTCCGCCCCGAGTTGTGAGGTCATAACGGTCTCCGGAATAGAGGCAACCCTTCGGGATTGCCTCTATTCGGCGCTTTCGCCACATGGATATTTTGGGTCAATAGGTGAAGGATTGGCGGTTTCAATACGAAAAAGGAAATAGCTGTACTTAAAAATGACTAAGGTCAAAATGCCGATGCGCATTGCCAGAATGTCAAACAAAAAAAAGGGGACAGCTAGGCAGAAGGAAACGGGCAGTAGTATCATCCATTTTTTTTTCAATGCCATTCGCCGATGGGTGATAAAATCTTCGAGGTATTTTTTATAGAGGTTACTTTTACGAAACCAATCATCAAAGCGATCGGATCCCCGCACGAAGCAATAGGAAGTTAAAAGCAAAAAGGGAACCGTGGGGAGGATAGGCAGGAAAACTCCTAAAATTCCTAGCCCCAAAGCAATGATTCCCACGGATAAAATGAGAAATTTTTTGATGAATGACATGAGAATTACCTCTTGTTTTTAAATGATAGGAGGAAGGGCCAAGGGAGGCGGGTTTCCTTCCTTGGCCCTTCTTTTTAATCGTAACCCTTCTTGTTATCTAGGTTGTGTGCTCTCTAATTTTGGTTCATTTGCATACGGGCATCCCAGTTTGGCATCCCATTCTTTGGCGCTCGTTGCTTTCATCCGGTCCTTGATGGATAGGTTGGCCAGTTCGATGACTTTGTCCATTTTCAGGTCAAGGGCATCAGCCAGGCGTTTACCGTATTCAGGTTCTGCCAAGTAGCAATGGGCCGCATGGCGGTACTGGATGTTTTTCGTGGCGGCCTTGATATTGATGGCAGTCGTATCAATCAGGTCGTTTTTGCGATCCTCTTTCATCAGGCGGAACAAATCCCCTGGTTGATAATAAGGGTCGTCATTTAAATATTGGTCGTGATGGGCAACGGTGCCTTCGATTGGCAGTGGGGGTTCCAGGTATTCAGGCTGAGGTTCCCATTCGCCATAGCTGTTGGGATGGTAGCCTTTCGTCGCCCCATAGTTGCCATCTACGCGCATCATGCCGTCGCGGTGATAGGAATGGACAGGGACTTTCGCCTGGTTGACCGGGATGAGGTTATGGTTGACCCCCAGGCGGTAGCGGTGGGCATCTCCATAGGAGAACAGCCGCCCTTGAAGGAGCTTATCCGGCGAGTGGCCAATCCCCGGCACGATATGGGCAGGGTTGAAAGCTGCCTGCTCCACTTCTGCGAAGTAGTTTTCCGGGTTGCGGTTCAGCTCAAGGACCCCCACTTCCATCAGCGGGTATTCCTTCTTGCTCCAAACTTTGGTAATGTCAAATGGGTTGTCACGGTGGTTCTTGGCCTGTTCTTCCGTCATGATTTGGAAGAACAACGTCCATTTCGGATATTCTTTTCGTTCGATGGCTCCGCGAAGGTCGTTTTGGAAACTTTCACGGTCCTCGCCGATGGCAGCCGCCGCTTCTTCATGGGTCAGGTTCTTGATACCCTGTTGGGTGCGGAAATGGAATTTCACCCAGTGGCGCTCATTTTTGTCATTGTAAAGGGCATAGGTATGGGAACCGAACCCGTGCATATGGCGGTACCCGTCTGGGATCCCCCGGTCGGACATGACGATGGTAATCTGGTGCAGGGCCTCAGGTAGTGAAGTCCAGAAGTCCCAGTTGTTTTGCGGGTTGCGCTCATTGGTGTACGGGTCCCTTTTGACCGCATGGTTCAAATCAGGGAAATGGATGGGGTCACGGATAAAGAACACCGGTGTGTTGTTCCCAACCAGGTCCCAGTTCCCTTCTTCTGTATAGAATTTGATGGCAAAGCCGCGGATGTCCCGCTCGGCATCGGCGGCACCCCGTTCTCCGGCAACGGATGAGAAGCGCAGGAACAACTCGGTTTCCTTGCCAATCCCGTTGAAAATCGTCGCTTTCGTGTACTTGGAAACGTCATGGGTCAACGTGAATTTCCCATAAGCCCCCGAACCTTTGGCGTGCATCCGCCGCTCAGGGATGACTTCCCGGTCGAAATGCGCCATTTTTTCCAAAAACCACACATCCTGCATGACCACCGGACCGTAATGGCCTGCGGTCAGTGTATCCTGATGGTCCGGTTGAGGGGCCCCATTGGACCTGGTCAACCGTTTCATTCCATCTTCATGGTACTTAGACATAGAAAAAAACCTCCTTTTCACTCTAAAGATTGCCCAAAAGTGCGGGGATTTATGACATTTTTCCAAAAAAATTCACATGCGGCCTTGGGAACCTGCTAACCCACTTCCAATTATCGGAATGTTTTAGCATAAATTCCCCTGAAAAAGTGTTGGAAATCTCTTGATTGTGGTAAAATAGGGGTAACCCATCCTAGAGGAGCTGATGTTTATGAATGAAGTATTGAGCACCATTGCCGGGCGTTTCTCGTGCCGTAAATACACGGGAGCGCCCATCGAACAAGAAAAGTTGAAAGCCATTGCCAAGGCAGGCCTTCAGTCGCCATCCGCCCTCAATAAGCAGCCATGGGAAATCATCGTCATCAAGGACAAGGCGTTGATCGAGGAGTTGGACGCAGAGGGCATGGCATATTTAAAGGCCAACATCCCCGGGGCATATGAGCGCATCATGAGCCGTGGCGGGAAAGTCCTTTACAATGCACCGGCCCTGTTTTTAGTGCTGAAAACCCCAGACGGGGATGATATTGCCAAAGTGGACGGCGGTATCTTGGTGCAGACCATGGCGTTGGCAGCCGCCTCCCTAGGCATCAATTCCGTCGTGGCGGCCATGACCGAGTTCGCCTTCAAAGGCCCTAATGCAGAAACGTTTAAAAAGCGGGTCGGCTGGGAGGATGGCTATGAATTTGTCATCAGCCTGATTGCCGGTTATGGGGATATGGAGGCTGCGCCTCATGAAATCAATTTGGATAAAGTGAAATATGTAGGGTAAAGAATACAGGCAGGCTCAGCGATAAAACCACTCGCTGGGCCTTTTTAAAATTCTTCGATACGAAGGGAGTAGGTATTTTAGGTAAACCTTCCAGTGCTATTTACGGCTATTGATTCGCACTTTCACCTGTTGCAAAAAGGTGCTTTTCCTTTTTGTAACTAACCATCCTTAAATTACCATGGATTTTTCAACACCATTCATGGTATCATAATAAAATGTGTTAAAAATTCCAGCAAGAAGCTGCGGCGGGTTTGACGGCTTCTTGCTTCGCCTTAGGAGAACATTATGATCGGATTTTTACAGGCCCAACCGGCCATTGTCTTATTCTTTATTTTAATCGGCTACCTTGCCCTCGGGGACATCATCTCCCTAAAAACGAAGGCGAGGCTCCCGTCCGTCTTCATTTTCGCCCTGCTGGTTTTATTGACCTCATGGGCAGGCCTGATTCCCCCGGACATCTTTGACCTTGGGGGTGCCAATACGGTCTTTACCGGCGTGGTTTCCCTGTTGATCGTAGTGGATATGGGGACGACCATGGACATCGCCGACATCAAGAAAAACTGGCGCGTCGTCATCATTGGCTTAGTGGCTATTTTGGGAAGTGCTGCTTTCATCCTCTTGCTTGGAACGCCAATTTTTGGTTGGGAAATGTCCCTTATCAGTGCCCCTGTCGTGGCTGGCGGGATCGTGGCTTCCCTGGAAATGCAGGCGGCGGCATACGAGGCGGGCAATGCTTATTTGGTCGTCATCGCCGCTTTGATCCTGGCGTTCCAATCCTTCCCAGGCTTTATCCTGACCCCGGTCATGCTGAAAAAAGCCATGCGGGCCGACCTTCAAAATGGGGGCGCATCAGGGAAAAACCAGGCATTAGCCTTGGAAACGAAAGAAAAATTCCCAGAAGCTTACCAGACAACCGCCATTTTACTGGCAATCACCGCAGCCATCGGGATTTTATCCTTTGCCACAGCCCAGCTGACCCGGGAGGTTTTAGGGGCATTTGCCATTTCCCAGGCGGTGTGGGGGCTTCTTTATGGGATTTTATTTTCTGGCCTTGGCTGGATCCCAAAAGGGGTCTTGGATAAAGCCATGAGCTCGGGGATTATCCTGATTTTGGTTATTTTTAGCGCCTTTGGCGTCTTGGCGACAACAACCTTCACTGAAATCGCCGAAGTCGCCGCCCCGGTCCTTGGATTGTTGGCACTTGGAATTGCTGGGATTTTCATCTTCTGCATCCTGGCTGCCAAAATCCTGAAACTGGACTGGCGCCTGGCAGTTGCACTGGGGCTCAACTGCCTCCTAGGATTTCCCCTCAACTACCAGCTCACCAAGGAATCCATCCGGGCCATCACCAACGACCCAGAAGAAGCCAAATATTTGGAAGACAAATACATGCCTATGATGCTCGTTGCCGGTTTCGTCACCATCACCATCGGCTCCGTATTCCTAGCAGGGTTTTTACGGAACTTTGTTTAGGGAAGTCAAATATAAAAATTCCGCCTTTTGGGGCGGAATTTTTATATTTGGTGTTAAAAACCACTTAAGTTGTGCTACAATAAAGGAAAGCGAGGTGGCAAGGATGTACGAGGAAATCATCAGCATGTGGCAAGCATTTTCGATTGAAAGCATTTCCGATTACGAGAAATACTTGGGAAACTTTAAAATCCTGTTCGCCTACCATTCGGGGAAAATTGAAAACGAAGCCATTACTTACCATGACACGCGTGAAGTGTTTGAGCATGGCAAAGTCATAAATTTTAGCGGCAGTCCCCGGACTCTTTTTGAAACCCAAAACCAAAAAATTTGTTATGAGTTCTTGCTCGCCCATTTGCAAAATCGAACACCTTTGTCCTTGCAATTAATCAAAGAAGTCCATCGGGTGCTGACGGAAGGGACTTATGACGAGAGGCGCTACATCGAAAATGGCGAGCGCCCCGGAGAATTCAAGAAGGGCGATTACATTACGGGCCGTCATGAAGTCGGGAGCAGCGCTGAACATGTAGCGGAGGATTTGGAGGAATTAATGCTGGAACTCTCTGGGTTTGTTGGAAAAATAACACCAGGGAATGCCCTCACGGCTGCGGCCTATTTCCATGCGGCTTTCGAAAATATCCATCCCTTTGCAGATGGGAACGGAAGGGTAGGGAGGACACTCCTTAATTATTTCCTCATGCTTCATGACCACCCGCCCCTGATCATTTACGAAGAAAACAAGCAGTTTTATTACGAAGCGTTGGAAGTATTCGATGAAATAGGCGAAATCCAACCGTTGAAGGAATTCTTCAAATACCAAGTGGAGCGTACATGGGAGAAACAACTGGCACTTTCCAAAGGGGAGCGTCCCAAGCGTTCTAGAATGAAATTATAAAAACAGATAGGGCTTGATAGCCGTATCTGTTTTTTTGATTTGATAAATCAGTTACCGCCCGCCTCGCCAAAATTGCTGTTTGAAAGTAGCGAAGCGCCCTTTCCCCCCGACTATAGCGAAATAAAATTTTGCTATAGTCGTTGAAGAAACTCCTCCAATACCACCACAACCCCGTCCTCATCATTGGAGGGAGCCTTAAAATTAGCGACTTCCAGCACATCCGGGTGCCCATTGGCCATGGCATAGCTGTAGTGGCACGACTCCATCATTTCATAATCGTTCAAATAATCGCCGAACGCCATGGTTTCGTCATAAGAAATCCCATACTTCTCCTGGATCATTTTAATGGCATGGCCCTTATTGACCGTCTTGTTCATAATATCCACCCACTCCCCGGCAGACACCACCACCTTGAAGTGTTCATAAAATTTTTCAAGGAAGGGATAAATGTTTTGCTCGCTGTTGTGTGGGGTGTAAATAGCAATCTTGCAGATGGCATCCTGGTTGACGACCGCTTTCAAATCCGATACCCGCTGGCAACGGGCATAGTACATATCCGCATTGGCCTCAAACTGGGGGCCGCCATTGTTTTCATCGATGTAAGCGGACTCCAGGCCACACAAAATCGGAAACGCATTTGGGATTTTGCTAATAATGTCCATCATCTCAAGGACATCCGAAGTTTCCATCTGGTCATAGAAAATGTTTCTCCCTTCATCAAAGACAATCGCCCCGTTTTCGGCAATGAAAATCATTTCATCCTTGAGGCTTTCATAGATTTCAAGAAGGTTATAGTACTGGCGGCCACTGGCAACGGCAAACTTCACCCGTTTTTGGTGGAGCCTGTCAATGGTGGGGAACAACTTGTCCGACAATTCTTTCTTCGAGTTCAGCAACGTGCCATCCATATCGGCGGCTACTAATTTTATCATAAAAAAACCCTCCTCGGAACAATGTATGGCAAGCCTGTTTGCACGGATGTGCTTAAAATAGCATCCGCCTTGTCAACAGGCCATAAAAACCCGTGCCTGATTCCACCCCTTAATTGTAACCTGAATCGCCGAAAAAAGAAAGGACGATGCTAAAAATCTTCCAACTCCACATCAGAAAAATCTTGCGAATTACACATAATTTACACAATGAAAAGAGGGAATGGTATGGTATAATGCGATGTAAGCTAAAAATAGATGGAGAAATGGAGATAAATGATGAAAAAGAACGGATTGAGTGCATATGCTTTGAAAATGATTGCTATCGTGGGAATGGTCATCCAACACGGTGCCATGGTGTTTCGGGACATCATTCCCCTAAGCGCCCAAATCCCCCTGCACATTGCAGGCGGGTTGACATTCCCCCTCTTGGCGTATTTCGTTTCGGAAGGGTATAAATACACGTCAAATTTCAAAAAGTACATCGCCAGGCTTTTGGTATTTGCCTTGCTGGCGCAAGTACCCTTCGCTTTTGCCCTGGGGACGCCCGCCCTCGTCCAATACAATATTTTATTTACCATCGCCCTTGGTTTGCTGGCAGTCCGCTGCCTGGAGGGAGCCAGGCAAAAGCCGGTGCTTTGGCTTTGGTTTTTGCCATTGCTGGCCATCAGCCTGTTCGTTCAATTTTCCTTCATGGGTATCCTCATAATTGTACTGTTTCGCATCATCAAAAAAGAAAGATGGCGCCGGTTTTGGCCCATCTTCCTGTCGTTTTTGTTTTTTAGCGATGCATTTACCATCGCCATTGAAATGGCGGGTGGCCAGTTTGAAGGCTTTGGCCTAAGTTTTTTTTACCGAATTGCCATGGGCATCGGTAATTTGGTGGCCATGATGCTCCTTTTTTGCTACCAAGGGCAGCGGGGACCTAAAATGAAGTACTTTTTTTACTGGATATATCCGCTTCATTTCGTGGTAATCATTGCCTTGGCCTACTGGCTGTCCATTCCCTTGTTTTTCATCGCTTATTAGGCCTTTCACAAAACTATCTTTTGCGGCATGTGCGGGCCTTTTGCCACCACCCATAGAGGGCTACTGTGCCGGGTCTTTGTCAGAGTATCCCTTTGTTAACTCGCGGTAGAACCCAGCATCGGCGGTGTAGTAGTAAGGGTAAAAGTGGAAGTACAAGTAGATGCCATACAGGGAGAAAACCACTAGGAAGAAAATCCCCGAGCCAATGAATCCGGCAATTAATAGGAAAATGGCAGCAGCGTAAGCGACGATGGATGGGACGAACCAGCCGATAAAGGACAGGTGGAACAGGAAATAGTTCCATTTCTTCCCGTCCATCAGGCGGCGGCTTTCGGTAATGGCCTCATTGGCAGACAGCTCGGGTCGGTCTTTTAACAGCCGCAGCGTTTGGGAATAGGAATACGCTTTGATGATACCCGGCACGATAAGGAGCAAGGTCCAAAGGTAAGTATAGACCATCACCAATAGCGTTGTCCCGACTACTTTCCAATAAGGGGCATAGCCATCGAAAATGTCGCCAGCCCGGACCGCTTTTTTGTCATAAATGTCCAAATGCAGCCAAGTGAGCCCCACCGCTAAAGGAATCAACGCGAACAGGCTGATAAGCGCTGGGATTTTAACGATTCCCGAAAAAAGCAGGGACGGATAAGCCACGTTAAAAGTAAAGGGTGAAATTAGCAGCCCGCCAAAAGCACCCACCCCAAGGGCGATGGCAAAATAGATGGCAAAGGCACCCACGGACGACTTGCGCTTGCCATTAAGCGCCGTTTTGGCACCCAATTTGATTTCCTTGAAACTCATGGAAAAACCCCCTCGAACACATTGTTAGGGACGTGCCCTACCTCTCAAATTTATGTGCCAAGCTTTCTAATTATGCAACTCCCCAAGCCAAAAATAGCGGGACTGCTGCTGGAATCCGATGTGAAAGGGTTTTTGACCGAGGGGTTCGCCATCCGCCTGGGCATACTGGGGGGAGCCGACCTGGATTTCAAGTTGGCTGCCCCGGACGTGGTGGACGTGGGGATGTGCCAAATGCTTCCCTAAAAGCAACGCCCGCACGATGCCCACCAGGCCCCACCAACTTTTTTTCTGGATGATGACCAGATCCAACCCATCCGCAAGCAAATCCGCACCCGGGGCAATTTGGATCCCACCCCCAAAGAACGGATGATTGGTGGTGGTTGCTAAAAACACATCTTCGATGATTTGAATGCCATTCCCGGTTTTCACCTCCACTTGGAAGGGCTTTTGCGAAAATAGCACATGGAGGACGGTGAACGGATAGGAAAGGCTTCCAAGGCCGACCCAGTTCATGGTTTTTTTCAACGGGGATTTTTCCATCTGGTTGATGACGGCGCCGTCGATCCCGATGCCAAGGCTGTTGACCAAGGTTTTTTCCCATGCTCCCCCCATGTCCCTGGCTGTCAACACGTTAAGGCGCGCCGGTGAACCTGCGTTCAAAATAGCCTCAAGGGCAGTTAGCAGATCCCAAGAAAATGTCCCTGCCGCCCTGGAAAAATCGTTGCCGCTGCCTGCCGGGATGTAGGCGATGGGGATGTCGGGGAAACCTGAAAGGGCATCCACCACATGGCTCAGGGTCCCATCACCGCCAAGAACTACCAATAGCGGGAAATCCTCATAAGCAGCCCCCAGGTCAAAGTCCAATAAGCTGTTTTTCGCCAAATCCCGGGCAAACCCGAATTCGTCCCCGGCTTTTTCAGTGAAATAGGCCGTATAGCCCACTTCTTTTTCCTTCAGCAGCTGGATAAGCTGCCCGCCCAACACCCAGCCACTGCCGCCGCCAGAGCTGGAATTGATGATAAGATGTAGGTGAAGTTTCATGTTTGTTGTGCAAGTGGGAAAACCTTGCCCTCCTTTTGATGGAAATTTTCTTTTATCATACCATACCGCCCCATTATTGGAAAGCATCTTTTTCACCCGACTTCCACGGTTTTAATGGATATTTCCCGCCAAATGTGCTAATAATTAAGGTGGAATTATTTTTGATACAGGAGGCAATCACATGAGAAAATTCAGAATAATTGCGATGTTGGCGGCGGCGTTTTGGCTGGGGGCCTGCGGGAACACCGAGGATACAGGAGCGGGGAGCACAGGGGACCGTCCCGTCGTCCGCATGGAAGTGGCGGGTTTCGGGGACATCACCTTGGAGCTTTATCCCGAGTATGCGCCGGAAACGGTTGCTAATTTCCTTGGATTGGTCGAAAGCGGCTTTTACGACGGCCTGACTTTCCACCGGATTATTGACGGCTTCATGATCCAAGGGGGCGACCCCGATGGCAACGGGACTGGCGGCAGCGGCGAAAACATCGTCGGGGAATTTTCGGCCAATGGGCACGACAACCCGTTGCTCCATGAACGGGGCACCATTTCCATGGCACGAAACATGGTCAGCATGGACAGCGCCAGTTCCCAGTTCTTCATCATGCACCAGACAGGGGCATTCCTGGATGGCGACTATGCCGCTTTTGGCCGGGTCATCGAAGGCATAGAGGTCGTAGACGCAATTGTTGAAGCCGCAACAGCCGGTCAAAACGGTGCCGTGGCACCTGCCGACCAACCAGTTATTACCCGAATGGTCATTGAATAACAGTTATAAAACAGCAGCCGCCTCCGGTTTCCCAAGGGGGATGGCTGCTTTTTTTGCAGGGGATAAAAGCGGGAATTGTCGGAAGAAGTCGATAAAAGCTAACAAAAACGGGGTTATATACCAATTTTTTCAGTAAATTCCTAATGTCGGACTAATTTCGTTGACAGTTATTGGACTGGCATTGTATAATCCAATTATAGAAAACGGTTACAAATAAAAGCGTTCTCCTGGAGAAGCGGTTGCTGAAAAAGGCGGTGATAGGGGATTGGTTTTGTAAGCAAGAGAAAAAGATAGGAGAGAAAACCCATGAAGAAAAATCGGAAATTCCAGCACTTGAAAAAGAAGCTTGGTCTTTTGAAAAAAGTCACGGCTTCGGTTTTATCTATTGCTATGGCCGCACAGCCTTTGTCCTTGACGGCATTTGCAGCCCATGATGACCAGGAAATTTATTCATTGGCGACGGATGGGGCCGTTCAGGACCTGCCCGTAGGCACACAGGGGGACGCTGTTGTTGCCACCGCTTATTTGAACCGTTCAGGAAATGCCGCATTGGAAATCGTCGAACACCCTCATGGGGGACGGTCGATCCAAGTCAGCGACAGGGGCGCAAGCCATTACGGGATAGATATCCAACGGGAAGCCCTTGGCCTCGTGGAAGGTCAGCGTTACTCCATCCGGATTGGCGGACGGGTACTGGGGACTTATAACCAGGCACCCGATGCCCAGGATGGCAATATAGAAGATGAAATCCCAGCAGAGGAGGAATACGGCTATGAGGCACCAGCACCTTTAAGTGGCCAATGGGTAGTTTCTGCGGGAACCCAGGTCATCTTGGGAGGTCCAGACTCCCCATGGAACTGGGCAGCCAATGCGGCGCCGGATGCGGCAGGGAACTTTAACTTTACAGCACAGATTGCTTCCGCCCAAATGGCAGACCCGCAATTTATCCGTGGGTTCAGGATCCAGACCAACAACACGGATACTTTCATTATTGATGAAATCGTGGTGACTTGGTATGGCGTCGACAACACCTGGGTTCCCCCAGTCGTTGCCCAGCCGGAACTTCCAGAAGTGGTGCCGGGGACATTGTTTTCCCTAGTGGCGGATGAAGGCATCCAGGGATTGGAAGTTGGACGTTACGATTTGCCAGGGCTTCCCCATGCTGAAACCCTGTTCAATGTGACGCCATTCCTGCAACGTGCGGGACAGCCGACGGTAACGGTAGTGGAATATGAAGGACGCAATGCCTTGCAGTTCACCAACCGCTCGGCTTCTTACCACACCGTGGACCTGACCCGTTCCCCTTTATTTGAAGGTGGGCTGGAAATGGAAGAAGGCCATTTGTATACCATCCGCTTTGCGGGCCATGTGTTGAATGGCACCGTTGACAATGTCATCATTGGCGGGGCCGAATCCGGATGGGGATGGCTTGCCAATACGGCACCGGCGGCAGATGGCTCCTTCGACTTGGCTGTCCAGGTCACTACGGCCCAGCTGGCAGGTGTCGGGGCGGCTAACCGTATCCGCCTGCAAACAGACAGCGGCGAAGCGGATTATGTCATCACGGAAATCGAAGTGGTCCTTGATGGCCGCGACCCGGTATGGCGCCCACCAGGCTATGTGCCTACCGGTGTCCATGACGAGGCTTACGGTTATGTGCTCCGTGTGGAAACAACGGCAGCCCAGCAATGGGACGGGGTCCAGGCAAGTGCAGCCAACTTAGGCCTTGCGGCCGGGAACCTCTACCGGATTTCCCTGGATTTAAATGTCCTGAACGTTCCATCTGAGGGACTTGGACTGGTCGTTCAAACCAATGGGGATCGTTGGGAGCATATCATTTTCGGCCGGGAAGACGTTGTATTAAAAGATTCTGGCATTTGGCAGCGTGCCGTGGGTTACTTGGACCTGACTGAAGATGCTGCGTTGGATTTTACCAATATCCAGATCGTCAAAAACGGCTACGGCCCCAATGCCAGCCATAACACGGCATTCCTGATGGACAATTTCCATGTGGAGCGGATCGTAGATGGGGAAGCTTCCACAGTCAGCGCCTTCAACTTTGAAAACGGCCAGGTTGCACCTTTTGCCCAGAGCGGGACGGCGCTTTTGACCATTGACACGGCCATCCAGCGTACCAACCTCCATCATGTGACATTCGCCGATGATTGGGCAGTTTACGGCGACTCTTCTTCTGCGGGCTTGCAAATGGAAGGAAACCGCGTCACGGATTTCGGCCGTACCGATGATTACGCATTCCGCTTGGAAAACGTCACCGGGAACTTTACTTCTGGGGACGGGAACTATTTCCGCCTGGACCTGCCACAGCCACTAACGGCGGGCGGGACTTACGAATTATCCTGGTGGGTTTATGTGCCACGGGCTGAAAACCCCCGTGCGGCAACGGTGATGGGTCCAGGGGTTGTCTTCAACTCCACGTTCGGCTCCCCGGCGCACCAGCCGACCAACACCCAGCCAGGCAACGACACCCAGCTGGTCACGCCATTCGACCAATGGCATAACGTAACGGTCGTCTTTGACCTTGACCACGTGACAGGGGATGTGGAGCACTTGATTTTCCGCTTCCGTGTCAACAACGATACCCAGCAGCCGTCCGTTTATTTCATCGACGACATCGTCATCAACAGCCTTGGCTTCGATGAAAGCTTCGCAGAGCCTGAATGGGACTTGTCATTGCCATCTTTGGCAGGAGTTTATGCTGACTTCTTCCACTTTGGAAATATCTTGGAGCCGGGCCTGATTGAATCTAACCCGAATGGCGTTATCGACATGTTCCTTCACCATTACAACGCATTGACAGCAGAAAATGCCATGAAGCCGGACTCCATCTCCGGTGGCAACCTGACAGCTGTCCGCCCAACAGACGCAGAGGGCAACTTGCCTTCAGAACTTTTAGACCAGGCACGCACTATGGTGGACTTTGCTGAAGAGCATGGCCTCTACATGGTCGGGCATACGCTAGTCTGGCATGAGCAATCTGCCCGTTGGCTATACCGCAACGGTGACACAGGCGAGTTCTTGACCCGTGCCGAAGCCATGGAAAATATGCGCTGGTTCATCGAGCAGTATGCAGGTTATTTTGAAGGCCGCATCCACGCATGGGATGTGACCAATGAAGTATTCACCAACGCAGGGGGAGCTAACAACCCCAATGCAGGAACTGCCGTCAACCCATTGGCACCCCACATGCAAAACATCGACCCAAGCCGCATCCACCCGGTAGGTTCATGGCAGCGCGCCTTGAGGAACTACGCTTCTTGGTACCAGGCATTTGCCAACGGCGCCGACTTTGAAGCAGGGGAAACCGGTTCCGATTACATCTACTACTCATTCGTTTTTGCGAGGAGATATGCTCCAACCGCTACCTTGATTTACAATGACTTCAACGAAGAATTCCCGGCAAAAACTGCCGCTATGGCCAACATGACGGAAGCCCTTAACGCAAGGTGGGCACAGGATGCTGTCAACAACCCGGCCTTCGGGAACCCAAGCCACCCGGATTATGGGCGCTTATTGATCGAAGCCATTGGGATGCAGGCCCACTACAACCAAAACACCAACTGGAACAACGTCCGTAATGCCATCGAGCGCTTTGCCGCTACCGGCGCGCGGATCCACGTCACGGAACTTGACATCCAGTTCACCAATGCAGCAGCGCCATTTGAGCTCAGCGAGGCACAGTTGGAGCTTCAAGCCAACTGGTTCGCCCAATTATTCGCTTGGTACGTGGAATTTGCCGATTACATCGACCGCGTATCCATCTGGGGGCGGGAAGACGGCTCCAGCTGGCGCGGCCAAAACGGAGCTACCCACTTCGACCGCAACTTCAACCCAAAACCTGCCTTCTGGGCCATTGTAGACCCATTCAGGCACTTGGGTATCGATGCACCGGCAAACTGGGGAGCTTCTGAAGCAGAAGATGAAGACGCAACCGTGCCACCGGTAACACCAGTGCCGCCAATCGGTACAGTCCCGCCAGGAGAAATCCCGCCAGTAGCCCCGCCGGTAACGGAGGTAGCGCCTGAATTGGCAGATTCCGTAGAGGCTGTTGCAGCAGTCTTAGAGGAAAATTCCCAAGAAAACGCATTTACCATCCCGTCGACGGCTACTACTGACGAGGAAATCCTCGCAGCCGTTGAAGCAATGCTGAATGCAATCGAAGGGATTGAGGAAAATGTAACAGTTGGGCTTATCCGTCAGGAGGAAACAACGATTACAAACTCTGCCATCGAAAATATCACCATCGAGTTCACCATTAACCCAACTTATCAGTTGGTAGGCCAAACCATCTACTTCCAGCACGAAGAAACAACACAGGAACAACCGAACCACTCGCAAATTCCAGGCCAACCAGGAACTGGCGACCAACCAGGAACTGACGGAGATCCAGGAGCTGAAGGAGAAGCGGGTCAACCGGGAACCGACGGGCAACCAGGTCAACCGGGTCAACCGGGAGCAGCTGGACAACCAGGCCAACCGGGAGCCGCCAGCCAACCAACGGCACCGAACCGACCGGCAACTGGCAACCGCCCCGCAACAGCGGGTAGCAACCAAGCAGCAAACCGTCCGGCAAACAACTTGCCGGCAACGGGGCAAGCCGCTTCGATTTTAGTCCCATTGGGTGCCGCTTTATTAGGCGCAGCAGCGTTTATTGCCAAAGCGAAAAATAAATAAAACACTTTCCAAACAGCCACCAACTTAAAAATGGTGGCTGTTTTTCTAAATATTTTTTCACAAAATTTATACAAAAATCTGAAGATAGCGTCCCAAAAATACCAATAAATTCAGGTAAATACCAAAAATGGTCGAAACTATTGACGAATGTAAAGGCATCCATTATAATTCATCTTGTAGCAAACGATTACAAATAAAAGCGGTATCCTGGAGTGGGGTGCGTAAGGAAGGAATGATATAGACCTAACTTTGTGTAAAAAAACAGGCGATGGAAATTTTAAAAAAGATTGGGGAGAACGAGATGAAAAAATACTCAATGCTAAAAAAAGCAACAGCGACGGTATTATCGTCGGCTTTGCTTGCAAGCCAGCCATTATCATTCATTAATGTCTTGGCAGCACCAGCTACTTATGCAGCAACATACTCTACAGAGCAAGAAGCGAACCGTGTCCTTAGCATTTCACAGACTGCTGATTGGCAAGGATTGCAAATTCCGGGAAGTTATATTAATGATGGCGGAACTTACCGGGTTCAAGCCCGGGTTTTAGACGGCGGAACAGTAGGATCTGCTCGATTCGTTAGCCAAATGGATGGTAATGACTTCGCATGGATTGGCAATACGCCTATGAATACCGAAACGTGGGTTTCCATTGATGCGACATTTACTGCACGAAGTACAGGTGTGGATCATATTCGCCTTGTTGGTCATTCAGCCGGTACATTCTTTGTAGATGATGTAGTCATTACCCGTGTAGTCGAAGATGGTGATGATGTAGTAGTTTACACAAACGACTTTCAAGCAGAAGGATATACTTCTTTTGGTGGTGACGGTGGGGTGTTTGCCAACGTTATTGACCCACTACAATTTGATGGGGAATCGGATGACGCACCAATTATTGAAGGGGCATCTCCCCGTTACTGGGCATTAGGCAATACAAGTACAGAAAGCGGCCGTGCTATCTCTGTTCAAGATGCGGGTTCAAGCCCTGTCATGGCAGAAGGTGCCTTGACTGTAAGCGGCCTAGGAACTGACGGATGGCGCGGTGTTGATTTCGCTGGATTTGAGTTCTTTGAAGGTGACCGCATTGTAGTCTACGCCGATGTGCCTGTCTCGATTCAAGGCATGCCAGGTACAACTTGGTTGAGCAATGCCCCGCAGGCTACGGCTGTAGAGGCAGGTGGCTTCCGCAACGAATACACTTTAACTTTATCAGATGCACAAGGTTTGACAGGTATACGTATTAACCAAGACCAGGCTGCAACAGTTAACCCTCAGTTCACTATCACAGCTTTATCTGTATATAGGGAAGAAGATGCCACCCCACCTCCTGTATTATCAATCCCAGCTATTGATTTGCCTCTGTTGACCTCACAAGAAGAAGAAAGCATTCTAGGGGATTATGTCTTAATGGTTACCCGTACAGCAACTCCTCAACATGAAGGGTTTGGCTTAAGGAGCCGTGCCGCGATTGAGGAACTGATCTCAGCTGATGGACGCTATGCTATTGAAATGGATATCTTCACTCCGCGCAGTTCTGCCGGTATGGGCTTCATGGTTCAGACCCACAGCAGCTGGCGCCATATGATGGTCACACCAAACTATAACCCGGATACAAGCGTTCAGCCACTAGGTTGGACACGTTTCACTCAAGGCTTTGACTGGAGCGGTTTGGGGCAAGGAGCTATGCCACCTTTAAATAGTTCGATTTTGGAAAACCGTGGAGATACAGCTTCGGTAGCTAGCATGCTTCAAATTGTAGGCCGCGGCGATGGGGTTGGCGGTGTCAATGCATCAAGTTCTTCAGTAGCCTTCTTCGATAACATCCGTCTTCGTAACGTAGATACAGGAGAATATGCCTTTAACTGGACCTTTGAAAATGGACAATTACCGGCACACTTTGGTTCCCATAGCACCATCGAGGTATCTGTCGTTCCTCGTGCGTACGCTTACGAAACAGAAGTCAGCTTTGCCCCGCGCAACTGGCCAATGGATACCCCAAGCATTGCGGATACATTCAGCAGCCGTATCCCGCAAATCGGTAACATCTGGGCTTCCAACTGGCGTTTCCCTCCAATGAACTACCAAAACACAGAGGAATTCTTCTTGCGCAACTTTAATACAGTGACCGCAGAAGACTACCATAAGCCAGACCAAATTGCACCGACTTTCCGTGAAATCAATCAAGCGAACTTTGACAGGGGCCTAGGTATCGCTCGTTGGGCAGCTGCAAACGATATGCACATGATTGGACACGCGCTAGTATGGCACGCTCAAACACCTTGGTGGTTTACTAGGACAGCTCCAGGATCTGATGCTGATTTAGTAAGCCGTGCAGATGCAATGGAAAATATGCGCTGGCTAGCTGAAAACTGGGCAGGAGTTTTAGAGAATGACCCGACTGTAGACATCCACGCATGGGACGTAGTCAACGAAGCATTTGTCAGCTATGTTTCTGTAGACGCTTGGAATGCTAACCCTAACTGGCGCCACCATTTGCGCCGCATTGGCGATACAGCTGGGGACATGGTAGCAGTAGCTGGGGATGCCCAGTGGTACGCTGCATTTGCTAATAACGAAGAAGGCCTTCCAGGATATGACTATATCTTTTATGCGTTCAAGTTTGCCAGAAGGTATGCACCAAGTTCTTACCTGTACTACAACGATTATAATGAAGAACGGCCAGGAAAAGCCATGGCAATCGCTGATATGGTCTCTGAAATCAACGCTCGTTGGGAGGCTCATGAAGACTATGATGGCCGTCAGTTGATTGATGGTATTGGGATGCAGTCCCACCACCACATTGTGGGTTGGAGGACTAACTTCAATGCAATCCCATGGGCAATCCGCTTGTTCCACGAAGTAACAGGGCGCGTCAGCTTGACAGAGCTTGACATCACCCTTGGCGGGCAAGGGACGCGTGCGCTGACTGCTGCTGAGTACGCAAGTTGGACAGTGGCGGACCTTATCCGTGAAATCCCATCCACGCAAGCGCAAGTCGGGCACCATCCACTTAACTGGACAATGAGCCAGTTGCATGCACACTACTATGGCCGTGTCATGGGGTACTATTTAGATGCAGCTGATGAGGACTTAATCACCCGTCTAACCATTTGGGGAACAACTGACGAAGGTTCTTGGCGTGCAAATGGTAGGCCATTACTATTCGACGGACGCTTTAATGCAAAAGCAGCTTTTGATTCTTTCATCAATGCTGAAGCTCTAGCGAGCAACTGGGTAGCACCAGAATTAGACCGACCTGTTGGCTTTGGAACTTACAGGCCGCATGGTGAAACTCCAGAAGCAACTCCAGAAATTGCACCTGAGTTAGCAGATTCCGTAACGGCAGTCGAGGAATTCCTTGCTGAAAACAGCTATACAAACCGTATTGTCATCCCAGCTGCGGCAGAGACTGAAACACAAATCATCGCAGCAGTCGAAGCAGCGCTGAATAACCTTGAAGGCATTTCAGATGATGTAGAAGTTGCTTTAGTTGCCCAAGATAATACTGTGGTGACTGGTGATGCCATTTACAATAAGACCATTGAATTGAGCATTAACCCAACGCATGAAATTTTAGACCAAACCATTTATTTTGAACATGAAGTCCAAACGGGTCAACCGGGACAACCAGGAGCTGATGGACAACCAGGGGCTGATGGACAACCAGGAGCTGATGGACAACCAGGAGCTGATGGACAACCAGGAGCTGATGGACAACCAGGGGCTGATGGACAACCAGGGGCTGATGGACAACCAGGGGCTGATGGACAACCGGGAGCTGATGGACAACCAGGAGCTGATGGACAACCAGGAGTTGATGGACAACCAGGAGCTGCCGGTCAGCCAGGAGCTGCCGGTCAGCCAGGAGCTGCCGGTCAGCCAGGAGCTGCCGGTCAACCGGGAACATCGAGCCGACCAGCAACGGGTAATCGCCCTGCTTCATCTGCAAATAACAACCAAGCAGCAAATCGCCCGAACCGTCCGGCTAACAACCTGCCGGCAACAGGGCAGGCAGCTTCTATCCTTGTCCCACTTGGGGCAACGTTGTTAGGCGCAGCAGCTTTCCTTGCCAAAAAGAAAAAATAAGTTGAATTGAAATCGCGAGAAGGCATTCCTTTATGGGGGTGCCTTTTTGCACTAACAATTGGATTCGATTTGAGGTATGATAAAAGAAAATGGATGGTCGTGGTAAAGTGAGAAAAAGGATAAAAAATCAAAGGAATCGGCACTAGAGGAGCTTGAAGTCCGTCTCCCAAAAATTCCAAGACTAGTTTGCCAACACCTTCGAATACAAAAACCCGGTGATTAAAAACTGGGAAATGGGCTTGGACAACATCATGGAAAACAGACTAGTGATGGTAGTATAGAAATCAGACACCTCAAACAGGAGGATTTCACTGTCATTTGATATAATGTCATAAGAGAGTAGAGAGCAAAGGAGCTTATGACAATTATGACAGCTAGAATAGAGAAACCAGTCTATACCGATGAATTCAAGGAAAATGTATTGAAGTATGTGGAGGAGCATCCAGAGGAGTCCATCGCTAGCGTAGGCAAGAGATTTGGGATAGCAGATACCAACATCCATAATTGGAGAAG
>Ga0268261_10000674_pt1 | contig 21965 bp, 19 predicted proteins | sample TergutNc150P1_FD_190353 | JGI IMG/M metagenome (GOLD analysis project Ga0268261, IMG submission 190353) | Nasutitermes corniger P1 segment gut microbial community from laboratory colony in Florida, USA - Nc150 P1 (SPAdes) (version 2) | ecosystem: Host-associated > Arthropoda: Insects >...
TCGTTTATTTCGTAAATTTATGTCACTTGGTTCGCGAAATATTTACGTTTTTCGAAAGGCATGCACAAAATTTAAATGCCCACTCAGAAAAACTCGGCGAGCTGGGACTTACAGCTGGGATTTAACTTGGCATTTAAAAGGTTAAGCTGTTTAGAGAAGTAATTGCTCTTTCTTCTGAAAGTCACTTGGAGCCCATAATTGCCACTTAGTGTGTGAGCCAAAAGAGTATTTTGATGTTGAAACTCTGACAATAATTGTTGGTACTTTTCCATGCCATTCTGATTCATTGTACAATACACTGTATTAATTAATTTTAATGTTCCCTCTTTACACTGCATTTTAGTATGTTGGGTGCAGCAGGGAATGCTGAATTTTACCACAGTGTAATCTTTCAGGTTTTCAAACGATTTGAGCACATTATATACACTAAAACATCTGGGCTTTTTTTCACCATGGACCTGCAACCAAGCAGACGTAAATTATATAAACGTTGAATTAAGGTGCACCAGGATTAGAGTTTCTTAAGGTTCTATTATGTGTTTGTGTTCATTTTCATCAGTGATAAGTCTTTACTGTTATTTAGTTATGGACAGATGAGCTCTTAAAGATGGCATACAACCTACTGCAGCTCAACAGTTCTGCTGTGATGTTCCTGCACAAAGCACACACTAAACTGACATTAATGACTGATAAATCTGGCAAAATTCCAATCAAAAAGTAAGTACATCAAGAGACTGATGTGTCAAGTCATTGGCAACGTAAGGTACATTAAGGCTAATGTATAGAGCTGCAACTAAGCAGACTTGATAGACTTGGCCACTATGTGGGATTTTTGAGGAATGATGATTAGCAAGGAAAATTGGTGACTGTCTTATGTTGTGGACCTTTCCTTCATACAGTTGTTGCTTGTTTGAGATAAAGATTTTGCCAACCCAATGTATTATATAAGTAAAGTAAATTTCGCCTGATAACAGGCTATTAAGGCCCATTGGTGGAGTACTCTTTCTCTAACTTCTTTGCAAGATTGAGGTGGGTGGTCAGTGCCATGCCCCGCCCACTGTACCACTGGGAAAAAGATCCGGCACCCATTGTACAGGAGGCTGGGTGGCCCTCAGGGCTGCTTCAAACCCCAGGCCATCCAGCCCATAGTGAGTCACAGTATGTGAAATTAAGGGAAAGACAGTATGAACCGAATGCATTCAGAGAGCACTACTTGGAATTGCACTTTTTAAATTAATGGGTTTCATTTACAAAGCTGGTAGCACCTCTGATTTTGGATTTGCTACAGAGGATTTAAAAACAGATTGAATACATGCTGGATATTTTCTGTGTTTCTGGATATGTATACATGGAACATTTGTAACAAAAAGTGGGTACTTGTTCTTGCAAAATGGCATGTGATTGGTTACTCAACCTGAATTTACCATAGTGATGTAAACATATTTGGTCTTTTTGAAACTTTGTATATATGAATTCCATACTCCAAGTAACAATTTGTGTATTTGTCAGGTGTCATGTAAGTAATTTCTGAGTAATTTCTAGAATTTGTCCAGTTGGTAGGTTATGGTAAAAGCTTTGTAACACTGTGATTTACAAGGCAGGGCTATAGATGATCCTAAAGCTGTTCTTTGTTGGCTGTCTGTGATTTAACATAGTATGTTTCACTGATATCAAGATGCATTTTTAGATTCTGATTTCTGTTTTACAGTGTAGTGAAGATGTTTGCCCAGAACAGGGAGGATCGAAAACGGGTTGAAAAAGCTCTTGATATATCAGGGTTACCGTCAGGCAAGGTAAGAAACGTTAGTTTCTCTGTTGTAATATTTCATTTATAAGTTTTGTCTTGTGTACACAGTTCTGTATGTGTGCTTAATTTTGTTTCAGAATGATGCACTAAGTCTTCAAAAATTTCAGTTTGAAGATTTCTTCAACTTCTATAAAAGCCTTACACATAGGGTTGAAGTTGAGAAAATTTTTGAGGAATTGTAAGTATTAGAATATGTATTTGGTAGCTTCAGAAGATTCTGAGATAGTGTTCATATCCCGAAATTTGTGGTACTAAGAACATCTTAGATTTAATTGCCTTAAGCAAGTATACACTTTTTCCATTGTCTGTGCAGTTTGAAACATTTCAGGAAACTGCCAAACATGCACCCCTGTAGTGCAGTCTTTGAAGCCACCTCATTTAGCACTGTATTTTTGTCATCACATTCCATTAGTTCATTTAGCGTCCACAGAAGAAAAATGTATTTTTTGTGGGGTTTGGAGAACACCATAAGTGTATATCACAATAACTAATACACGAGCATAGCTCAGTACTAACATATGAATTTTTTTCATTTTATCTATACATATGTGGTGAACCATTAGAAGTTAATCATGGGTGTGTTTGGGGTATGAAGTTTTAATGCATTTTCTGGTTCAGAAAACATCTTTTATTATGAAAATTTAATTTTTAAAACATAAAAACTTTTTATATACATACACCTATATATAAAATTTATCTTTCAGGAAATGTATTGGATCATTATGCTGTTGGAGCAAACAGTTTATGCATATACTAAAATGGGGACATTGTTACGTTAAATTACCCATTACTCACTGTTAACATACCACAAGACCAGAGTCGTTAATATTGACAGAAGCGTCAATCAGAAATGGAGAACATGAGAATAGTTAAGCAATTTGTTTTCAGATGTGGTGGTACTTCCAAGCGAAGATTAATGACAGCAGCTCAGTTTGTAGAATTTCTAAACAAAACACAGCGAGATCCTCGACTAAATGAGATTTTGTATCCATATGCCAACACCTCAAGAGCCAAGGATCTCATTCAGCAGTATGAGCCAAACAAGTACAATGCACAGCGAGGTATACATTTTTGTGATTTTTGTAAGTCTGTATGTTATTGTCACTTGTTGAACTTTAAAAATTACCTGACCATGATAGTATAACCTAGAGGTTCAACACCAGGTACCGATGCCCAACTTTAGACACAAACTGGAGGCAGTTCATCTACCTCCTTTCATGTGTAAAATAAATTTAATATTATTATTTCTTATCTGGGTCTTCAGAGTGCACACTTCTCAAGAGATTTTACCATCACAGATCTGTATTTATTTCTCAGCTTCTGTAGCTTCACATGCCCATCCCATTACAGCAGCCTGTCATTCACCCTCTGAAAGAAATGTATGACATGTGTAAATCTTAGTTTCTTGTTATGTAATAATGGAAGTTTCTCACTTGTAATAAATATCCATTCACATCTAGTCTGGTTTTACTTTTTTTGAAGAAAGAATAAAAATTTCTTGTAAGACCATTTGGAGTGAATTATGGCGTGTACTGTCTTGATCTCTGACTTAATTGTTCATATGATATCAAGTGATGATTTCCTGTTCAGGTCAGTTCAGTTTTGATGGCTTTCTGAGGTATCTGATGAGCGAAGACAATCCTGTCGTTTCACCTTCGAAACTTGACCTCTCAGATGACATGGACCAGCCATTGCCACATTATTTCATCAATTCTTCTCACAACACATATCTGACTGGTAAGTCAAGTCACCTATTACCGAGCAAGTCAGCTAAGCACTGAAGCATCTGAGTTGTTTTTGGGGTATGCTTGGCTTGAATATTATCCAGTGGTCTGTCACTGTTTGTTGTCATCCTGCCGCACTGTAGAATTTATAAATGTGTTTTAGGCCACCAGCTGACAGGAAAATCATCAGTAGAAATATACAGACAGTGTCTGCTTGCTGGTTGTCGTTGTGTAGAATTGGACTTCTGGAATGGGCGGACTGAAGAACCTGTAATTGTTCATGGTTATACTCTGGTACCTGATATTTCTGCAAAGGTAATGGGGAACTTTACTGTAAATGAAGGAGGTTTTGATAGTGGTATTACTTTTTGTCCTAGGCAGAAAGTAGGCTTATGAGAGTGCCATGCTCTCTTTATATAGGTGTGTAGGTGTTATGTTGTTGGAGGCTGTTCTAGCCCTTGCTTTACACTAAGTAAGAGTAACATGCCAGATGCCCAGTTTACGAGATGGCAACAATACTGGTGGCGTTTAATATGGAATCTTCACATTGTGTATGATGGTTGCTTGTAACATTCCTGAAAATCTTGTGAGAAAAGTTGTTTATACATTAACAGTTACAAACATTCTGTTGGTTTAAAGCTTTAAATATACATCTGACAAAATTTTGCTTAATCCCAAGAGGAGATGATGATGATGATGATGATGACGACGACGACGACAGTGAAGGCAGTGGTGGTGGCTATGAAGAGAATGTTTGCTACTACTACTACTACTACTACTACCACCACCACCACCACCACCACTGCCACTACCACCACCACTAGTGCTGGTGGTGATAGTAGCAGCAGCAGCAGCAGCAGTAGTAGTAGTAGTAGTAGTAGTAGTAGTAGTAGTAGTGGTGGTAATGGTAGTGGTAGCAGTAGCTACAGCTGTAAATAATATGTTATATACTTACATTTGCCATTGGTGGTAAATTCTGGTTGGAGGAGGACTCAGTTCTGTGGCTGTCTGTGCACAAGTTGAGCATATTAACATGTGAGGGAAATTGCATTTTATTGTTGTATTATAAGCAGACATTGTTTAATATAGGATTAACAGTTTAAGGTGTGTGCCAGTTGAAGTCTTAGAAATGGGAAGGTAAGCTTGAAAGCTCTGCCAGAAAGTTATTTGTTTTTATCTTCTTCAGTAAATACGTTTTGCCTGACAGAGTAAACTTCAGTATTGATACAGAGGCCAGGCAGCATGGCTTGACTTAAGGCTGGGTGCTTGGAAATCTGGTGTCATGGTTTTAATTTACTGATTTGTAGGTTGGTGTGTGGTAAGACTGCATCTGTGATGTTATTTTATGCAGGAAGTGATTGAAGCAATTGCAGAATCTGCATTCAAGACTTCAGATTACCCTGTGATTCTTTCTTTTGAGAATCACTGCAACCCTAAGCAGCAAGCTAAGATAGCACAATATTGTCGAGAAATTTTTGGAGAAAAATTATTAGATGCTCCATTAGATTCACACAAAGTAAGTATGCTTAGTCATTTTCTTCACTTGTTTGTTGGGTGTTAATGCTTGGTACACACTGTTGCACCAACTGATAATTTGTTTTGAAGGATTGTTGAGTGAGATTTTCATTTTTTCATAGAAGCATAATTTTGTTTCATTATATATATATATTTTACCTGATCATTCTTATTAACTTAATTATCCCGACGTTGCTCAGTCTGGTAGGTGGTACTCTTTCGGGAAACGGGTGTGGTTCACCGAATCACATATAATATTTGTTATTTCTTTATTACTTATTGCTTTATTAACTCATTTTATTCTTGATAATGAAAGGCTTGCTAAATCAAGTCAAACAAACTAAATCATATTTTTATTAACTTATCACCGTTGCTGGCATTCCCACACCCACATCTCTCTCGTACGCTACTGACTCCCTCAACGGACGCAAGTGTCCGTTGACCGCTGCTAACGTGTATCCATTTAAACGTCTTCCCATACTACCCCTCCTACCTATCTCCAGCGGTTCCTGAATGTACGTTATCATACCATGTATAACTGGCGCCAGCAAACCTAATGAATGACTGTATCAAAATGATCGGCTACAATATGTATCTGTAATTTTTTTTTTAACTAAGCATTTGGTGTTCTCAGATCAGATACAAGTCTTCTGGGAAGTTATGCTTTGTCAACTGGTAAACTGTTTACAAGTTTTGAAGGCTCTACAACCCAACATTTCTTGTCACTGTTCACTCCCGAAGTCAGGGGTGAATTAAAGAAACCTAAACATTTGATTGAATTACCAATATCTGTGAACATTGAAGGTGACCAAATGAGTGAAGAGGTTGTGTCAGAAGTACAAGAGGATTTTTCATAGTATTCCAGTATGTCATGCCCATGAGCTATAGGCAGAACAAATGGTTGCTGCATCCCAGAAGACTTGAATCTTGATGATCTATCATGTTAGAAAGGTTTTAAGACCTGACTTTGTTCATCATATCAAACATTACCATGTTTGCTGTGTGATAATTGCTTTCAGTTCCAGTCATTTCCTGATTTACATCTTCTTGACCTGCATAATTCTGCATTTGCATAATTTGCCCTCAGACCCAGTGTATTAAGCCAAGCATGCAGTTTTTAACGTACACTGCTGAAGAGGTTTTTGATTTGCTGAATTCCCACAGTCAGGAGCTCATGCTCGTCCATCTTCTTGAAATTTGGGGGCCAAGTGCCCATGAAGAGGGTTTTGGTGGGGAAACCTGAGGGAAAACGGCCACTTGGGAGACCCAGGCATAGATGGGAGGATAATATTAAGATGGATCTTCAGGAAGTAGGATGTGGGGGTATGGACTGGGTCAAGCTGGCTCAGGATAGGGACAGGTGGCGGGCACTTGTGAATGTGGTAATGAACCTTTGGGTTCCATAATATGCGGGGAATTTCTTGACTAGTTGGAAACCGGTTAACTTCTCAAGAAGGACTCTGCTCCATGGGGTAAGTAAGTATGGAGTAGGTAAGTGCCCATGAAGAAGCTGAGGAACCTGAGCCTGAGCCTAAGGAGAGAACCATGACGATTTTGAGGTTGATTGAGGGACTTGGACACATTGTAGCTAGCATCAAGGTGTTTGAGGACCTTGATTTGAATGAGCAGCTAGCAGCAGCAACTAGAGAAGGAATGATGAGGATGCTTGCTTGCTTGCTATGAGGAGATTGTGAAGGAGAGGAGGAGGTTATGACTCTCCCTTATGTTGTTATTATACATTTTATACTTTTTAGGCATGTTCAGAAAATTGCAAATAGCAACTGTTAGCTTTGTCATGTCTGTCCATCTGTCTATCCACATGGAACAACTCGGCTTCCACTGTTTGATTTTCATGAAGTTTGATATTTGAGTATTTTTTGAAAATCTGTCAATAAAATTAAAGTTTCATTAAAATTGGACAAGAATAATGGGTATTTTACATGAAGAGCAATATACATTTTTTAAGTCATATTTCACTCATTTCTTCTTAGAATGAATATGTTTCAGACAAAAGTTGTAGTGAAAATCAAAACACACACTTTTGTTCCGTAACTTTTTTTTTTTTTTTTTTTTTTGAAAATCCTGCCGTTTGTGAGATAATATGGAAAAACACAGTAGAGCAGGAGAGGCCATAGATGAGAGTATGGGGCATGCATATTTCATGCTAGCTAGCTAAGGCTACAAATGTAATTTTGGAATATGTAATTCTTATTGCTTTTCTATGGCAACAGTGGTTGCACGAACATGCCTCAGCGTTATGTTGTACGTACATTGCCTGTAATGTTTGTAAATTTCTCGTAGGGATGAATATATCTTTTCTTGGTAAAAATAGGTTGTCTGGAACCACCCTTGCCATTTTAGTAACACTGCATTTGTGGGAAAATCTGTCTCAACATTGCCAGTTTTGGAACCACCTGTGATGTAACTGCAGGGGGTGACTAAGCTCCTGTATCAAACAAAATGAACTGAAAACCTTTTTTTTTTTTAGTTGGAACCAGGAACACTTCTGCCACCACCATCACTTCTGAGACGGAAAATCATCATAAAAAATAAGAAAAAACACCACCACCACCACCACCACCACCATCACAAGGACGCAAGTCAAGGTAATTCACAGTCGTCACCCCTGCCAGATGTGATTGGGTCTGCAGGGGGCACTGGTGAAGTAATACAGGGAAATGGTGACATTCCTCATCACCCTCCCATCCAAGTTCGCCAGAGCAGCAAGGAAAGTGCTCATGAGGAGGATGAAAATGGTGAGTCCATCTGTGTTTTTTAATTTCCAGCTACATGTTTTGTTGTCAGTGTTGTAAGACTTCTAGTATATTATTAACACTTCATGCAACATTTTGACAGTATGGGTGCGGTGTATGGTGTGATCTTGCAGTATTTTATTTGTACTTGTGTCATTGGTTTTGATTGGAGTGTTTGTTGAACTGTGCATTCAGGAAGGCTAGAATGACCACATTCATAATTGCTCAAGAGAGCGTAGTGTTTGTAAAGTTACCTATAACCTCCAAGAGACAGGGTAAACTTTCTGAAAGAGTGAATCAAATTACTTTATGTAAAACTCAAACCACATACCTGAACTATCATACATTTAGAGTATATTGTTTTTTGTATATTTAAAATTTTTTGAACAACTTTAATTTGTGTTGTGAGCTAGATAAAATAATTTGATTCTAGATGTAGTTAAGAAAACAGTACAGTAATTAAAATTATACCCCACTACACAACATGTATGCATATATGCACGTGCACATGCCTGCTGCCCCCCTCCCCCCCTCTCTCTCTGCTGATAAAAAAATATAAAATTATAAACTCAAAAGATTTAATGAAACCAAAGTGCAGTAGGAAAGTAATGGTGGAACAAGGCCACTACTGGGGACCTCTTAAGTACTGGTTTTCCCAGATTTGCAGGGTTTTTGTAGCCAATCAGTAATCCATTGCTTACATATCTGCCTTTAGGCCCATTTCTGTCATATGTTAGAGATGTTTCTATCCTAATGCAGTACTAAACATTTAAGTTATTTCCACCTTAATTCTCTGTACCAGCTTCCACCTCACGAGTGGTATTTGGTATGCACATAATTTTAGGTTTATATGTGAATATTTTGTATAAAGAACTGGGGTTGTTTGTGTGTGCTTACAGATGAAGAAGAAGAAAGCAGTAGTGCTGAAGAAGTTGAAGAGGATGGCCCTGGTGATCTTAAGCGGTCTCAAGATAAACCATCAACAGATAAATGTTCAAATGAGAAGGAGTCTGAAGCAGGGGCTGAGATTTCGGCACTTGTTAACTATGTACAACCCGTTCATTTTTTTTCTTTTGAAATTTCTAAAAGTAAGTGTCTTTCAATTGACAATTGGTATTTAATGTTATGTGTTTACAATATGTCATTCAGTTATAATAATAAATCTACCACTATGCTTGGGCCGGGATAGCGCATTCGGTATAGCGATTCAGTATGGGCTAGACAGTCGGGGGATCAAATCCCAGTGGGGGCGAGATTTTCTGCACCCATCCAGACTGGCCCTGGGGCCCACCCAGCCTCCTATGCAATGGGTACCGGGTCTCTTTCCTGGGTTTAAAGCGGCTGGGGCGTGGTGTTGACCACCCACCCCTATCTAGTGCTGAGGTTGAAGAAAGAGTAGAGCTATACCACTTCTCCCCCTCTGGCCTGGTCTAGGGTGAACTTACCACTATCCTCAGACTTGCATCCATGAACATATTTAACCCTTTTTGTGCTATACATCATGTAATGTTTTGTGTTTATGTCATAAAAAGCTAGCCTCTGTTAATTTGTGTACGTTCGTATGTTGAATCATATTATGTCAGGTTAGAATGCTGTCAGTTGCTGAGGTTATGTAGCACTAGTGATAAATGAATGCATGGGCTTGGAGCAGCGGTGGATTGATACGAGGGTGGTCTGAAAAGTTCTCGGCCTAACAGTGAAAATGCGAATTTATATTTTTAAAATTATTTTTATTTTTCAACATAATCTCCCTTAAGACTAATACATTTATTCCAGCAATGCTCCAGCACCATTATCCTGTTCCTGTAGTGGTTCTTTATAAGATCTGCAAAACACCCCTCTACAGCTGCAATCGCCTCTTGATTCGAAGAAAAATGCTGACCAGCGAAAAAGAGTTTGAGTTTTGGGAAGAGACAGAAGTCAGAGGGAGCCAAATCTGGGGAGTAGGGTGGATGTTCCAACAATTCATAGTGCAGATCCCTTAATTTTCCCATTGCCAAAACACTTTTGTGGGCGGGTGCATTGTCCTGATGAAAGATGATTTTTTTCTTTTGCAAAATGGGGCTTTTCTCACAAATTTTTTTGTCTAGTCTGGTTAAAAGATTGGAATAATATTCCCCGGTTATTGTTTTACCCTTTTCAAGATAATCAATAAACAAAATGCCTTCAACATCCCAAAACACCGATGCCATGACCTTTCCTGCTGATGGAACCGACCTTGTCTTCTTTGGCGCTGAACAACTGGCTTCTGTCCACTGTTTTGACTGCTGTTTGGATTCTGATGTATAATGGTGAATCCAAGTCTCATCCATAATAATAAATGGACACACAAAATCAGTTTTATTTTTGTTAAAACGCTCCAAGCACTGTTCAGAGATTTTCATGCGAGTGCGTTTTTGATCTGCTGTGAGCAAGCGTGGCACCCATCTTGCGCAAAGCTTTTTCATATCCAATTCTTCATGCAAAATATATCCTACACGTTCGTTTGAAATGCCTATAGTCTCAGTAATTTCACGAACTTTCATACGCTTGTCATCCAATACCATTTTGTGTACTTGTTCAATGATTTCTGGTGTTGTTGCACTTTTTGGACGTCTTTCACATAGATCATCTTCAAGGTTGGTACGGCCACGTTTAAACTTGGCAGCCCATTTCTTAATTGTTGAAAACGAAGGAGAAGAGTCCCCATAAACTTTTATGCACTTTGAATGAATTTCCTTTGGCGTTAAACCTTCTTTTTCAAATAATTTTATAACAGCACAGTACTTAATTTTATCCATTTTAAGGGATACAGAGAACACTCCTGCTTCAGACAGCTGTATAAAACAAACTACTTGGTAGAATGACTTGCAATTTCGCATGGATGCTTATGACAGATGTACCATCTTAGGAAAAAAAAATCTTGCCGATAGTGTTGCCATCTATAATCAAGGCCAAGAACTTTTCAGACCACCCATGTATATAACCACTGTTATTTCTTCAGTGTATGTAAGACTTCCACTGCTTTGAATGTCATATTGACACATCTCCCTGCCATTTCACAGAGGAGAACTCTTTACAGTATTTGTGGAGGGGGGGGGGGGGGGGGGAGGAAGGTGTGTCTTTATGGTCATGAAAATATGATAGGTTTAGAAGAACTCAGTAAGTTAAGTGCTTATAAACTCAGTTCTTCTGCTGCTGTGGAACCTTCTTAGAATTCATTCTTCTCTTATATTCCAGACATAACCATACCACTGGAATTTATTTTTACTTGAGAAATATCAAGTAATATAAGTCGTCCATTTGAATTCTCATTTCATTGAGGCTTCCCTTTAAATTATGGAAGGTACATTCTGGTAAATTGTTTATTATAAATGTATGCCAGGGAAGCTGCTAATGGTAAAAGTGGTACTTCTATTTATATGATGTTGAACCACTTTTGCAGAGAAGAACCGTTCTTATGAAATGTCATCTTTTGATGAACGGCAGGCAACAACATTATTAAAAGAAAGGCCTATTGAGTTTGTCAATTACAACAAACACCAGCTGAGCCGAGTCTATCCTGCTGGTACACGTTTTGACTCGAGCAATTTTATGCCCCAGGTGTTTTGGAATGCTGGTTGTCAGCTGGTTGCACTCAACTATCAGACTCTTGGTAAGTCTGCTGATGGTTTTTTTTAGGTTTATAACACCTTTAAGACTGAAATTAGTCTACATTATACATGAAGATTCATTTCCTGCCTCACAGAGAACATTGTGTGCTTCCATTAGCGAGACTAAATGTTGAATGCTGTATAGTGAAATAGTGGTAGTTTATGTTAAGAAACGTGGAACATGCAAGTACACTGTCAGCACAAAATGCGGAGTTTTCAGCATTGAACTTGGTGTCGTATATAGTGACAACTGAGTTTTAAAGTAACCCTTAGCATTTTTACAGGCATATTAGCTGCACATTTAATTGGAAAATATGTCGAACATTGAGGCGTGTGGTGTGGTAAAAACAGTTGAGGAGTGTAAAAGATGCAATTAACAACCTTCAAATTTCTTGCAATGGCATGGTTGTTACTAATATGTGAATTGAAGTCCACTTATATTCCAGTATTCAGTACAGCTTCCAATATTCAGCCTCATGGCCACTTTCTTGATAGCACTGTCATAGTTTTTCATAAAAACAATGGTCACTTATTACTGAATAGTGTGACTGACTCCAAATTGGTGATAGATGATGCTACCTGCATTATACAGTACCACTTACTTTGATTGGGCAGTGCTGTTCCAGGTAACCAGTAACTGCATAAGAAAATATACAAGGATGTATTACATAATATGCTGTATATTTGGTCCTGCACCTGCTTACTTCACTGTTGCCTCTAACTTTAATTTTTGTGTCAGCAGTGCTTTGGACCAGTCGGAATCATGTACAAACCTAGGAATTAAAATATATGTTAGTGGTGAATAAACCCTATGAGTGGCTGAAACATGTAGGAGGCAAATCATAGACAGGTTATTCCTCAGTAAAGTGTATTTGTTGGTTTAATTACATTCTAAGCTTGTACAATAAAGTACATTGTGATTTGCTACACTGAAATCGGGATCTTGTATTGCATGTTTAGTGCCAACAATTCAAAGCATACAGGGGCCATTTTTTGTGAGCTGAAGCAGCCAGGGTGTGGGGTCAACCGCCTACTTCCTTCTAGTGCTGAAGTTAAGAATGAACTGGAGCTCTTCTTCCATTCCCCCTGTATATTGTCACAGCATATACAGGGATGACTACACATTTACAAGGTGTGACAATTTAATTCCCAGAATACTCGCAGCATGTCGCTGGGGTGTTGAGTCAGGCAAACGGATGAACCACAGACCAAATGAGTTGTTCGTTCCCAAGCAGCAGAGGAAGTAGTACATGTCCATGGTATACGTTTGGCGGAAAAATGAGTGACGAGAATCTGGAGCAGCGGATAAACATAAAGTTTTGTGTGAAGATTAGTAAAAGTACTAGTGAAACGTTAGCCCTATTAACAGTGGCTTATGGTGAATACGCTATGAAGAAATCGAGTGTTTTTGATTGGTACAGGTGGTACAAGGAAGGTCGAGAAGATGTGCAAGACGACCCAAGAAGTGAGCAGCCAAAAACGCAAAGGACAAATGCAAATGTGGACAGAGTACGAACCTTGGTGCTCTCAGATCGAAGATTACGTGTGAGAGTAATAGCCGAAGAATTGAATATTAGTAGGGAAACAGTGCGACATACTGTAAAGAAAGATTTGGGAATGATAAAAATTTCCGCAGAAATGGTGCCTTGAATCTTGACATGTGACCAGAAACAATGTCGACTTCCCAATTCATCTGATCTTTTACGCAGTGCAGAGATGTTAGATAGGGTTATTACTGGTGATAAAATGTGGTGTTTTCAAAACAACCTGGAAACAAAACGACAGAGCATGGCAGTGGAAAACACAGAATTCACCTCGGCCGAAAAAGAAACACGCATTTCTCGGTCGCAGGTCAAGACCATGCTTGTGTGTTTCTTAGATCACAAGGGGATAGTTCACTATGAATTCATTGCACAAGGACAAACAGTAAATCAACGGTGTTGTTTGGAAGTGCTGACAAGGTTACGCGAATGTGTTCGGAAGAAAAGAATTGGACTCTGGCCTGAAAAGTGGATTCTGCACCATGACAGTGCTGCTGTGCATGATGCGTTAAGAGTTTGCGAGTTCCTGGCTAAGAACTCTATTACAAAAATGGACCATTTACCTTATTCACCTGACTTAGCCCCCTGCGATTTTTGGCTCTTTCCAAAATTAAAAAATGCCCTGAAGGGACAAAGATTTGCTGACCTTTCTGACATCTAACGCAACTTGAAAACGTTACTGCGAGGTATTCCGGAAAACGATTTTCAAGACTGTTTCCGACCGTGGCACCATTGTCTCACGAAGTGCATAGCTTCACAAGGAGAGTATTTTGAAGGTGACAGCAGCCGTTAGTGCACAGGTAAGCAAATTTTGCTTTCACAGGGCCATTCCAGGATTTAAATTGTCGCACCATGTGTGTCTGTCACCATTTGTGATGAACGAAATGTTCTGACATATTGAACAAATGATAGAAATTTAATGCAGTGTGAAATGTCTATTTTACCTTCTCATACTTTTGTTGTTATTGTCAGGTACTCACTGTTATGCTTCTTTGCTTCTGAGTGAACTAGTTTATACACATAATTAATATTGTGTTAGAGCATTAGTGTCTTAGTCCATATAGTTACTAGGCTATCGGCTAGATGGAATTTGATTCTTTATAGAAGCAGACATTTCTGTTTGCAGTAGCATTGTGATCAACCTGGGACATAAGTCGGCCATGGGCAACAAAGGCTCTTTTCCCTGATATAGGGTTGCCAGGATGTGAAACTGGTCATTGCTGTCTGGTGGCGAGATTAAGAGTGTGGGCAGCTGTACCTCCACTACCCTGTATTTCCTGGCATGGTGCTTCATTAAGTACAAGACCACTTTGTCTCTCCTAGTAGTTCAGTGCTATTTATCCATTATTACAGATCTTGCGATGCAACTAAACCTAGGTATGTTCGAGTACAATCATCGGTGTGGGTATCTACTGAAACCAGAATTCATGCGTCGGCGGGACCGACGTTTGGATCCATTTGCCGAGTCCACTGTTGATGGTATCATTGCAGGGACAGTGCAAGTGACTGTCATTTCTGGCCAGTTCCTCACTGATAGACGTGTAGGAACTTACATAGAAGTGGATATGTATGGATTACCTACAGATACTGTCCGTAAGAAGTTTCGTACACGCATTGTACCTGCTAATGGCATCAATCCTATGTATGATGAAGGGCCATTTGTGTTCAAGAAGGTATGTAAGTTTCATGCTGAAGCTTTGTCCCTTACACTTAGGGTCTGAGTGCTTATGATGAAGTAAGTGGAAGTCAATGAAGAGTACATATTTAGCCTAGGTTTTTATGTATTTAAAATTTAGAAGCCAGTTTGTAGTAATGTGCAAGTTGTAGAACGTAGTTAATAGAATATATTACGTTTGTTCCCTGAAACCCCAAAGGGAAGAGATTACTTGAACAGCTGTGGAGTAGATGGAAGGATGATGTTAAAATGGATTGTAAAGAAATTTGGCATGGGATGTGGACTGGATTATTTTGGCTGAGGGCTGGATAGCATATTGAAATCTTGGGTAGTTGTATGAAGAATGACATTCAGTGAATGGTGGGGAATTTCTTGATTAGCTGCGTGACTGGGCATCTGAAGGAGTTGTGGAGTTACATATATTTTGTTTATTCAATTTTTTTGTGACACAGCAGCCCCTAGTGGGTCTGGGCCTTCTCATTATCAAGGCTTCATGATCACACTCAGACACACCACACTCAGTAGGACTTATCTGGATGAGGCAGTCTGATGCAGAAACCTCTACCTGACAACACACAACACTTACAAGAAACAGACATCCTTCACCCCAGTGGGATTCAGACTTGCAAACCCAGCAAATGAGCGGCTGCAGACTCACGCCTTAGACCACATGGCCACTGGGATTGGCTTTGTTTATCTGATACTGTGTGTCAATACTGTGTGTGCTGTCAAAGTAGTTTTCATTGAGTGTACTCTGAGACTTTCAGAAAGTGAATTATACTAAGTGTCAACAGGTAGATGCAGATTGTAATTCTGGATCATAATTATCACCATTGCTGCCTTTGTCCCTCTTATCATTCTACATAATTGGTGACACATGGATTTCTAGAGGTGCTCAAACCTTTGGGTTGATACTTTGAGGTATTTTTGGTCTTATAAAACTCTGTCTTTCTGTTAAATATGTAATTTGTATCCAGTTTCTCATCAGAGACTGAATCAGGTTACCTGAAGGTACTATGTAATTTTTTGTGTACTCTTGCTAGTATGTGTGGTAGCCACGCTTCCTTCAGCAATATGCATGTGATGTGAGAGAAATTATTGTTACTGTAGCAACACTTATGCTTCCACATTATCACTATGCTCTCATCTGGTTACAAGCTGCCAGCTTCCATATGGAAACAGACACAGTGAATTGCATTTAGTATTATGGATGTAGAATTTTCCTGAGCTTATGTACAGTTTCTGTGATCCTATCTGATCACCCATTAAACTTCCTGTTACTTTTTTTTTTTAAAAGAATGTGGTACTGCCTGCAAACTATTGGCAAGGTAGGTGTTTTATTGCAAAATTACTATGCCTACTACTTTAGCTTTGAGTAAGTTGATGCAAATGTGGCAAGGTTATATAATTCAGTGTGATATCATACTACTTGGACCTCTGGACCCTTGAAGATGAATGCACATTGTTCCTTTGAAACACTGGGAACCAATTACCTAGTGACATGGCATCATATCCCAGTCGAATAGAATCCTCAGGATTAATGTACAAATAAAATTAATATGACTTCACATTAGTAACGTGCTGAACATTTAATTTTAATTTTTTTGCAGGTTGTGTTACCAGAACTTGCAAGTATCAGGTTGGCAGCCTATGAAGATTCAGGTCGCTTAATTGGTCATCGAGTTCTGCCAGTAGTCGGTCTGTGCCCAGGCTATCGACATGTGACACTGAGGACAGAGGCAGGACAACCTCTTCCATTAGCTACTCTCTTTCTTTTAATTGTTGTGAAGGACTATGTCCCTGATGGGCTTTCAGATTTTGCAGAAGCCCTTGCTAATCCCATCAAATACCAGTCAGAAATTGAGAAAAGAGATCAACAGTTGTCTGTACTGACAGATGACATGGATGTTTCTGAGGTAAAGATGGAAGCATACAGGTCATGTGAAAAATTGCAGTTATTAAGTTCCTGTTTTAGACATGTGACTTAATTTTATAGTGACAGGGAAAGTTACAGCATGTTTTGTTTGGATCCCTGTTCCAACTTTTTGTCCACTTTCTCAAGCCTATTACTGCAAATGATCAGTTGTGTTCCTGTAATGTTTCATTTATAATGCCTGCCAATTCAGGTGTTATGATGTTGCGTTATTGATTAACATTGTATGTCTAGGTGATATCACCAACATTATCACATCCCGTTTTATACATTTACTCATTTAGTTACCTGGATATAAGAGAACTGAAGATATTTATATGACTCAGGTGATGATATTTATAACCTCAGGCCTAGGTGTCAAGTTTAATTTTCACTGTATGCGGGCTAGGTGTAAGTCTTCAGTAATGTTTGAAGGAGAAAAGAATGTGCATATGTTGTTGACATAAGGCAGACTTAAACCATTTTTTACAGGAAGTGAACCTTCATAAGGGTACTAAATAATGTAAGAGAGAGTGTCATGAATTATATGATGGCAGAGATATGGGTAGAACTGCTCATGGCTCTTGTTAACTGTGAAACATGAAGTTCATCTGAAGGGTATTTAAAAAGTATTTCCTACCTTGCAGAAAACATTGCATCTCCATTATGTATACATATTGGTTAATGCTGTTTAAGAAAGGAGTGGCAGTTTATGCTTGGAATCAGAGAAATTGCAGATACACTGTGTGGGCAAGTGTGGTGGGTTTTAATGTTAATGTAAGTGGTACATGTAGTTATCTCTGAATGTTAAAATGTTCAATCTGTTATGGCATTCATGTGCAGATCATCATCATCATCATCATCATCATCATCATCATCATCCCTGGTTTATTGACAGTGCTTTCAGTAGTAGATCATATTGCATAGTAGTGAATGATGGGATGATCAGTGAATATAGCTGTCATGTCCTAATTTGAGGTACAATACTGACTTTTGTGTGGCAGAACTGAGGAAAATCATGAATGTCCTTAGGATAACTTCTGGTGGCTGATACTTGAACCCTGCACCTCTGACATGTAAAGCAGAAGTACCATCCTTGTTAACCGCTGCTAAATGCAATTAAGTTAGATATAATTTTAAATGATGAATTTCATAAAGAACTTCATTAACATATGTGTTACAGGAACCAACTGATAAACTGTCAGCACCAGAAATGTTGCAACCGAGCACATCTCCAAGACCTTCAATTGTGGGTGGCTTAGAGAGCCCAGTTATTGAGAATCCTTCAGAATCAGATACTGGCCCTGTTATTGCACTATTAGACACTACAGTGCAGAATGAACAACCAGCAAGCCCTCCAGGCCCACTTGCTTCTCTTAAGCCTGCTCCAAGATCTAATGAAGCCATTCTACCAGCATGTAAGTTGAGCCTTTTTTAAATACATGCTTTGGAATAAGTTCAGTGGGTATCAGGATGTTTCCCCCTGACAGTAAAATGGCTCAGACATGAAGTCGACCGCTCACCTCAGTCCAATGTGGAGTTTAAGAATAAGTGGTGCTGTAGCTGTACTCCCTCTACCTGCCTTCAAGGCGTGGACAGGGACAGCTTTATCTATACCCTTTACATTGGAATTTGATTTAAACCTTTCTGTCTGCAATAAGTAAGATGATACATTAAAGCCCCAGTTTTACTTTTTTGTGGGAACCACCTAAAAAGGGTGTAAAATCCAGAAACATTGTTCTTATGGGTATTTGGCTGGGACTGTACAAAAAGCATGTGAAGTTGGAGAATGTGTGCAATATGGGGACAGTTATGTGTCCAAATTGCAGCTAGCCAGATGGATTTGAAATCTCTAATTATTATGTATATTTGTTTATTCTTTGTTTAAATTGGCCAATTTTAACCCTTTAAACGCTGAATTAAATCCCATCTGCTAATTGCTGCTATTATTAGCTGACCATTTTCTCCATGTTAGCAGGATAAGGGTTAAATCATTAACCCTTAGGCTACTAATGGCATATATATATATATATATATATATATGGAGCGCATATTCTTGATGTTTCTAGATCACACACGACACACCACAATTGGTAGGACTCCTCTGGATGAGCGATCAGCTCGTCGCAGAGACCTCTACCTGACAACACACAACACTCACAACAGACAAATACCCATGCCCCTGGTGGGATTCGAACCCACCCCTGCGGCCGCTCGCCTGCTGAGATCGTGGGTTCGAATCCCACTGGGGGCATGGTTATTTGTGTGTTGTGAGTGTCGTGTGTTGTCAGGTAGAGGTCTCTGCGACGAGCTGATTGCTCGTCCAGAGGAGTCCTACCACCTGTGGTGCGTCGTCGTGTGTGATCTAGAAACATCAAGAATATGCGCTCCGTATATATATATATGACATTAGTAGCCTAAGGGTTAATCGTTGTTTCAAGATACTGCTCGCATTTAATTTTAAAATGTAAGGGAAAATTAAAGTCATGTGTGTTTTGAAAGGTTTAATGTACTGATCATGTAAGATACATGTACTGATCCTCTAAGACACATTTTATGTTGCCTGGGGTGAAGTAAGCTTAATTTTACTGTGTTCCTTGCAGACATGATGTATGCATGTTGCTGTCTGATTACATGTACTTTGTCAGTTTCTGTGTGAGCATCAAGTCTTTTGAAGCCAATATAGAAGATGATGAACACTGTAATGAAATTTCTTATTGTGGTCTTCTGAGTTACAAAACTTTGTAGTCTGGGTACTGACATTTTGGAGGAACATTCTGCACTGTATTTCTCAGAAACGTTGGTGACCACTTGCTGTGCTACTGAGCAGGACTTAGCGCTGCAGAATGATGATGTGATCAGTGTCAATAATTGTCCAACAAGATGCAACTATATACAGTTTTTTACAACTCTTTTGCCTGTTTGGCCTCAATGAATTTTATGTTTATGGGTCCGTGCTTCATGAATCAATGTCAGTAATTGTCCAACAAGATGTGACTATATGCAATCGGATCTTGTTGGACAATTATTGACATTGATTCACGATGCACGGACCCATGAACATAAAAAAAAGGGTGGTGTGATGTGTTGCAATGCAGCAGTGATGGCATCCGTTCTACAGGGAAGAGTTCCATGATAACAAAAACACCTTATTTGATATAGCTTGTTAATGTAGTCTTTGTGAATGGATTTTTTATATGTTGGTGGGTTCTGCTTTAATCTGGATGTCCCCTGTAGGGTGGCATAACCTTAAAGACCACAATGTAAACTTTATTCTTTAGTTATGAGTTTCAGCATAAATAAATGTTCTTTGGTTATGTCATGGAGGATGGATATAACTTTGTTGTTACAGTGAGTGAAGATCTGGTGGCAGAGCCACTGGAAAAATTTATGGAAAACAAAGCAGTAAAGGAAAAATTACAAGAACTGGATAAGAAGCTGGAAACCCTGAAGAAGAAACATGAAAAAGAAAAGAGTAGGGTTCAGGCATATGGCAAGGGTTCATCACATCATGATAATGATAGAAAGAAGAAGTTCTATGGCCATATGCTAGTGAAGAGGTTGTCCAGCAAGAATATGTGAGCATTGTCTGTTATCTTGTTTCCTGATGACACAACTTGAAGTGAGCTTTGTTCTGCACCCCTGAACCAGCACTTCCTTCTTGATTTGTTCATTCTCCTTACCAAATGAACTGATTTTTCTGCCGTTAATGGTGGATTTCCTTCTAAGAAGCTGACTCTATGGAGCAGAGTCCATGAGAAAAGTTCCTCACATGACACCATATAATTTGTTAATCCAAATACTAGGAAACCTGTCTTCAACGAGACCTGGGAATAACAGAAACCTGTCTTCAGCTGAAAAATATTTCACTCCGGGTGATCTGGAGTCCCGATGATCCTTTCTCAAAGACCTCTATTAAACAGAATGTTCCTGCAACGTAAAGAAATTTTTGGTTCCTTGCAGTTTCATTATAAGTGGCTTTTACTCTACTTAGCATTTTCAACTTGACATAACATTAAATTAGATTATTCAGGCTAACACAACTAACAAGAATACTATATATTCTTTACGTTCACTACATTATGTTTTGACCCATTGTTATGGCCATCACCAGGTAGTTGCATAGTTTATATAACAAAGAAAGGATATCGGTTAGTGGCTTCTCTTTTACAAGCAGTGGATACCATAATCAACAATAAAAATAATTATTCCAAATTGTGGAATAATACTAAAAATAAGATAAAAATTAAAAACTGTTTAAAATCAAAATAAGTGCACTGAGTCCCTTTCTTTATGTGTTTGTATTGCTGAGAGTGCACTGTAGATCGACGAGGGTCTATCTTGCGGCGTGTAGTGGATAAATCATGTGACTAGTTTTCATGAATTCAACCTTTGGTATAGTATATTACATATATGTTTACATAAATTAACCTGAGATGACTTCATAAATCAGAAACATAAAAATAAAATATGTCTGTAATAGGAGTGACTTTAATAAACAAGAGTCAAAACCATGTATTTTATTTATTATGTGTGTATATTTGCTTTTGTTAGAGAACTTGGCATGGGTACAGTTCAGCCTGACACTTCTGAATGCTCAGAATGTGAGAGTGATACATCGAAAGCTACGGGCCTGCCTCGTAGTCAGTCAGAACGTTTACTCTCACTTTATAAAGATTACTTCAACCATGAGAGAGAACTGAGGGAGAAGTATCATGCATTGGTGAGTTGTGAAGAAGATTTTCCTCATTTTACACTCTAATAACTTCATTTAGATGTGTTAGATCAGAAACCTCAAAGGGATGGATTGTTACACAAACTGTTTTGTAAGCCCTTGAACCATTTCATCACTTCAGCCATCCAGCATTGATGGCTTAACCTGCCCAGTGACTTCTCCATCTAGCCAACTGGAGCAAGATATAGTCCTTTTCATATTATAATTTGTTAATGTTCAGTCTGTATATTATTTGAATGTTTTTATTGTTTATTGTTTAATGTTATGTGCATAATTACTACTATTATGTCTTAATACATTTCTTCATCAGATATTCCAGACAGTTGAGAAACTGATGAAAACCTCTCAATGCAATCAATTGAAGTTGCTAAGTACACTACAGGAACGGGAGACAGAAGATGTGATGCGTAGGCTTGAAGCAATGCGAAGGGGTGAGGTGAAGGCATTGTCCAAAGTACATCGTGACAAGGATGAAATGGTATGAAATTTGCAATATTTGTAACACATATGGAATGAAAACCAACTGATGTCACTATTTTATTCGTATATTGCTGGATCTCTACATGTTTCGGGCCCACATGCCCATCTTCAGGAGAGTTCGTACAGCTGTTCACACAACCATTGGTTCCTGATGGTTGTGTGAACAGCTGTACGAACTCTCCTGAAGATGG
>Ga0268261_10000675_pt1 | contig 21965 bp, 11 predicted proteins | sample TergutNc150P1_FD_190353 | JGI IMG/M metagenome (GOLD analysis project Ga0268261, IMG submission 190353) | Nasutitermes corniger P1 segment gut microbial community from laboratory colony in Florida, USA - Nc150 P1 (SPAdes) (version 2) | ecosystem: Host-associated > Arthropoda: Insects >...
GCGTCGTTGTGTGTGATCTAGAAACATCAAGAATGGGTGCTCCATATATATATGACATTAGTCGCCTAAGGGTTAATAATTTAACCCTTATCATGCTAACGTGGAGAAAATGGTGAGCTCCTAATAATGCCAGCAAATAGCAGCTGGGATTGAATTCGGGTTTTAAAGGGTTAATGTCAGACTACCCCAGAAAACCCGGAAGTGAAAGCAATACGTAAGCGAAAAGAAGGAAAAGTGGAATTGAACCGAGGTTTCAAACTGTGAGAGATATGTAGGTGGCAGCACGTCACTTCCAACGAAATAATTAGTTTTAAATTCCTTATTGTGTTTGAAATGTCTCTGACATTGTGATGGGACAGGGAGGAAGAGAACTGTATTGTTGAACCGATTGTTGTACTTGAATACATTTTCGTACTGCAGCAAATATTCCGGATTAACGGAATATTTAATTTTGTTTATGTACAATTAAAGTAAGGTAATTCAGTCGCCATTAATTGAGGAAAAATATGGCAGAACGTGACACACAGGTGGGTTATAAGAAGAATGCCTACAGGTTATTTGTGTGGTATAAAAATGAAAGAAGAGAATCCATGAAATTCCTAGGCTGTAATTTGCTATGCTCCTTAATGAACAGGAACAGACTGAGAAGTTGAATGTAGGGAAACTTTGTAATTCTTTAATTATATGAAATTTGTTTATTCATATGGTGGCTATCAAATGTGTGCAGGTGGCCAGGATTTGAGAATATCTCTCTCCAGGGACACATCTCTCAATAACAAGCAACAGAATTGCTAATAAATTTCCAGCCCCAAGCACCACCGGTAAAGAAGTAACTGTCTTTAAACTGACGGATACAGAAAATTGTACTGAATAGCAAGAAGAAGAATGAGATGGGCAGTGCATGTGGCATGTTTTCGAGTGTAAGTTTATAGGTCCAGGGACATTGGAAAGAATGCCTGCAAGAAAATGACTAATCGTGCATAAACACATAACTTAGAAAAATACGTAGATATTACATTGATGGATAAATGGATAGACAATTAGATTTAATTTTTAGTATGTAGAACATAATGTGTAGTATAGGACGTGTGGTATGTAGAGAATAAGTTTTTTCCCAATAAACTGCTATCTTCAGTATATAGCAGTGGCTAGCCTGTGCCTAATTCATTTTTATCCCCACTTTGTGCACGAACAAGCATATCTGTAAAGGTTTTTACGGGAAAAATCTGAGCTTTTGAATATTATATTCTTACGCACAACAAAATCTGTTCACTATTCTGAACCACTTTTCTTGGTGACAGTCATTTCCACTGTCGGTTTGCAACTATCTTCCCTCTGTTGAGGAGAAAGAACCTTGCAATTTATATGGCATTTGCGATGAAAATGAAAAATTCACACTTAGTTATTTTGTGGAGGAAAATCTTAACAAGAGAAACAGTATTGTAGACGGAGACACAGATAAGAAGTTTTATTAAATTCGATCGTAAGGCAATACATAAATGGCATTTTAGTGCCTGTAAAATAAAGCGTATTTGTGGTTGCTACTAACAGTAAACCAACATTCAATATTACTGTCACGTCCCACGGTTTTTCCCTTCCTTATCATTTATTGCATCTTGACTCTTACTGGAATTCAGACATGTTTCTAGTTAGTTTTGTGTAAAGGTCTTATGTTATATCGATTATAAAACACACCCAATAATTACTGTTCGTAAGGCAACAGATTTTCTGAAGTAGTTATTGTTTTTTTGAGTACCGGGCTAATTGCTTCTGTGGTTTTCGTGTGTAGTGTGGAGGGCCAGGAAAGAAGGTACTGTTATATCTTCTTTGGAGCAACTGTTGAATTCTAAATCCATAAAATTTCGCTTTCCCCATCCAGTATTAAGGTAGTGTGCAACCAAATGTGTTTCACGTTATTTTCGAACAATCTTGATGTTAAAATATCTGACAAGGGAATAGGAAATTACAAAATCGTTGCCACTTTTCTCTTAACTATATATTTTCAGATTATCTTTTTAGTTTTTCTTCATCAACCTTGAAATACAATGTATCACAATAATGAAATCAAATTTAAATTATAAACAGTTTTTAATTCATTTGACTTTCCCTTTCAGAGCCATATGTGTGGGTGTAATAGGGTAAACGTAAGACAAAGTACATCGCAATAAGAAGCTAAACGATTAGTGTTGTACTGCGAACAGATGGATGAGATGGGCGGTGCATTTAGCACGTGTTGGACTGAAAAGAAATACATCCACATGTTTAGGTACTAGACCTAACGGAAGAGAATGATTACACGGGATATACATTTATATAATTGGGATTACGTGAATGATTTTCTTGAATATTTGGTTTCCGTAAAGTAGGTGGGATACGTTGTTTATCTTAGGATTTTTTGAAGAATTACTCTGATACCTGCAGCTAGATAAACAGGTAGATAAACAAATAGCTAACTACATAGGCAAGTTGTTAGACAGGACATATGTGACATATTTTTATGTAGTTTAATATATATAAAATGCATAATCTATGAATTATATATTTATTCGCCCTAACAAATTACTCTCTTCACGCCATACCAAATCTTGTCCCTTGCTTGTACCTTCTTAACCATAATATTTACAATTTTAATGAATCCTCCGTTTCCACCTGTCGGTTAGAAATTTTTTCATCTCTCAAATGCGGAAAATGAATTTTGCAGACTGTGTGGCGTGTGGGATTAAGAGCAGAATGTAACAATATTTCTAGTTAAACCTGAAAGATATAAATCATATTATCGACTTAGACGCAGAAGAGAAGTTGCTCTTGAACATGATCCTAATGTAATATGTGAACAAGATCTCAGGCGTGCAGCGGTGAGATTAATTGAGACTGCTGTTAATTGTGCAACTGCCTTCAATATTCAATTTACCGCCATCTTCGAACACTTCTACGTGACCAGAATTTCAATATGTTTCCATGGACACATCGCTCGACCAACAGTACGAAAATTCCTATTATATATCCTGCCGCAAGTACAGCCATAATTGGTGCTACTGTCACCATGCTGACATCTAAAATAGACGGTTGTTTTCTGGGTTCTTTTAAGACAGCAAGCTGCTTGGAGATTCTATCCTGAATTCCTCTTTCCCGAATCTGCGCCAAACTGTGGAGAAAATTATATCATATTAAACGCTTAATACATTGTCATTTTAAAATATTCTTACAAAAATATTTCAGTTATGGTTGTATGCAATCAAATGAATAAACATCGGTGAATAACCGATGAGGGCGACAGTGCGACTGTAAGCTACCTGAAGACATTGTGACTTGTTGTGGATAAGGAAAATATTGAGAATCCTGTATTATGTCTATATATCAGGAAAAGCGTCTGAAACGGAAAATCTAGAACATGAATAATGGCATTTCCACTGCAATTCTTTCCTATAGATCCTACGTTTTGGAAATTTCAAGGTAAATTTAGGCCATAAGGCTCGAAATTTTTACACTTTTTTTCTAAATTTATTCTATAGTCAATAGGCTGCTAATTATTTCAACAGATGTTTTGCCTTTAATGTTTATGGCAGTTGCACTTCATACTTGTTCACATATTCCCTATTACAAAAAAAATTCTATTACCAATTTACCGTGACATCCAGCTGGAAGTAGCATTTCTGAGAAATGTTAAAACATTCGTACATTCCTTTAGTTAAAGCTCCTATAACTAATAATAGACAAACATATTCCTCTGTTTTTAGCGACTTGCGAGGATCTCGTAGAAGTCGTGAATTGCTTGTTATATATCTAATTGACTCGTTTTATTGTCTCACCTCCAGTTAATTAGGCCTTGGTATGAGCTATTTTTGGAAATTATAAAAGCCCATGGATCCCTGTAGGAAGTGTCAGGAAGTGGCACCAACTGACAATGGAAAGGCAACAAAATATTTGTGTGGAAACTGCTTATGCCGAAATAAGCATAGTTGTGTTCAGCACAGACTCTCCTGAAACCGTCTGAAAGCGTGGCGGGCAAGTCGTTCTTGAAGGGTGCTATCAGCTTTTTATAAACAGCACTCTCAATTCCTCCTGTGGCCAGCTGAAAGAAAAACACTTTTATTAAAGCAATGCATCATTTTCTACGGGAGTCAATAAATTTCGTTAGAATGGAGGCCAATTCTAAAGATGCCTAATTTGTAACACTTTCTGATAAGGATCTCTGTTCGTTTTGAGAATGATTCCAGTCAGTTCAGTACAACAGAGGTGCACAAATCCCTAGCGAATTTATTTTGTACAGTGACACCAAATACTTGTGACTCCTCAGTATGGAACATCCTTCAAGTTAAAGTTGCGGTGGAGAAAATTTTTGTGTTATTTACATTTCTGTAAAATTTTTAATCTCTGATTTACACTGTTTGGAATAGAATGTTGCAAACATCATTCGGTTTTGCTTGTTAAATGACATCTGCTTTCTTTATCCGAATGAACACACAGCAAATTTACGGTATTCATTATTATATTTTCCACAAAATATTTGGCCTTAAATTAGAGGTTAAAATCAGTTAGAATCGAAACAATATGATTGCAAAGCCTACTGAATTTGACGCCACTATTTTATAGTTAAAATATTTTTACAAAATTATCTCATTTTATCTCTGAAAGTGATATTTCCACCTCAGCCTTGTGTTCCATTTATTTTAATTTAATTCTTAATTTTAAACGTTGAATCACACTTTTGAAAATTGTTGTAAAATATAAAAATTCTTTCGGTTTAAAATGTTTAGTTCGTTCTAATTACAAAATCAGAAATCCAGAACTCAATATCTTTGAACACTCTTACTGTAGTTAGAAGAGTTTGAGAATATTAGAGAACACGAATTATTTTGTAAACACTGTGGAATGCCATTGCAATTATTTACAGTAGTGACCAAATTACTTGTTAGCCTAGCTTAATATTACGGGAAATATCTGCAGTTGTTATGATATGGCCGCTGATGTAATGTCTTCAGAAAAGCCAATCTTGACATTACATCTTGCAAAATTAACTGTTGTTATTTGGATAAACTCAAAATATCAGTTAGCTTTGAAGTATCTACCGAATAAAACACGATTGATAGGCATGTTTTCACCCTTTACCAATTGCTTCCATAATCTCAAGCCTACTACTACCAAGTAATCCAATCACAAACAAATTATTCCACATTTCCACATACATTAAAAATATTGAAGGCATAAGTATCCCTCATGACACCCAGCTTATAGGAACCGTCATACAAAAGTCCCTGAAGGTCTCTGAATGGTAGATGTTGGTGCTGCACAGAGAGACTGGAGATTAAAAACGCTGAATATGCAGCCATTAACACCAATGACGTCATATATGTTGTCAAGATTACAATTCTGCCAGATGTGCTTCTGAATACATCCGGCTGACCTGTAACACACGAACAGATCATGTTTTTCAACACAGTTAAAAGCATTTTTCCGGGTTTGGGACGTGCGGACCAGTTGTATATTTTCTAAGTTGCTAAATTGTTTAACACCAGAATACCAATTAGTTAACTGAATATAGAACAATATTTCCGTACTTTAGTTTATTAGAACTGGAAACACGTCACAGGTTGTTTCCCCTCTTGCAGGAGATGTTCCTTATGTCCTATATAATTCTTTCTCTATATGTACATGTATTTATTATACGAATTGATATGATCTCAGATTTAAAACTATGATATTTGTGTTTTGTATTGTTGTGTAGCAAATATTACATATATATGTACGTTAAATTAAAACTTCTGTTACTTTGGCTGAGAGATGCATTTAATATGTTTTGAGGTAATGAGGGAAAGGTGCGTCAGCAGGTTAATTTACAGTAAATGTTTTGAATTGTTTGATATACATATATATATAGAATTTAAGTAAATACATTGGATGTATATATGAGAATTACGTTCACGAGATACATGTATCAGGGAAAAAAGGAGAAGAGGTATAACAAAGCCCTTATAGTCTACATATTTCTCTAGAACTGTCTGTTCCAGACGGACGACCTGATGATAATCTTCTTTGTTTTTATATGTGTTGTAATCCGGGAGTTCATAATATTTTTCCTAACGTTAAATAAATTTAAATTCTTAAATTACTGAGGCGCATAAAAAAAATTTTCATATAGATCCTAGGAATCGTTTGGACAAACGTATTGTGGTTTCAGTATACTAAGTGTATACTAAGTGTACTGTACTTTTTCTGAATTGTACTGTAAATGGTTATTCACATTATAAAATTCATGCCCGATTGAGTAGCAAGAGGAAATAATAAACATCTGCTTGTTGAAATTACATATTATTTGGGTACACAGTGTTTATAAATTTAAAATATTAATTACTGATTTTAAGTAATTGAGTGTAAAGTAGCAGATAAGCCTAAGAGCATTTTGATCATTCCAAACTTCGGAAGCTGCAAGCCAAAGTTTGAAAATCACTGCCCATAACACTGGAGATCACCCATCTTTGTCTTGAAGCGAAAAAAAGATAAAAGTATACAGGATGGCAAGTTCAGATCAGTGGAGGTCAGTAAAACGTGCTAAAGGATTAAGAAGAAGAAGGAAAGTTACGGTACAGTGAGATATTAAATTTAATTGTAAGTTAACAGTGATATTAAATTATGATAGAGGGTTAAAAGTATAGGATCCAAGATGATAATACATAAAATTTGTAGACCTGACCTTGCTGACAAAAACACGCCTGAATGTAGAAAAATATGGTGGGCACAGTGAGGTTGTGGTTGTTCTGATGGCCGAAGTTTGTAAGTGTCAGACACACACCAAAAGCACAGGCAACAATGGCTAAGGCCAGCCATATGCCGTAGCTGAAAGGTGTGACGTAGCGATCCCATGCCCTGTCGGAGTTGTTGGGTTGACGTATAAATACGCTGGTGCTGGAAGACGAATATAGAGTTTGATTTTATATGTCTGACGACACTACTGTCATTTATGCTTAGATGTAACAACTAGTTATGGAAGAAATTTATCTTGCACATAAGAAGAAAATAAATGTATATTAGGTATGTATGGAAATGTAGGGAATTGGTTCAATGAACTACTCTTTGTGTGTTTTGACATATTGTAATTTCGTCAGATGTTTCAATGGTTTAGGAAATACCTGCACTTCAGTCTCACAGTACATTACAACAGTGCGATACTCAGAAATATTAATAGCCTAATATGATTTCATATCATGTATGATAATGTCAGATTTTGTTCTCACACTCGTGAAAACCGAAAATGCCCCCATTTTTGGTTGTAGCCACGCAACTGTGTTTAGTATAGTGACATGTGGCCGGCTTTTCTAGAAGCGGTAATGAAACGTCGGATTCCATAAATTGCGAGAAATTTCTTGACTAGCTGAGAACTAGTCATCTTCTGAAGTATGTGTCTAGTCATTGCAGTCAGCACTGTTTAAGAACCTAAGTTATACAAAATGGTGAAAATTATTGGTAGAAACCGACAGAATTTAAACGAATTTCAAATTGATTTAACAGGATATATATTAATTGGAGTAACTTGGAGGATTAACAATGAAGCTCGGAACACATGGTGGTTCCTATAGTGCTCTCGTTTAAAAAAATTGTAAATAGTGTGGAACTGATGTTCATGCCACTTATGTATGGTAAAGTGAATATACTGTTATGTGCATTGCAGTTCCAGATCATGTAGTTTGTTTTAATCTTTATGTTGGAATTAGTAATCAGAGACAAGCAGAAAGAAAGGTTGAAAACTTTGCAAGCTTCTATCTTGTTCTGGTGACAGGAAAAAAGTTAAATACAAGAAAAATGTTTCGAGAACAAAAACGTGTCTCTCTAAAAAAAGTAAATTCCAATACATTGTGAAGATAGTAAATAAACCGGTCTCTCTCACCTTCTGAATCCTACAGTATTTGTGTACGCCACAACTTCGGATCTCTCCTTCGTCACTGTGATTTGTCCTACACCAACATGTGAATTTCCATTGATTACCAGCCCCACCATTCCGCTCCATGAATCGACATCGTAAAACACGGTACTGATGTAAAATTACAATTATTATTATTTGCTCTAAATTATCTAAAATTTTAATTCTCAAATTTGATGTATTATTTTATTTGTTTGTCAGTCAAAGTGATATAAAAGTTGTCATAATGGTAGAATTTAAAGAATTTTCTACCAAGCAGCTATTAAAGACGATTTTTGGTTTCACAGAAATAAAATTGCTTCATATACAAAATATTTACTTTAGTATTTCACTAGAGAGATTAACAATTCCACAAAAATCCATTTTCCATCTACTGTGTGACAACTTCAGTTTAAAAAGTGTTTCGTCTTTTGGATTTTGTTTTATGATCCTCTCTTCTGTAAATACTTATTTTCCGTTGTTGCACTATACGTTATTACTTATAAAAATAAAGATTTACTTACGTTACACTTATTAAGTCGGCCACTGTGCTCCATATTTCATAACAATACTGTAGAATAAAGGAATCTTGTGGCTGAAAAAATACACAAGTCATGTCCACATTACTCTACATTAACCAGTCACGAATTAGTAATATTTATTTTCAGTACATGATTTAAGGCCACGTAATACAGTAGCTGTTTATTACCACGGTCCTTTTTGTTTCCAGTAAATAGTTTTTATGAAACATATCAAGAGATTTGATTTTCGTAAAATGTAATGATTTGTTGAAGAAATACCAAGTTATTGCACATGACTGAGTTTCATGGAGTTATTTATTTATTTTTTATTCAATTGTTCATTTATTACAGTATTTTAGAATAATTTTTAACTCATTTTCTAGGTGTTGAGAGATTCTCCTTATAATTTAGCTTCCGGAATAAATCTTTTGCATATATTCTTCTTTTCCATATATACTAAATATATATCCAGTTTTTATCCTTTCGTTTCATGTCTAACATATTAATCTAATCATAATTATATTTAAATAAGTCTCTCCAATATGCAGGAAATCATTGCATCTTAGTCACTTCAACAACTCTCTTATTACTATGCAAATGTAAATTTTTTTCGTAAATCTTTCATACCCGACACGTATACTTTATGGGAGTAGTGTAGAGTGGCCTACTGTTGAAGCAGACGTCACATATTTTAACAAGTATTTTTAAAAATTCTAGGATATTTTATCGTTTGAAAAAATAATTTCGGGAACTGATATTTGTGTCTCCTATTTGGGACATTTGCTCTTATATTTTTTAAAGTAAAGTTACATCACTACGGAGTAAGCATGTGGGACCATTATTACAAATGACACGCATTAGGTAACGTACATTCAGCAGTAATATTAAGGCAAATATTTGAATGATATTCTGAAAAACTTATTTTAAAATTTTGGAGGTTTGCAGATTTCCAGCTCCGGAGAAACAAAGAGAATATTCATCAAATTTTCTGGTTTCTATGTAGGACAAAAGAGTTATGTGAACCAGTGTATATATTATATGTTTACTGGAAATTGTAAAAAATGATTTTGTACTTAATGTAATTGGAATTTATGATGAACGAAAACTTAATTAGTAAAAGTTTGGATAAGGAAACGTTAAAAATATCTACCGGATATTCCATCACAGAACAACCAAATTTTTTATTTTAATTTCTCCTGCTATTCCTATAAAATGGCACATGCAGCTTTATAAGCAGCCCAGCATATAGGTCTCACTGTATTGCTCCGTTTTCCAGAGACAAATTAGACATTTCTCATTTAGTACAGGTTCCCACTTACATTTGCTTTTATGGCCTGAAATGTCAATCCCTTCAAGTTCTTCCTCCTCATGTAGAAGCCTTGTGAGTGCCAGGTGAGACCGCCACCAACAGTCCAGTTACCAAAACAGTATGTCTGCAGTGGAAGTGTGGGGCTAATACGGTACACTTCGGTTAGTACGACGACGTGGTCACTTTGTGGCTGAGCCACCAGGAACTGGCAGTCGAAAGGAATGTTGATGTCCATGAAGAACTGCTCTAGAGACGTGTTGGTGTCCAGGAACAGTAGCCAGATGGCTTTAGATGAATATGTATCCACATACCACTATAAGAAATGTATAATATTTTCTTTCTTGGAATAAATTTTATTACTTCCAATTTCACTTTTGGTAATATTAATGATACATGAAAAATTATTATTTAAAATGAATTAGAATTTTTGTCAGAAATTTAGAAAATGATGTGGATAATTTTTTTTTGTACCTTACATTGAAGTAATACAATTTAAAAATTGAAAATTAAATAATTCGGAGAAAAATTATGTGTTAACTAAGGATAATATTTTTATACACTTGAAATAATTACAGTAAAACTATTTGATAAATTAAATATATCTACATGCAAAGTTGAATGAAAATATGTTTATAAGGATTCAAGTATTGAGAATAAATGGCAATAATTCCCAGCACAGCTTACTAGAAAACTAAAACAGCCAGATTAACAGGAAATTTTCAGTTATTTGTATAAATTAGTATCAGATGAAGCAAGATATATAGGCGAAATTAAATCCAGGATTGTCTTGTACAAAGCAGTATTCATAAAGTACAATCCTTCACCGCAATTATTGGAGGAGGAAACTGTAGTGTGCTACATTTGGAGCGTATCTTTGTAACGTACTAAAAGTTAGACATTTCGGAAATTACATTATAAGTACCAAGAAAATTTTAAGATGTCGTGCTGGAAAAGGTGTGCGATCGAATGAGAAATGATATAGTATTATATAGAGTCAAGGGGGATCAGGAGTATCCTATTTATAATAAACAGAAGGAATACAATTTGGATTGGTTATCGTGCGTAGAAACAGCCTTGTAAAACGAAATTTTAAAAGAAAATTTCAATTTAGTGGAAGAGGAGGGAAACGCCTTAAGCAGGTACTGAATTACTGTAAAGAAAAAAGATGATACTGCAAATTGGAAGTGGAGCACTGTATCTTTCTTTGTGGAGTGCTGGCTTTGAAGAGGTCTATGAACCTGTCGTCAGAGTGACAATGGAATGAATAATTCTATCCAAATAATACACGATCGCGTATTTTCAATGTTTGTTTACAGGTTCCTCCGCACAGAGGAAGGTTGCATACTATAACAAAAGTGGCAACTTATTATGACCGTGCAGTATGAAGCTTCCTCTATCCCGTGGTTACTTTTCAACCCGCATACAAATCTCATATTTCGAGGGGTCTCGAAGATTATCAAACAAATAAACACGTTTGAACTTTTGTGCCTTTTATTAAATTACCCTCACATATTATAACTGACATCAAATGTCTCAGTACATTTCTAACCTGATTTATGTAGCGTCTTGTTTCTTCATTCCCTCTCAGTATGACGTATACTGACCGCTGAGCAACGCAATTCTCTCTGATGCCACTTCTGAATGTCTTGACCATAATAGGAACATATTCATACACTAAGTACTTGTGAACTTTCTGCATCAACATTGTTGCTTCAAAACCTGAAACACATTAATTATATCTTATATTACATATACTTTAGGCAGTATTAAGTTCAGATTAAAATCAGGGAATTGCTGAAAGCGTTCTTTCCAGAATTAATTGTCTTCAATTTGTTATTCAAGATATAAACTTTAAATCATTAATAAAGATAATATTATCTACAGTAAAAACAACCTTAATATACTGTCTCATGTAACATAAAATCCTGTTGTTTGTTATTTTTCATAACCAAACTAATTTTGTTTACCTCTCTTATTGTAAACTGTCCTTTCACATTTATATCCAATTCAGTATTTCACCTGTTCATATTTTATTTATTTCCATCCATTTCCCATTCCTCTAAATCTTTATATACTCATTCTTACAAATGTAGTATTGCATTCATCTATCCTCATCGTTTCCCCTTTCATAATCTTTCAGAACTGTTTTAACATTCCTTCGTTCCTTTACAGTGTTTATCGTACCACTTATCTTATTCTTTCTCCGTTGTCTTTTAATTTCTATTTCACTCGATCCTTTCCTTGTCGTATCATATAATATATCAACTGTTTCATCTACTTTATCTATAGCAAAGGTCATTTTGTATGCCACACATAGTCATTCCGTCTCTCGGTAAGACATACTTTTGACTATCATTTCATTTGTAACATATTAATTTCTGTAATTTTGTTTTGAGAAGTAACATTTTGCCTCTTTATTTGTATTATCTGTTACATTTTAAGTTCTAATAACAGGCCTTATTGGTACTAAATTTCTCTACCTAAAACTTGATTTAAATATAATATTACAGTTATTTATATCTTCGTCAGCAGTACATAGTCCATCAACATATTTCCGACTTATTAATGAAATAAATTTCCCTTTAGTATCAGTTTGAAATTTCCCATTTAGACTTTCCAATTATTGGTTTCATAAATATCCATATGTTTATTCTCTTCTGCTTTGCAACTTTTACCCTTACTACTTCTGTTTTCTGCAGAATTACATTTCCCAGAATTCCAGTATTTCAGAACATCGAGTGTGTGTGTTATCTCTACTTCTTTCTTTCCTATCCTACAATTAACTTCACCCATTATTAAAAACTTAGAAATACTCGTAAATCACTAGTCTCTTCAAATATTCATTTCTTCCTACAAATCCCTTAAGAAATTTACATTGAAACTCTAAATTTACTGGTAAGCATTAATAAACCAATAAAAACTTTACCTGTAGCTGTATTATTCCTTATTAGAATACATATCATTTTCCCTGTCTATGACGCAATTTGAAAAAATAATTGATTAGTGATATTTCTAACATGAACTACGAACCCTCGTGTAATTTCTCTTAATTTCTCTCATATCTGCACCATTGCTACATAATTCGTGTTCCAAATTCAACACTTTAATAACCCAGTCCTAGTTCCCATAATAAACAAAAATTTATTTTCTTTCGATGGATGTGAAATGTTATTGTAAATCAAATTATACGATTATAATAATCTAAAATTGAAACTCACAGTAATAATAAAAATGGGTACAAATGTTCTGGAACACCAGAAGATAGACCAAGAAAGTAAAAGTACTGCCATTGATAAAGTGGGGAATAACAAACACCCAAGTGCTGAAGGAGAGCGGCACACAGTTAGGAATAAACAAAAGGAAGCCCTTCAGATAATGTGTCACAAGGTGAGGCTCCTACAAGTGTCTGAAAGGGAGAAGCTGCCAAAATTAAAAAGCAAATTGATAAAGCTTAAGGAAAAAATAAAAGAAGTAATTGAAGAACTTTTAGAAGAAGAAGAAATGGACATAACAGATATAAACAACCTGATATACGCTGCAGCCAAAATTATGACACAAACATTGAATGAGCTCAGTAAAAGAAGCAAAAATTAAAGAAATGTAAAGTTCTGGAAAATAAGAATGCAGAAACAGATAAGCAACCGGAGAAAAGACTTATCAATAATAGCTGAAACTGGAACAGGCTTTGATAATGGAAAGCTTAACAGGAAAAAGAGGAAGATTTTTCAAAAATATAGTGTGAAAAAGCTAGAGAATTTGGGCTGTTGACAGAAACCTTGAAACAGAAAGTGCAAGCTAAAGCCCAAAGTATTAGGAGGTATGAAAAAAGGGAAACGCAGTATAGTCAGAGAAAGATGTTTAAAGAAGATACTAAAAAAATTTAGAGAAATTTGGGCATGAAGTATGTAGAGGCCAGAGAACCTCCCTCTATGGCAGAAGCAGAGACGTACTGGAAGCCACTTCGGACAGAAGAAGCACAGCATAATGAAAGATCAATAAGGATAAGAAGGGAACAGAAAAGGAAAATTAGTCATATGGATTGGAGGTCTATACAGATTTCGGAAATTGCTTTATATTTGTTAAAGTTCACAATTGGAAAACTCCTGATTTTGATCAAATACAAAGTTACTGTCTTAAGGCTTTCCCACCTACTCACAAGCATATTAAAAGAACTTCAATACAATAATAGAGGAACCGGAGAAGGCATCTGACTGACTGACTACAGGCATAACTTATTTTATACCAAAACCAGGAGACCGCAAGGAAGTCAGAAACTACCGACCCATTACATGCATAACGAAAATGTGCAAAACTCCAACAGAAATAATAGCTAAAAGAATATCCACAAATTTCGAAGAGCAGAGTTTACTACCAGCAGAGCAAGAAGGATGTCACCCTGGATGTAAATGTTGCAAAGATCAATTAATAATATCAAAGGCAATATTTGAGGACTCGGTATAAGGAACAAGAATTTAAGTAGAGCTTGGATTGATTCCCAGAAAGCATTTGATAGCGTTCCACATAGCTGAGTGGAAAAGTCAATAGAATTGTTCTGAGTGAACAGTAAAATTTTTAGATTTTGTAAACCATCTATGGAGAAATGTAACACAAGGCTTGTTTTGAAAACAAACCAGGAAGTAATGCAGTCACAGCCCATCCAGATACGAAGAGGAATGTTCCAAGGTGACTCTCTCTCGCCATTACTCTTTGCATACCACACATTCCATTAACAAACGAGCTGAACAGTGCTGATTGTGGATATCGAGTACATGGAACTGAGAGGAAAATAAGTCACTAATTGTATATGGATGACTTGAAATTGCTAGGTAGAAATGAGAATTATTTAAAGAATGAAATAAAAATTGTGCAAATAATTAGTAAAGTTATAAATAAGAATTTTGGTTTAGAAAAATGTGCAAGCATATGTTTAAAAAGAGTTGGGGTCCAAAGCAAAATGCATATAGGAATCACATTTGAGAACCACATTAATGTCCTCGACCCAAGGGAAGCATATAAGTATTTAGACATAGAAGAAAATTTCGACATTCAGCACAAGAATGAGAAAGAAAAACAAAAGAAAAAAATACTTGAGGAGATTGAGACTAGTTCTGGGTACAGAATTAAGTGCAAAGAATAAAATTCAAGCAATTGGATCATTGGAAGTACCAGTACTTAGATATAGTATTGGAATTTTTAACTGGCACCAAGAAAAACTGCAAAACCTAGACCGGATAACGAGGAAACTACTAACCATTCATGCACAGCATCACCCAAAGGCAGATCTAGATCGCTTATATGTTCCCAGAAAACATAGAGGAAGGGGCTTAATGCAGTTAGAAGCAGCCCTTGCAGTAGATATTACAAAATTGGTGAAATATATAGAGAGGAAGGAAGACCCACTAAACTGCAAATTTGCGAACAAAACTACAAAATTCTGAGCGAAATTTTTACATGTCACAAGTCCAAGAATTATTCACGTCCCATTAATTAAAACAATACAATTCCAAGTAAAATGTTTTATGTAGCAACTCACAAGCGTATCCTCTCAAAGTTCCTCTCATCAAATTTATGTTCACTAAAAAAGTCAATTTACGTAACTGATATAAAATTAATCCTCACCTTGCTGTTGTGCCTCAGGATTTATGATGAAAATACAACTGTGTGTTAACTGCTGATAAATATCGGCTATAAATTCTGCTAGTCTCAACACTTTCTCAAAACCACAGCTCACAGCGCCACTATACAGTAACAACATAACGATAATATTAATCTGCATTTGGAACATCAGACGTTTGTAATTTTTTTGCCAACAACTTTGCCCGTTTCTTTTGTTATATCTCAAAATTTTGGTGTTTCTTGGGAATAAGTTGAAAAGTTTTAGTGGTAATGCGACTTGAAGGTATGGAGCAGTTATACCCAATGCAGATAATCTGAAATTGTGTGTGTCGACATTCTACATTTCGGTCGAACTTGTGGCAGGTATGTAGAAGACAGCGCCTGTCGTATCACAATATGTACAAAGTTTCCCCTCATTATAATATGTTACGCCCATTTGGTGTTTGCTAGTCTGATGAGTTTCTGCGTTCAGTCATAGATTTTTGCTTGTAAAACTTCACGCCAATGAGTGCGCTGTCACTGAATGGGAAATTAAATGGATGTCATTATGTTTCTACGTCTCAGTTGTCCATTTTATGGCCTCCTTGATAAACTCACTGCTGTGTGGAAGTAAGGCAGACGTTTTAAACCCAAAGCAAGAAGTTTCCGAATTCATTAACGTTGATAAAGCATTCACACAAAACCATATCGTAATAACCAGATGACAGCAGATAATCCCCAGCCTGCTACAAGATACATAACTCGAATAAGTTCCACTCACAGAACAACCGCACGTAGGAATGTCGTAGCTAACAAAAGGAACAACGAACTCACAAAATATATTATTATAGCGCAGACCATTCAGTGCTAATCCCTAAGTACACACGAAACATCATACAGTAGCACTCTCCCTCCCCTTCCTTGGGCAGAGATAGCGTAGTATGTATAGCGAGTGGCTACGGACTGGACGGGCCGGGGATCGAATTCCGGTGGGGGCAAAATTTTCCGCACCCGTCCAGACCAGCCCTGCGGCCTTCCCAGCCTCTTGTACAAAGGGTACCCGGACTTTCTCGGGGGTAAAGCGGCCGGAGCGTGGCATTGACCACACACTCCCACCCCGCGCCGAAGTTAAAGAGTAAATCTATACCTCTATTCCCCCTCTGGGATTTTGTGGCCTGTTCTAGGCTGAACTTTACTTTTACCTTTACTTTCTCTTCCATAACGAAACATGTTTTACAGAAGTACATATTCCGGTACGCGACAGAATTACAGGCTGGCTACTGGCAAGACGGTCAAAGCCCTGCAATCATTCAGCCTCCTATACCATTGGTACGAAGTCATTTCAAGAGGTATATCGACCCGGTTTTGTAGTTGACCACCTATCCACATTTAACACCAAGTTTAAAGTAAGAGTAAAGCTATAACTCTACTCCATTTCTGGGCTTTCATGACAGGTTATGGGATGAACTTTACCCGTTGTAATTTTACACAGGCCGAGCGAAGTTCTTGCATTTTCAGACCACTGATTAAGGTCAGGCTACCCCAGGAAACCAGGAAGTGAAAGCAATACGTAAGCGAAAAGAAGGAAAAGTGGAATTGAACCGAGGTTTCGAGCTGTGAGAGAAATGTAGGTGGCAGCACGTCATTTCTATTGAAATAATTAGTTTTAAATTCCTCATTCTCTTGGAAATGTCCCTGATATTGTGATGGGACAGGAGGAATAGAACTGTGTTGTTGGACTGTTTGTTGTAATTGAATACATTTTCGAACTACAGCAAATATTCCGGATTCACGGAATGTTTAATTTTGTTGATGGACAATTTAAAGTAAGGTAATTCAGTCGCCATTAATTGAGGAAAAATATGGTAGAACGTGACACACTGGTGGGTTATAAGAAGAATGCATACTGGTTATTTGCGTAGTATAAAAATGAAAGAAGAGTATCCATGAAATTCCTAGGCTGTAATTTGCTATGTTCCTTAATGAACAGGAACAGACTGTGAAGTAGAATGTAGAGAAATTTTGGAATTCCTTGATTATATGAAGTTTGTTTATTAATATTGTGGCTATCGGATTTGTGCAAGTGGCCAGGATTTGAGAATATCTCTCTCCATGGACAAATCTCTCAATAACAAGTAACAGAACTGCTAATAATTTTCCAGCCCCAAGCACCACCGGTAAAGAGGCAACTGTCTGTAAACTGACGGATACAGAAGATTGTACTGAATAGCAAGAAGAAGAATGAGATGGGCAGTGCATGTGGCACGTTTTCGAGTGTACGTTTATAGGTCCAGGGACATTGGAAAGAATGCCTGCAAGAAAGTGACTACTTGTGCATAAACACTTGCTATAAAATGAGTCTGAAAGAAATATCGTGTGTTACGTGGAATGGTTTCAGCCGGCTCAGGATAAGGGCAAGTAGTGGGCTCTGTTGAAGAGTGTGATGAAACTTGTGATTCCATAAAATGTGGGGGATGTATAGATGAACTGAGTTAATTTTGGGTTCTGGAGATAGGCTTTAAAATATGGAGTTATTTTGAGATGTAAACAGATATATACGTAGATATTACATTGATGGATAAATGGATAGATAATTAGATTTAATTTTTCGTATGTAGAACATAATGTGTAGTATTGGATGTGTAGTATATACAGTATATGTTTTTTCCCAATAAACTGCTATCTTCAGTTTATAGCAGTGGCTAGCCTGTGCCTAATTCATTTTTATCCCCACTTTGTGCACGAACAAGCATATCTGTAAAGGTTTTTACGGGAAAAAACTGAGCTTTTGAATATTATATTCTTACGCACAACAAAATCTGTTTACCATTCTGAACCACTTTTCTTGGTGACAATCATCTCCACTGTCGGTTTGCAACTATCTTCCCTCTGTCGAGGAGAAAGAATCTTGCAATTTATGTGGCATTTGCGATGATAATTAAAAAGTCACACTTCGTTATTTTGTGGAGGAAAATCTTAACAAGAAAAACAGTATTGTAGACGGAGACACAGATAGGAAATTTTATTAAATGCGATAGTAAAGCAATACATAAAGGTATCTCAGTGCTTGTAAAATAAAGCTTATTTGTGGCTGCTACTAACTGTACACCAACATTCAACATCACCGTCACGTCCGAACATTTTTCCTTTTTTTATCATTTATTGCATGTTGACTGATACTAGAATTCGGACTTGTTTATAGTGAGTTTCGTGTAAAGGTCTTATGTTATATCGATTATAAAACACACCCAATAATTACTGTTCAAATGGCAACAGATTTTCTGAAGTAGTTACTGTTTCTTTTTGAGTATCAGTGCAATAGCTTCTGTGGTTTTCGTGGATAGTGTGGGAGGCCATGAGAGAAGGTACTGTTATATCATCTTTGGAGAAACTGTTGACTTCTAAATCGATATAATTTCGCTTTCCCCATCCAGTTTTAAGGTAGTGTCCAACCAAATGTGTTTCACGTCATTTTCGAACAATCTTGATTTTAAAATATCTGACAAGGAAATAGGAAATTAAAAAATAGTTTCAACTCTTCCCTTAACAATTTATTTTCAGACTATCTTTCTAGTTTTCCTTCATCAGCCTTGAAATACAATGTATCACACTAATGAAATCAAATTTAAATTATAAACAGTTATTAATTCATTTAACATTCCCTTTCAGAGCCATAAGTGTGGGTGTAATATGGGAAATGTAAGACAAAGTACATCGCAATAAAACTACACGATTAGTGTTGTACTGCAAACAGATGGATGAGATGGGCGGTGCATTTAGCACGTGTTGGAATGAAAATAATTACATCCACAAGTTTAGGTACTAGATCTAACGATAGAAAGTAATTACATGGGATATAGTTATAAATATATATATATAAATAAATATATATATATATTTAATTGAGATTACTTGAAATATGTCCTTGAATATTTGGTTTTCATAAAATGGGTGGGATGCGTTGTTTATCTTAGGATTTTTTGAAGAATGACTCTGACACCTGCAGTTATATACACAGGTAAATAAACAAATAGCTAACTACATAGGAAAGTGTTTAGATAGGACATAAGTGACATATTTGTATGTAGTATAATATACTGCATAATCTACGAATTATATGTTTTTTCGCTCTAACAAATTACTCTCTTCACGCCATACCAAATCTTGTCTCTTACTTGTACATTCTTAACCTTAATATTTACAATTTTAATAAAGCCTCCGTTTCCAGCTGTCGGTTGGAATATTTTTCTTCTCTCAAATGCGGAAGATGAGTTTTGCAGACTGTGTGGCATGTGGGGTTAAGAGAAGAATGGAACAATATTTCTAGTTAAACCTGAAAGATATAAATTATATTACCGACCTAGACGCAGAAGAGGAGTTGCTCTTGAACATGATCATAAAGTAATATGTGAACAGGATTTCAGTGCGTGCAGCGGTGAGATTAATTGAGACTGCTGTTAATTGTACAACTGCCTTCAATATTCAATTTACCGCCATTTTCGAACACTTCCACGTGGCCAGAATTTCAATATGTTTCCATGGACACATCGCTCGATCAATAGTACGAAAATTCCTATTATATATCCTGCCGCAAGTACAGCCATTATTGGCGCTACTTTCACCATGCTGACATCTATAATAGACGGTTGTTTTTCATTTTCTTTTAAGACAGCGAACTGCTTGGACATTCTATCCTGAATTCCTCTCTGCCGGAACTGTGTTAACCTGTGGAGAAAATTATATCGCATTAAAGGCTTAATACATTGTCATTTTAAAATATTCTTACAAAAATATTTCAGTTATGGTTGTATGCAATCAAATGAATAAACATCGGTGAATAACCGATGAGGGCGACAGTGCGACTGTAAGCTACCTGAAGGCATTGTGACTTGTTGTGGATAAGGAAAATATTGAGAATCCTCTATTATGTCTATATATCCGGAAGGGTGTCGGAACCGGAAATTCCAGAACATGAATAATGGCATTTCCTGTGAAATTCACATTTTGACTTATTCAAAACTGTGGCAATGTCATTAAATGTTAATTTGTGGGCCTAAGTATTTACAGTAATATTGTGTAGTGCTTTTGAAACCTTCAAGCAATTTTTCCTCTCTGATTTTTTCGGTTTCGATCGTGTGACTGAGTCCTTTTTCAGTAATATATTATTATTAGAAATACAGTTACTTCTGGCTACTCCAGGACTTCCGTAAAAGGAACATCAGGTATGAAACGACCGGAGCCTGAACCTGACCTCTCACCTACATTCGTTGCTAAGGAATACGGTAGTGCAAAGTTATAGCTTTCTCGTCATTCTGCATATTATTTAGAGAAATTCGCAATGTGGTTTGCGTATTAAAACAGACTCATTGTTTTATTTGCCTCACAGTGTTTAAACAATTATTCTTTCTTATAGATACTACGTTTTTGAAATTTCAAGGTAAATGTATGCCATAAGGCTCGAAATTTTTACACTTTTTTCTAAATTTATTCTGTAGTCAATACGCTGCTAATTATTTCAACAGTTGTTTTACCTGTAATGTTTATGGCAGTTGCACTTCCTCTTCGTTCACAGATTCTCTATTACAAAAATTTTCAATTGCCAATGACTGAGGTTTTTCCGTGTTTTACCTCAGTTGTAAGACAAATGTCAGTGAAAAAACCGCAAAGATGTTGCACGGCCCGCACTCTTCCTAGTTGTTTTGTTACTCTATGTACGTTTTGTGTAGTTCTATGTATTTTTGTGTTCTTTGTATTGTTTGTTTTGAGACGTTCCCTGTGTTGTTTGTGTGTTTAACTAAACAACTGCCACAGGGTGGGTACCCACCTGCAGTTAAATATATCTTATCATATCATTTACCCTGGCATCCAGCTGCAAGTAACTCATTCTGAAAAATGTTAAAACATTCGTACATTCCTGTAGTTAAATCTTTTGTGACTAATAATAGACAAACAAGTCCCACTGTTTTGAGTGACTTGCGAGGAACTAATAAAAGTTGTGAATTGTCTGTTATGTATCTAATTGACTTCATTTTATTGTCTCACCTCCAGTTAATTAGGCCTTTGTATGAGCTATTTTTGGGGATTATAAAAGCCCATGGAACCCTGTAGGAAGTGTCAGGAAGTGACACCAACTGACAGGGGAAAAACAACGAAATATTTGTGTGAAAATTGTTTATGCCGAAATAAGCATAGTTGTGTTCAGCACAGACTCTACTGAAACCGTCTGAAAGCGTGGCGGGCAGGTCATTCTCGAAGGGAGCTATCAGCTTTCTATAAACAGCACTCTCAATTCCTCCTGTGGCCAGCTGAAAGAAAAACACTTTAATTGAAGTAATGTATCATTTTCAATGGCAGTCAATAAATTTCGATTATGTAAAATGCGGAGACACTTCGGAATTTTTCCTTTTGGCTGGAATGGTGGCTAATTCTATCGATGCCTAATTTGTAACATTTTGTGATAAGAATCTCTGTTGGCTTTGAGAATCATTCCAGAAAGTTTAGTACAACAGAGGTGCACAAATCGCTAGCGAGTTTATTTTGTACAGTGACACCAAATACATATGACTCCTCAGTATGGAACATCCTTCATGTTAATGTTGCGGTGGTGAGAATTTTTATGTGTTATTAACACTTCTGTAAAATTTTC
>Ga0268261_10000676_pt1 | contig 21962 bp, 16 predicted proteins | sample TergutNc150P1_FD_190353 | JGI IMG/M metagenome (GOLD analysis project Ga0268261, IMG submission 190353) | Nasutitermes corniger P1 segment gut microbial community from laboratory colony in Florida, USA - Nc150 P1 (SPAdes) (version 2) | ecosystem: Host-associated > Arthropoda: Insects >...
TGTTCATTTTTTTTTTTTTTTGCAAATTTAACCCTTCAAAATTGGTTCAGAGTTCATATGACATTCCTAGTTGCGAATGTCTCACAAATAATATCCTGAAGTTAAGACATAAAGTTATAAATCACCTGTATGAATGCATGCATATGATGGTGGTATTAAAAAAGTATGAGGTTCTATACGCTACCTCAAAATTCTAACCTAAAGATCATCACAGGAGAACGGGCGATGAGTGGCACGTGGTATTAAACAAGAAGCTAGCTTAAAACTCTAACATAAAGATGACTACGGGAGATCGCGCAATCGGTGGTACGTGGTACTAAAAAAGGTAGCTCAAAGGTCTAACCTAAAAATAATCACAGGAGAACGAGCGATCGGTGGTACGTGGAATTAAAAAAGGTAGCTCAACTGTAACCTAAATATGATCACAGGAGAACCGGCTGTCGTTGGTAAGTGGTATTGAAAACAAAGCTAGCTCAAAATTCTAACCTAAAGGTGATCACAGGAAAACGGGCGTTCGGTGGTAAGTGGTATTAAAAAAGCTATCGCAAAACTCTAACCTAAAGATGATCACAGAAAGAATGGGCGATCAGTGGTACGTGGTATTAAAAGAAGCTAGCTGAATGATCCCAGGAGAACGGACGATCGGTGGTACGTGGTATTAAAAAAGCTAGCTAAAACCCTAACCTAAAGATGATCACAGGAGAACGGACGATCGGTGGTAGGTGGTATTAAAAAAGGTAGCTCAAAACTCTAACCTAAAAATGATCACAGGAGAACGGGCGATCGGTGGTACGTGGTATTAAAGTTAGCTCAACTGTAATCTTAATATGATCACAGGAGAACGGGCAGTTGTTGGTAAGTGGTATAGAAAATAAATCTAGCTCAAAATTCTAACCTAAAGATAATCACAAGAGAACGGGCTTTAAGTGGAAAGTGGTATTAAAAAAAGTAGCTCAAAACTCTAACATAAAGATGGTGACAGGAGAACGGGCGATCAGTGGTAAGTGGTATTAAAAAAGCTAGCTCAAAACTCTAACCTAAAGTTGATCATAGGAGAACTGGCAACCAGTGGTACGTGGTATTAAAAATGTAGCTCAAAACTCTAACCTAAAGATGATCACAGGGGAACGGCCATCAATGGTGCGTGGTAAAAAAACAAACTACCTCAAATCTCCAAACTAAAGATGATCACGGGAGAACGTGCGATCAGTGGCATGTACTATTAAAAAACCTAGCTCAAAACTCTAACATAAAGATGATCACAGGAGAACGATCAGAGGTACGTGGTATCAAAAAAAGGTAGCTCAAAATCCTAACCCAAAAATGATCACAGGAGAACGGGCGATAAATCGTACGTGGTATTAAAAAAAGCTTGCTCAAAATTCTAACCTAAATATGATCACAGGAGAACGAGCGATCAGTGGTACGTGGTATTAAAAAACTAGCTCAAAACACAAACTCAAGGATAATCACAGGATAAGGGGCTATCTTTGGTACGTGCTATTAAAAAGATATCTGAACTCTCTTCCCTAAAGATGATCACAGGAGAACGGGCGATCGTTGGTACGTGGTATTAAAAAAAGTTAGCTCAAAACTCTAACCTAAAGAATATCACAGGGGAACGGGCGAATATTGTTACGTGATACTAAAAAAGGTAGCTCAAAACTCTAACCTAAAGACGATCACACGAGAAAGGGCGATCGTTGGTACGTAGGGTTGTACTGACCCGGGTGGAAACACTGTTGTCAGTAGTTTGTAGTTCGCTTACGGGCACCGTCGTTAAACTGCGTGTCCTTAATTTAATCTAATGATGCCACCATGTACCGAAGTACAACTGATTAGGAGTACAAGGCGGGGTTGTCCAATCGAACGGCCGTTAGTCACTATCTCAATTGTATAATATTTCGATACAGTATACACATATGTACAATTTGGATAGATTCACCATTAATTGCGAAATTGACAATAAAGATAATTGGATAATCGTCTTGCCTTTAGTTACTTTTCAGAATTTTGCTGCTCAATTGAATTAAATGAATATAGTCAGAAAGACTCGCCCTGTAATACCAGAAGCGTTGCGGCGTATAGAAGCATTCTGTATTAGAGCTTCGATATTAATTGGTATACGATCTTCTTCAGAGAGAGCACTACGTCGGTGTCGACAATTATTTCGTCGTGGACGTAATTCTAACCTCAACTGACGTGAATCCAAAGTAAAACCAAAATGAACCTCTCTGACGTAGTCGCGGCGTAAGTATATATGACAGCAATCGTGCTTACTACAGCGACTTCCTGGATTACTGCAATTTACGCGTTCTAGATCGCTAAGATTTCCTGGTATGATGTACGAATGTTGTAATTGGGTCGAGCTGACACAATGAAACTTACTGGCAAGACGATTGTAACTTCCTACATATTTCACTGGTAAACTAGGACAAGCGTAGTGAAATGGATTTAAATTTTTAATACAATCAGTAGTTTAAACCTGTAATTTTGGATATTACAGCTTGCCCCTTTTTAAAACGGAATTTCGGGGTAAACACATTGTTTAAACCGAAATTTCGTTACCTACATGGTTATTACAGTAAAATACAATTAACAAATGTTTAACATACATAAACCGATGGACATAATTTTGGGTACATACGGCTTAACAATATTAATAATATCCTACATGTAACAATGGGGTGAGGAAAATGTAAGTTTCAATTTTCCTTCGTAACATTTGTACATAGCATTTAGTCTTTACACAGTATAAGCAGTATAGACTTGGTTCTCAGGTTTTGAGAGATGCGTGCTACAGCACGAAGGCGGGATGTAGGGGAGTCTTCGCTGACTCACCGACCTTGCCGTGCCTGCTAGAGGCCAAGTGGACCTTGGTCGCCGCTATGTTGTTGGGTCAGCAAGTTGACTCTGGCTGCTCATCTCGGAGTCTTCAATCTTGGCTGTTTAGTTTTTGCATGGCAGTGCGTATGTGGCAAAAGTGACGCTGTCGCAATGTTGTTCCGAATAAGCTGCGACTGTCGGGTGCTCTGATGCAGGAGGTGGATGAATTGGGGCCGGGGTGTAGCGTCTTCTGGGGACTTATATGTGCGTAGACAGCACGATGTAGAACATTGAAGTTTCGATAGGAGAAAAAAGTAGAAGACCAACAGGATCGTGAAAGTAAGAAAACTACGGCGAGTATCGGGTGCCAATGTGGCAGGGTGTCCTGCGGAAATGTAGTTTTCTGGATGCGAACCAGGGTGTCTACGTCGAGAGATTTTTGCGCTGTTGCAAGACGATCTTTCAGTTGGTCAAGTTCGTGCCGCTTCGACTCGGGGGAGTTCGTGTCTCGATAATATCGGAAAGTCGTCTGGCACATACACAGACGGGGCGTCGAAGTTAGCATGTGCGACGCCGTGTAGTTCCGGTAGAGTTCGCATCTCGCCGGAGGTGATTGAGCAGGTTGTGGCGTTGTGAATTAAACCTACGCCGGAAAGTGTTAGGGTACGTGTCACCCACACGTGGTTCCGCGGGCATATAATGGTCACTTGACGTTGACTCGGAAAATGGTAGATCCACACTTCTCTATGCCGCAAAAAGGTAGGTGTCTCATAGTGGAGCAACAGGCTCCTCCTGCAGGGTCCTTCTTTAGTTGCAGTCTGAAAGTACAACTTGGAGTCACATTTAACTGACCGAATGTCATAAAGAGCTCTGTCCGCCGGGCATATTGCAATGCTTCCTGTGCTACATTTTTGCACGTCGGCTGCTGTCATCAAGATGTAATCTATCTGGCTATATGATAAGCCAAATAGTTATACTCGAGCTGATATAACGCATAGGTGTCGTTTAACACTCGTGTAGGTAAGGCGATTATCCTAAACAGAGTGAAGTGTTGACTTTCAGTTTTTAACGGGACTTCTAGAATTAACTTAATACCGTGTGCGGTACCTACAGCGGTTGCCTTAATTAATTCGTAATACAAGTGAATGGTATCAAATTTGGTACCGGCAATGAGTTCGTAATTTCCAGACAAACACAAGGAAATATTTCGCAGTATGCTGTGTAAAACATTGGGGCTTAATATGGTTATGGGAAATTTTCCTGAGAGCGTATATTGTACGGCCATTAGCAACTCATCGACCTGAAGGGTAAGCTGTAACAAGGCGTATTCCAATTCTCTGATTATTGCAAACAGCGCGCTCTGGTTAAACAAAGTCAGATTTAAGCACATGACATCTCTAGTCAACTGTACATACCGGTCGTGTGAGTGGACAAATTCGTTCTTTACAATAGAGGACATATTTGAAATCGCGTCTGTACTAATTCGTGTATTCTGTCCTAGCCCTTTCACGTATGTCGGTTGGCTTGCCAGTGAATGACGATATCGGCTTCCTTAGACTTCTGTTCAACTATGGTTCCATGAAGCTGATCTAAATCTGACAAGGTCGCAGTTCCAAACAGAGTTTTCAGGACGGTTCCGCCCAAATTCAACAAGCCTCTTCGCCGGTCTAGCCTAGGGAGAAATTGCTGAAAATTTGACAGTCTCAACTCTAGTGTGTTAAGCAAGATTCCGACTTGTTTTAATTCTGCAACCGGCGTAAATTCTTTCCTTTGTTTATCTACCGAGGTGAGGTCATTTCTGACTGTTGCAATCGCGTCCTCATAGACTTGCGTATCTAGGTCTATCGCTACACGCCAGGCATCCTTAGTGTTATAATGGTTTTTTCTTTCAAGAACACGCTTTTGTTTACTGGTAGGACCTGCACTTCGGTCGTCCTTACGTTCAGGAAGCGTCCTAAAACACAGTTTTCGTGCCAAGTTTCCTCTACGCTGTAACCAGCGTTACTAAAATATGTACAGGGACCGACGTCACATTATTTCGAGAAACATTATCATCATTTTATTCCGAGAAAGTATTCTTCGTCTGCGACCGAGTGACGGGGGGAGTGGTCCTGCCTATCGCCAGTTCACGTCTGCTTCGAGGGGAATCGGAGGAGAGGAAGGTCGGATCGCTCTTCTCCGCTGTTCCTGCTCCGCCGGCCGAAGGAGCGGTGGACGCTGAAGGCGAAGCTAGCGGGCTGGAAGGCGGCGTTGGCGGGGGTCGCCACCAGTACGTTATCGCTGGCCAATGGATATGACAAGATGGCTGCGGGATACATATCAGTTTCTTGGTCTGGCCTAGACCTTGCGTCTCGCTTCGATCTCGACTTTCGCGGCCAATTAGATGATGAAGTCGGATCGCAGCCCGCGGCTCCGTGACACGTGACAACGATTTAAATGAACTACGAACTTCCTTCCGTTCTGTCCCAATTTCTCATAATTCAAATCAGACGATTTTGCCATCACCCGATACGGGCCCGTCCAAACGGAATAAAATTTTTCGACAACCTCGGCTTGCGAGCTGGGTTATAGGGATAGACGTAACTGCCGACCTCAAAGCTGCGGTGTTTCGTTCGTCTATCGTAACGTTTCTTGTTCGCCACGTGGGATCTCCTGTTTGCCTTGGCTACTGGTTGGTACGCCTGTCTCAGGCTAGCCTTTAGACTCTCGACCAGCTGTTCGGGGCCTTGTGTAGGTTTCGGGACTATTGGTCTTAAGTCCTCGTTGGCAGGGGTGATCATTTCTCTGCCATGTAGAAGAAAGAAGGGACTATAGCCCGCGGTGGAATGCGGCGTTGCGCGATAAACTAATAGGAAATGCGGCAGTTTTAGGTCCCAGTCCGTATGAGAGTTGTTCACGTAATGTGAGAGAGCTGTGCGAAGATTCCTGTGAAGTCGTTCTACATGACCGTTACTCTGGGTGTGATAGCTATACGTACGGGTTCGTTGAATTCTCAATATCTTGCATGTTTCATTGAAAAACGAGGACATGAAAGCCGAACCTTGATCTGTTATCAATTTCGAACCGCTGCCGTGACGCGTAATTATCTGTGAGGCGTATACTCTAGCACAGGTTAGTGCTGACTGGTCCTGAATGGGAAATATCTCCGCATATTTCGAAAAGTGGTCTACGAACGTCAACAGATACCTATCCTTTCCGAGGTCGCCGAGAGGGGCCGTGTATTCGCGGCTACCGTTTTGCCGTTGACACTAGTCGCGCTCCTTGACGTAATCCTCTACTGACTTACGCATTCCAGGCCACCAGAAATTTAGCGCCAGTAATTCGCAAGTGCGTTTCACACCAGGGTGTGCTGCGTAAGCAGGATCGTAATTTTCACGTATCACTCTCTTGATTAGTGCCCTGGGAACAAGCAACTGATGCTTGTCGTTCCTTTGTCGTCTGTATATGAGACCGTCGTAAATGAATTCTAGTCGGCTGGCGTAGTTTCCGGGTTTTAGTTCCTTGCAGAACCGGTCTTTACGTTGTTCTTCGCGCACTTCTTCAGGGCTTAATTTATTTTCGCTCGAAATGGTACCAACGTGTCTACTTAGGGCATCGACATGGGGTATTTTGGTCCCGGCTCGATATTCGACTATGAAATCGACCTGCGACAGTCTCAGGGACCAGAGCATAAGTTTCGCGTTCGTGTCCGAGAAGTTTTAAAGTACGTAAGGGCTGCATGGTCCGTTCTGACCGTGAAACGCTTACCGTAGAGATAACATCTAAAATGTTTGGCGGCCCACACTAAAGCGAGTAGTTTGGCTTCTGGCGCCGAATAAGCCTCTTCGGGTTTATTCAGCTGTCTGCTAGCGTACGCGACTGGGCGTTCGAGCCCACTTTGTACTTGTGACAGAATACCCGCTACTGCTACATTTGATGCGTCAGTGATCAATATAAACGGTAGGTCGAAATTTGGGTAAGCTAACACGGGTAGTGCAGAGCTTCGCTTTTAGCTCATCGAACGCCTCTTGCTGGCTAGGGCCCCAGTTGAACTCTTGTCCCTTCCGAGTTAGTTTAGTGAGCGGTTTCGCCGATTCAGCAAATTTTGGCACGGGTCTGCCATAAAACGACGCAAGTCCCAGGAATGCCCTAACGTCTTTCGCGTTACGGGGGTCGGATAGTTCCTGACTGCGTCTATTTTATCCGAGGATGCGGAGACTCCTTCTGACAATACATAACCCAAATACTTCACTTGGGGTTGAGCACTTCCCGGGGTGTAATTGGAGATTTGCACTTTCAAATCCCTCCAGCTCTCTTTCCTGTTTCTCCGCGTGTTCCTTTGCCTTTTAGAAAAAAGTATAAGATCGTCGAGATAAATACAACAATCTGTGGCAACTAAATCCTTCAGATCGATGTCCATGAGCATTTGGAAGTTCGCTGAGGAACTGCTTAGGCCAAAAGGCAAGCGATTGAATTCGTAATGGCCGGATGGTACAGTAAAGCCTGTTAACTTCTTGTGTTCTTCAGAAATGTTAATTTGCCAAAATCCGGAATAACAATCTAACACGGAGAAGTATTTAGAGCCAAGCAGGCTAGAAGTGTTATTCTCCGGTCCAGGTAAAGGGTAGGGGTCGAACTTGGTCACTGCGTTCAAAGCGCGGAAGTCTACGCAAAATCTAAACTTCGGTTTTCTATCCAAACTTTTTTGGGGACGAGTATCGCAGGGGCCGACCAAGGGGAATACCTCTTTCGAATTACCCCTTTCTGGAGAATATCGTTAACTTGAGACTCCATTTCTCCGCGTAGTGCGAACGGGGTCCTATACAGGGGACGCCTTATTGGGGTCGGGTCGGTTACCGGAATTTGGTGTTCGGCCACGTTCGTAGACCTGAAATCGTGCGTCTCCTCATCGTGGAAGAAGTGCTCGTATTTCTGCAGCACGGGTTCTATGGGTTGCCTCTAATTCTTAGTTTAATGATCTAATTTTCCTCCCAACAGTTTCTTATACAGAGCTTCGTTCCTAGCTTTCCTTTGAGGCCTAGTAGGAGACTCCGTATTTATCTGCTCTATCAGAGTTTCGGACACTTCTTCCGCCAGGCCAAGGACTGTAGCCTTGTGTAAGGTCAGTTCCTCTTGGCTGAAGTTGGCTAACATCACGTACACATTACTTGCTGACGCGTCGAGATTCGCCTGCTCAGGCGGTGACGTCAGCTGTGCGGGGTCGCGCTCTCTTGTTCCTACTCTGGTCAGTGCAGGAGCGGAAAGTACTCCTTGAATGGGTATTGTCGCCGGCTCGATGCATACCAGGGACGGAATTTCTTCCCCTTTTTCCAAGTCCAACTTGGCCGTAACTACCTGTCGAAATCACGGCGCGATTGTTACGTCTTGCGTTATCTTGACCAACCACGATTTACTATACCGTGTGGTCTCGTGCAAGGTATGGCCGTCCAGCCTGGGCCTACTATCTTTCGGGTCCTCCTTACACGTCTGTAGAGGTTTATCGTTTTCCCTGTCTCCAAGGAAACAGTAGGGGAGCCTTGCTCTAGCGGAACTGTAACGGTGGGCCGTGTGACAGCTTTTCCGGGGTGTCGAGGTGGAGGGAGCTGTCTCACCTCTTATTCGTGTCCCTGAACTTTGGTTTCTTCGTTTGTTCTTTTCTCTTGCGTGACGAGGTTCGTCACCGGGCGGGCGTCAACGGTTCGGAAGTTCGCTCGGATTTTTCCTTTCGGGGGCGTTGTGTTTTCCCGCGTTTTAGTCTCGTTGGGCATTCCCGCGCAAAGTGCACTCGCCCTTCGCACTCCTAGCACCTAGGTTCTGTTCTAGCTTGGACGTCCCTAGTGCTACCTGAGGTCACTGACCTATCTGCGCCACGCTCGTACCTCCTTGCTCTCAGGTGGCTAGCTGCGTGCTTCGGGCTATGCCTTTCTGGAGGTTCCCTGTCTTCCTGCCTGTCTGAGGACCTAACCGAGTTGTCGAACTTGGTGTAAAACGTTTCGGCGACCCTTTCCTGTTTTAGCGCTTCTCTAACAGCGAGCGCTGTTGTCAGGGCTTGGCGTAAATCTTGGGGATTTTGAAATTTGACCTGTCTCCCGACTTCACCTGATAGGCCCACCACAAAACTGGCCAAAAGCATCCTGTCTGCGTTTTCCCGATGGATCCGTTGTGCTACCGGATCGCTGTCCTTGCACATGACGTTTTGCGCGAGCGCCCTACACTGGTCTGCGAACTCGTGGGGACCTTCGTGTTTGGCCTGTCTGGCCGTCTGCAACCTCATGAAGTGATATTGGTCGGTGTGGACATCCCTAACCCGTTCCCTGAACGCTTTTTTAAATTTTCCCAAGTTGCGTCTTCTGCTCTAAGCACGTGTTATAGAATGTCCTAGCAGAGTCGGTAAGTTTTAAAGCTGCGATTTGCATAGTCAGACGAATGCCACCTGCCTATTTTTGCTGCGCTTTCTAAATTCTCGAAGAGCTCTAAAGAGACGGCTGACTCGGACCCTGTCCATTTCGGCACTAACGAAATGAGTGACAAGTCTTTATGCACTGTGGGGGTTCCCGTTGACAAGCGTTCTCTCAGCCTAGTTATTTCTGCTTTTGATTCTAGTAGTTGTGCTTGAAGAATTGCGTCGTGCATAGTGAATTCTTTTTAAAACCAACGTAATTTTGAATTTAGAATTTTGACCGACGTAACTCTCTGTGCTTGTCTGATGTGTATGTATCAATTCCCGTTCGTACGTGACTATCTATCACACCTGGACTGATATCTCTCCTCCCTCTTGCAAACCAACCCGTAGCGGTAATACGAAAGCTAACCGGTCTGTCCGACAACGGCTGCATACCAATTTGTACTGACCCGGGTGGAACCACCGTTGTCAGTAGTTTGTAGCTCGCTTACGGGCACCGTCGTTAAAATGCGTGTCCGTAATTTAATCTAATGATGCCACCATGTACCGAAGTACAACTGGTTAGGGGGTGCAAGGGGGGTTTGTCCAATCCAACGGCCGTTAGTCACTATCTCTATTGTAATATATTTAGATACAGTATAAAATATGTAAAATTTGGAAAGATTCACCATTAATTGCGAAATTGACAATAAAGATAATCCGATAATCGTCTTGCCTTTTGTTACTTCAAAGGGTTTATGAATCTTGATGCTCAATTGAATTAAATGAATATAGTCAGAAACACACCCTGTAATACCAGAAGCGTTGCGACGTATGGAAGCATTCTCTATTAGAGCTTCGATATTAATTGGCATACGATCTTCTTCAGAAAAAGCATTACGTCGGTGTCGACAATTATTTCGTCATGAATGTAATTCTTACGTCAACTGACGTGAATCCAAAGTGAAACCAAAACGAACCTCCCTGACGTAGTCGCGGCGTAAGAATATATAACAGTAATCGTGCTTACTACAGCGACTTCCTGGATTACTGCAATTTACGCGTTCTAGATCGCTAAGATTTCCTGATATGATGTACGAATGTTGTAATTGGGTCGAGCTGACACTATAAAACTTACTGGCAAGAAAATTGTAACTTCCTACATATTTCACAAGTAAACTAGGACAACCGTTGTGAAATGGATTTCAATTTTAAATACAGTCAGTCGTTTTAACCTGTAATTTTGGATATTACAGGATTTAAAAACTAGATCAAATTCCTAACCTAAAATGATCACTGCAGAAGGGGCGATCGCTGGAACGTGATATTAAACAAAGCCAGCTCAAAACCCTTAAATTAAAGCTGATCACAGGAGAACGAGTGATCGGTTCTACGTGGTAATGAAAAAGCTAGCTCAAAAAACTTACCTAAAGATGATCATAGGAGAACGGGTGTTTGTTGCTACGTGGTATTAAAAAAGCCAACTCAAAACTGTAACCTAAAGATGATCACAGGAGAACGGGCGATAGTTGGTATGTGGTATTAAAATATCTAGCTCAAAATCCTAACCAAAAGATGATCACAAGAGAACGGGCGATCTGTGGTACGTAGTATTAAAAAGGCTAGCGAAAATCTCTAACATAAAGATGATCACAACCGAACGGTCCATGGTTGGTACGTGGTACTAAAAACGCTAGGTAAAAATTCTAGCATAAAGATGATCACAGGAGAACGGTCGATGGTTGGTACGTGGTATTTAAAAAAGCTAGCTCAAAACACTGAAATGAATATAATCACAGATCGGGCGATCGGTGGTACGTGGTATTAAAACCTAGCTCAAAACTCTAACCTAAAGATGATAACATGAGAACGGTCGTTCGCTGGTACGATGTATTAAAAAAAGCTAGCTCAAAATACTTACATAAAGATGATCACAGGTGACCGACAGAGCGGTGGTAATTGCTATTAAAAAAGTTACCTCAAAACTCTAAACAAATGACGATCACAAGAGAGGGGGCGATCGTCTGTACGTGGCATTAAAAACAGCTAGCTAAAATCAAACCTAAAAATGATCACAGGAGAAAGTGCGATCGTTGGTACGTGGAAATAAAAAAGCTAGCTCAAAACTATAACCCAAAGATGAACACAGGAGAACGGGCGACCAGTTGTACGTGGATTTAAAAAATCTAGCTCAAAATTATAGCCTAAAAATGAGCACAGGAGAACAGGCGATCAGTGGTACGTGGAATTAAAAACATCCCAAGACTCTAACCTAAAGGGGATCATTGGAGAACGGGCGATCGTTGGTATTTGGTATTAAAAAAGCTAGCCCAAAATTCTGACCTAAAGATGATCACGGGAGAACGGGTGATCGTTGGTACGTGGTAAAAAATCCAGCGCATAACTCTAACCTAAAGATGATCAGAGGAGAATGGGGGATCAGTGGTACGTGGTAATAAAAAAAGCAAGCTCAAAACTCTAAACTAAGAATGATCACAGGACAACAGACGATCGCTGTTACACACTATTAAAAAAAGGTAAGTCAAAACTCTAACCTAAAGATGATCAGATAGACGGGCGATCGGTGGTGTGTTGTATTGAAAAAAGTTAGCTCAAGATACTAACTTAAAAATGATCACAGGAGAACGGGCAAATTTTGGTAATTGCTAACAAAAAATATAGCTTAAAACCCTAACATAGATGATGACAGAAGAAAGGACGACTTTTGGTACGTGGTATTAAATAAGATAGCTGAAAACTCTAAACTACAGATAATCACAGGAGAACGGTCGATCGGTGATACGTGGTATTTTAAAAGCTAGCTCAAAACACTACCCGAAAGAATGTCATAGGAGAACGGGCGAACAGTGGAACGTGGTATTAAAAAAGGTAGCTCAAAACTCTATTCCACAGATGATCATAAGAGAACGAGCGATTAGTGGTACGTGGTATTAAAAAACATAGCCAAATCTCTAACATAAAGATGATTACAGGAGAACAGGCCATCGTTTGTATGTTGTATTTAAAAAGGCTATCTCAATAATATAACCTGAAGATGATCACAGGGGAACTGTCGATCGTTGGTACGTGATATTACAAAAGGCTAGCTCAGAACACTAATCATAAGACGATGACAGGAGAACTGCCGATCGGTGGTACGAGGTATTAAAAAAAGAATGGCTCAAAATTCGAACCTAAAGACGATCACAGGAGAACGGTCGATCGTTTGTACGTGGTATTAAACAAAGGTAGCTCAAAACGCTAACCTAAATATAATCACCGAAAGGGCGATAGGAGGTACGTGGTATTAAAAAACTACCTCAAAACTGTAACCTAAAGATCATCAAAAGGGAATGGTCGATCGTTGGTACGTGGTATTAAAAAAGGTAGCTCAAAACAGTAACTTAAGTATGATCAAAGGAGAACGAGCGATCGGTGGTACGTGGTGTTAAAAAAGCTAGCTCAGAACTCTAACCAAAAGATGATCACTGGAGAACGGGCGACCGATGTTACGTGGTATTTAAAAAAGCTCAAAACTCTAACCTAAAAATAATCAAAGGAGAAAGGGCGATCGTTGGTACGTGGAATAAAAATTCTATCTCAAAACACTAACCTAAAGATGATCACAGGAAAACGGGCGATCAGATGTATGTGGTATTCCTAAAAGCTAGCTCAAAACTCTAACATAAAGATGATCACAGGAGAAGGGGGATCAGTGGTATGTGGTATTAAAAAATCTAGATCAAAACGCTACCCTAAAGATAATCACAGGAGAACGTGCGATCAGGGGTACGTGGTATTAAAAAAAGCTAGCTCAAAACTCTAACCTAAAGCTGATCACAGGAATACGCGCGATTAGTGGTACGTGGTATTAAAAAACTAGCTCTAAACTCAAACCAAAGATAACCACAGTAGAAGGGGCTAACTTTGATATGTGGTTTTAAAAAATATCTCAAATCACTACCCTAAATATGATCACAGGAAAACCGGCGATTGTTGGTACGAGGTATTAAACACTAGGTAGCTCAAAACACTAACCTAAAGAATACCACAGGCTGAAAGGGAGGTCGTTCTTACGTGGCATTTAAAAAGGTAGTTCAAAACTCTAACCTAAATATGATCAAAGGAGAAGAGGCGATCAGTGGTATGTGGTATTAAAAATGGTAGCTCAAAACTCTAACCTAGAGGATCACAGGAGAACGAGCGATCGTTCGTACGTGGTAATAAAAAACTAGCTCCAATTTCTAAACTAAAGATTATCACAGGAGAACGGGCGATCGCTGGTACGTGGTATTAAAGAAAGCCAAATCAAAACTCCAACTTAAGGTGATCACAGGAGAACGGGCGATCGTTGGTACGTGGTATTAAATAAGTAAGCTCAAAAATCTAACCTAAAGAAGATCGCACGAGGAAGGGCGATCTGTGGTACGTGGTATTAAAAAAGGTAGCTCAAAACACTAACATAAATATAACAGAAGAATGGACGATCGTTGGTACCTGGTATTAAAAAACAGCTAGCTCAAATTTCTAAACTAAAAATGTTTACAAGGGGAAGGGCGGTCGGTGCTAAGTGATATTAAAAAAAGCCAGCTAAAATTCTAACCCAAAGATGATCAGGTGAGAAGGGGCAAACAGTGGTACGTAGTATTAATAAAGGTACCTCAAAACTCTAACCAACAGAGGATCACAGGAGAACGGGCGATCTTTGGAATGTGGTATTAAAAAGAACTTGCCCAAATTTCTAACATAAAGTTGATCACAGGAGAACGGGCGATCGATGGTACGTGGTGTTAAAAACAAAGCTAACTCAAAACTCTAACCTAAAAACGACCACAGAACGGTCGATCGGTGGTGCGTGGTATTAAAAAATGCAGCTCAAGATCGAACTCAAAGAATATCACAGGATAAGGGACGATTGTTGGTAAGTGGTAATAAAAAAAGGTAGCTTAAAACCAAACCTAAAGGTGATCACAGGAGAAAGGGGGATTGTTGGTACGTGGTTTTAAAAAAGATAGTTCAAAACCCTAACCTAAAGATGATCAAAGGGGTACGGTCGAACAGTGGTATGTGGTATTTAAAAAGGTAGCACAAAACACTAACCCAAAGAATATCATAGGAGCGATCAGTTGAAAGTGGTATTAATAAAAGCTAGCTAAAACTCTAACCTAAAAATGATCACATGAGAACGGGCGATTAGTGGTACGAGGTATTAAAAAAAGTAGCTCAAATATATAACACAAAGATGATCACAGGAGGACGGGCGATTGTTGGTATGCAGTATTAAAAAAGTTAGCTCAAAATTCTAACATAAAGATAATCATAGGAGGAAGGGCGATCGTTGATAAGGGGTAATAAAAATAGCTAGCTAAAAAGTAACCTAATGATGATCACAGAAATGGCGATCGGTGGTACGTGTTATTCGAAAAAATCTAGCTGGACACTAGCCTAAAGATGATGACAGGAGTACGGTCGATCGTTGATACGTGGTATTAAAAAAAAGCTAGCTCAAAAATCTAACATAAATATGAACACATGAAAACGGGTGGGCGGTGGTACATGGTATTAAAAAGCTAGCTGAAAAATCAAAGTTGAAGATGATCATAGGTGAAAAGTCGATCTTTGGTACGTGGTATGAAAAAAACAAGCTGAAAACTCCAACAAAAAGATGATCACAGAACGGTCAATCGTTGGTACATGGTATTAAAAAAAGCTAGCTCAAAACTCTTAACTAAAGATGAAACAGGAGAACGGTCGATCGATCGCACGTGGTATGAAAAAAAAGGCTAGCTCAAAAATCTAACCTAAGGAATATCACAAGGGAAACGGCGATCGTTGGTATGTGGAATTAAAAAAGCCAGCTCAAAAATCTAACCGAATGATGATCACAGGAGAACGGGCGATCAGTGGTACGTGGAATTAAAAGAGCTAGCCCAAACTCTAACCTAAAGAGGATGATACGAGAACGGGAGATCGTTGGTATGTGGTATTAAAAAAGCTAGCTCAAAACACTAATCTAAAGATTATCACAGAAAAATGGGCGAAGGTTGGTACGTGGTAAAAAATCCAGCTCAAAATTCTAAACAAAGATGATCACAGGAGAACGGGCGATCGGTGCTACATGGCATTAAAAAAGGCAAGCTCAAAACACGAACCTAAAGATGATCACAGGAGAACGGGCGAACGTTGGTACGTGGTATTAAAAAAGCCTTCTCAAACTCTAACCTAATAATGATCACAGAAAGGGCGATCGGTGGTGCGTGGTATTAGAAAAAAGCTAGCCCAGAAATCTAACCTAAAGGTAAGCACAGAAGAATAGTCGATCGTTGGTACGTGGTATTAAAAAAGTTAGCTCACAAACTCTAATCTGAAGATGATCACAGGAGAACGGGCGATTGCTGGTACGTGGAATTAAAAAAGGATATCTCAAAATTGTAACATGAAAATGATCAAAGGAGAAAGGGCGATCGTTGGTACGAGGTTTTAAAAAAAGGTAGCCGAAACCTCTTACCTAAAGATGATCGCAGGAGGACGGGAGATCGTTGGTAACTGGTATTAAACAAGCTAGCTAAAACCTCTAAATTAAAGATGATCACAGAACGGGCGATCGGTGGCATGTTTTATTCAAAAAAAGCTAGTTCAAGACACTAACGAGAAGATGATCACAGGAGAACGGGCGGCCGTTTGTACGTGTTAATAAAAAAGAGCTAGCCCAAAACTCTAACATAAAGATGATCACAGGAGAACGTTCTATGGTTGGTACGTGGTATGAAAAAACCTAGCTCAAAACTCTACCCTAAGGATGATCACAGCAGAACGGTCGTTCTTAGGTATGTGGTATTAAAGAAATGGCTCGAAACTCTAACAAAAATCATCATAGGAGAACGGTCGATCGTTGGAACGTGGTTTTAAAAAAAGTAAGCACAAAACTCTAACCCAAAGATGATCACAGGGGAACGGTCGATCGTTGGTACGTGGTATTAAAGAAGCTAGCTCAAAAGAGTAACCTAAAGATGATCACAGGAGAACCGGCGATCGGTGGTACGTGGTACTAAAAAAGGTAGCTCAAAACCCTAACCTAAATGTCAGAAGGGGCGATCGTTGATACGTGGTATTAAAAAACTAGCTAAAAGTCTGACCTAAAAAATATCACAGGTAAGGGGCGAGCGTTGGTACGTGGAATTAAAAAAAGCTAGCACAAAACTCTAACCCAATGATGATTACAAGAGAACCGTCGATCAGTGGTGCGTGGTAAACAAAAAACTAGCTTAAAAACCTAACCTAAGATGATGACAGGATAAAGGGCGATCAGTTATACGTGGTTTTAGAAAATGCTGGTTCAAAATTCTAGCCTAAAGAGGATCATAGGAGAACGGGCGATCGATGGTTTGTGGTATTAAAAAAGCTAGCTCAAATCTCTAACGTAAAGATTATCACAGGAGAACGGGCGATCGTTGGAACGTGGTAACAAAAATAAGCCCAAAACACTAACCTAAAAATGATCACAGCAGAACGGGCGATGAGTGTTACGTGGTATTAAATGAGACAAGCTCAAAACTCTAACCTAAGGATGATAACAGGAGAACGGGCGATCGTTAGTACGTGGTATTAAAAAATCTAACTCAAAACTAACCTAAAGATTATCACAGAACGGGCGATCGGTGGTGCGTGGTATTAATAAAAGGTAGCTCAAAACTCGTACCTAAAGATGAGCACAGAAGAAAGATCGATTGATCATAAGTGGCATCATAAAAGTTAGGTCAAAACTCAAACCTAAAGTTAATCACACGAGAACGGGCGATTGTTTGTACGTGGAATTAAAAAAAAAAAGATAGCTCAAAGCTCTAACATTAAAATGATCAAAGGAGAAAGGGAGATCGTTGGTATGAGGTATTAATAAAAAGGTAGCTCAAAACTCTAACCTAAAGGTGATCGCAGGAGAACGGGAAATAGTTGGTAATTGGTATTAAACAAGCTAGCTAAAACCTCTAACCAAACGATGATCTCAGAACCTTCGATCGGTGGTATGTTTTATTCAAAAAAAAAGGTAGCTGTAGACACTATCCTAAAGATGATCACAGGAGAACAGGCGGTCCTTTGTACGTGTTCATAAAAAAGCTAGCTCAAAACTCTAACATAAAGATGATCACAGGAGAACGGTCTATCGTTGCTACGTGGTATGAAAAAAGCTAGCTCAAAACTCTACCCTAAAGATGATCACAGGAGAACGGTCAGACCTTGGTACGTGGTATTAAAGAAATGGCTCAAAACTATAAAAAATGATCATAGGAAATTGGTCGATCGTTGGAACGTGGTATTCAAAAAAGCTAGAACAAAATTCTAACCAAAAGTAATCACAGGGTAACGGTCGATCGTTCGCAAGTGGTATTAAAGAAGCTAGCTCAAAACTGTAACCTAAAGATGATCACAGGAGAAGAGGCTATCGGTGGTACGTGGTATTAAAAAAGGTAGCTCAAAACTCAAACATAAAGATGATCACTGGAGAACGGTCGATCGTTGGTACGTGGTACTATAAAAGGTAGCTCAAAACTCTAACATAAAAATGAACACAGGAGAACGGTCGATCGTTGGTACGTGGTAACAAAAATACAGACAAAAATTCTAACCTAAAGATGATCACAGGAGAACGGGCGATCAGTGGTACGTGATATTAAATAAGGCAAGCTCAAAACTCTAACCTAAGGATGATCACACGAGAACGGGCGATCGTTAGTACGTGGTATTAAAAAAAGCTAAATCAAAACTCTAACCTAAAGATTATCACAGAATGGGCGATCGGTGGTGCGTGGTATTAATAAAAGGTAGCTCAAAACTCGTGCATAAAGATGAGCATAGGAGAACGGTCGATCGTTGGTACATGTTATTAAAAAAGGTAGCTCAAAACTCTATCCTAAAGATGATCACAAGAGAACGGGATATCAGTCGTACGTGGTATTAAAAGAGTTTGCTCAAACCTCTACACTAAAGATGATCACAGGAAAACGGTCTATCAGTGGTACATGGCATTAAAAAAAGTTAGCTCAAAATTCTAACCTAAGGATGAACATAGGAAGACGGGCCATCAGTGGTACGTGGTATTAATAAAAGAAGCTCAAACCTATAATCTAAAAATGATCACAGAAAGGGAGATCAGTGGTACGTGGTTTTAAAAAAACGAGTTCAAAACTCAAACCCAAAGTTAATCACAGGAGAAGGGGCTATCTTTGGTACATGGTTTTAAAAAAATATTTGAAATCTCTACCCTAAAGATGATCACAGGAGAACGGGCGATCGTTGATACGTTGTATTAAAAAAACTAGCTCAAAAACATAACCTAAAGAATATCACAGGAGAATGTGCGATCGTTGTTACGTGGTATTAAAAATGGCTAGTTCAAATTTCTAACCTAAAGATGATCACAGGAGAAAGGGTTTTCAGTGGTACGTGGTATTAAAAAAGGTTGCTCAAAGCTCTTACCTAAAGAGGATCACAGGAGAACGGGAGAACTTTTGTATGTGGTATTAAAAAAGCTAGCTCAAATTTCAAACCTAAAGATGATCACAGGCGAACGGGCGATGGCTGGTACGTGGCATTAAAGAAATTCAGCTCAAAACTCTAACCTAAAGGTGATCACAGGATAACGGGCGATCGTTGGTATGTGGTATTAAAAAAAGGTAGCTCAAAACACTAACCTAAAGTTGATCACAGGAGAACGGACGATCGGTGGTACACGGTACTAAAAAAAGTCTAGCTCAAACCTGTAACCTAAAGATTATCACAGCACGGGCGATCGGGTGTACGGTGTACAAAATGAAAACTAGTTCAAAATACTAACCTAAAGATGATCCCAGGAGAAAGTGGATTTTTGGTATGTGGTATTAAAAAAATAGAGCTTAAAACTCTAAATTAAGATGAAGAGAGGATAAAGGTCGATTGGTGATACGTGGTATTACAAAAACCTAGCTCAAAACACTAACCTAAATATCACCATAGGAGAAGGGGCGATCAGACGAACGTGGTATTAAAAGAAGCTGCCTCAAAACTCAAAACCAAAAAATGATACCCAGGAGAATGGTCGACCAATGGTACGTGGTATTAAGAAAAGCTCAAAACACTAAAATAAATATAATCACAGAAGGACGGGCCATCAGTAGTATGTGGTATTAAAAAATCCTAGCGTAAAACACTAACCTCAAGATTATTACACGAGAACGGGCGATCGATGTTACGTGGAATTAAAAAAGCTAGCTCAAAACTATAACCTGAAGATGATCACAGGAGAACGGGCGATCGTTGGTAGGTGGTATTAAAAAAAATAGCTCAATACTAACCTAACAATCATAACAGGTGAATGGGCGAACAGTGGTACGTGGTATTAAAAGTATCTAGCTCAAAACTTTAACCTAAAAAAGATCACAGGAGTAAGGTCCATCAGTGGTACGCGGTATTAAAAAAAAGATAGCTCAAAACTCTAACCTAAATATTGATCACAGGAAAACGGGCGATCGGATGGACGTGGTACTAAAAAAAGCTAGATAAAACTCACCTAAAGGTGATCACAGGATAACAGGCGATCTGTGGTACGTTGTATTAAAAAAGGAAGCTATAAACTCTAACCTAAAGATTATCACAAGAGAACGGGCGAACATTGGTAAGTGGTAATAAAAAGGGTAGCCCAATTCTAAACTAAATATGATTATAGGAGTAGGGGCGGTCGTTGACATGTGATATTGAAAAAAGCTAGCACAAAACTCTAACCTAAAGACTATCACAGGAGAACGGGCGAACAGTGGTACGTGGTATTAAAAGAAACAAGCTCAGTACTCTAACCTAAAATTGATCACAGGAGAACGGGCGTTAATATGTAGGTGGTATTAAAAAGAAGCTAGCTCATATCTATAACCTAAAGATGATCACAGCAGAACGGGCGATAAGAGGTACGTGGTATTAAAAAAAGCAAGCTCAATACTAACCAAATGGTGATCACAAGGGAACAGGCGATTATTGGTATGTAGTATTAAAAAAATCTAGCTCGAAAATCTAACCTAAAGAAGATCACAGGAGGACGGACGTTCAGTGGTACGTGGTATTAAAAATAGCTAGCTCAAAAACTTAAACTAAAAATTATCAAAGGAGAAAGGGCGATCATTGGTACTTGGAATAAAAACATAGCTCAAAACACTAACCTAAATATGATCACAGGAGAACGGACGTTCATTGGTACGTGGTATTAAAATAAAGCTAGATAAAACACTAAAATAAATAATTTCACAGGTGAACGGAATTCAGTGGTACGTGGTATTATAAGCTAGCCCAATACTCTAACCTAAAAATGATCACAGGAGGAAGGGCGATCAGTGCTCGTGGTATTAAAAAAAAGCTAACTCAAAACTCTAAAATAAAGATGATAACAGAAGAACGGGAGATCAGTGGTACGTGGTTTTAAAAAACAAGCTCAAAATACTAATCTAAAGATGATCACAGGAGAATGGGCGATGGCTGGTACGTGGTATTAAAAAAAAGCTATGTAAAAGTCTAACCAATAGATGACCACAGGTGATCGGGCTTTCGGTGGTACGCGCAATTACAAAAAGGTAGCTCAAAACTCTAACCCAAAAACGATCACACGAAAACGGGCGATAGGCGGTACGTGGTATTAAAGAAAGGTATCTCAACTCTAACCTACATATGATCACAGGAGAACGGGTGGTCGTTGGTAAGTGGTAATGAAAAAAAAGCTAGCTCAATAATCTAACTTAAGATGATCACAGCAGAACGGGCGTTAAGTGGTATGTGGTATTAAAAAAGGTAGCTCAATACCCTAACCTAAAAATGATCACAAGAGAACAGGCGAACAGTGATACGTGGTACTAAAAAAATTAGCTCAAATCTCTAACCTAAACATGATCACAGGAGAACGGCGATCAGTGGTGCGTGGTATTAAAAAATCTAGCTCAAAATTCTAAACTAAAGATGATCACAGGAGAACAGTCAATCAGTGGTACGTGGTATTAAAAAAGCTAACTAAAAATTCTAACCTAAAGATGATCATAGGAGAACGGGCGATCAGTGGTACGTTGTATTAAAAAGAAGCTAGCTCAAAACTCTAATCTAAAGATGGTCACAGAAGAAAAGGCGAACAGTAGTACGTAGCATTAAAAATGTAGCTCAAAACTCTAACAAAATGTGAATCACAGGAGAACGGGCGATCGTTGGTAAGTGGCATTAAAAAGCTAGCTCAAAGTTCTAACCTAAAGATGATCACAGGAGAACGGGCGAACGTTGGTACGTGGTATTAACCCTCTATAGGGCGAATTAATTATATTGGCAGAAAAAAATTGTTCTTCACATTTTAAGAAATGGTATTGCTCTAACATCACATACATGATAGATTTTTTTAATAATATTCCATAATTTATTAAAAAAATGGTTGTGACATAAAAGTCACATTGGCTTACAAAGGAACATGCTGAAACTTGCATAATATGACTAACCTGATTTTATTTGTGAAACTCCATGAAGCAATTTGAGGAAGATGTGAGACATAGATGCACCTTACATTTTGTACACATTACTTTAGGAACACCAACACAATTTGGTTTCTTACAACGCCCCCTTTTCTCAGTAATTGTTGGCCAGTGTCCAGTTTCATCTCTTCTTATTTCTTGGACAGGAACTGGACTTGCATTTGGCTTCTTCTTCTTTACTTGAATATCAAACTGTACTTGTGACAAGCTTGGTCTCCCTCTTTTTCTGATTTCTGTTTTCCCTTGAAGGC
>Ga0268261_10000677_pt1 | contig 21954 bp, 3 predicted proteins | sample TergutNc150P1_FD_190353 | JGI IMG/M metagenome (GOLD analysis project Ga0268261, IMG submission 190353) | Nasutitermes corniger P1 segment gut microbial community from laboratory colony in Florida, USA - Nc150 P1 (SPAdes) (version 2) | ecosystem: Host-associated > Arthropoda: Insects > Digestive...
CTACCGATCAGCACAGTTCTGCACAGTGCTGTTACCGGAATGACGGACGGAACGCAGTCAGTACCCTGCCAATAACGCCTCATTCACACACAGTGGGCTCGTCAGCTGGGTTTTAGCCGGCCAGAAACTATTGCGGCAGTTGTACCTAACTGCACAAGTGACAGCTACATAACTGGTGGGTAAAAAGTTAACTGTAACTGCAGGTATCTAATTACATTCTGACAAAATACGTAATTAACTAGCTACGTCCGTGGTCATAGCAATTCCAGTATTAGACAAAATGCACATTTCCAGATATGGAATCCAAGCAACAAGCCCCTGTGTCTGCCGTCAAAGAACTGGCAACGTCACTAATGCCACGTTGCCTTGTTGCGATTTTTTAGCTTGAAAATGGATCGGAGAGGAAGTTTAGATCAATGGAATTTCTCAATTATGTAAATATATTTCTGTTTTGTTGGTTATTCGTTTAAGTTCTGATCACAATGATTCACTCTGCACTGCTTCCTGGAATGTACCTAACTTTAGCGATGAGGATCCGACAACGGGGAATCAACCCAAGTTTCAATTGTGTCCGTGGCTGTAAATGCCCACAACATGAACGTAAAACCAACTATCAGACATTTGTAGAAGTCACCTGCTGTGTGTACCTTTTGTTACTTACTCACCTCGATGCATCAGCACGTTCGCTCCGTCTGCGAGCCGCAGACGCCTCCCAGTTCTAACAAACTCCGAATACAGCAACGTGCGTAAGACGCGAGCAGTGCTTGAGGTGCGGGAATGTGAACGAATCTTATCGCTCTTTATTGGGCGTGTTCGGAAAACAGCAAATCAACCGCTAGCTGAGTCATGCTTATCTGTATACCTGTCTGTCCATTTTTCCGCATAGAAAAATACCTCTCCCGCGGCACGAATTTTCATGAAATTTGATATGCGGGTATTTTTCGAAAATCTGTTGATAAAAGTCAAGTTTAATTAAAATACGAAAAGAATAACGGATACTTTACACAAAGATGTATGTACATTTAATATAGTATCTCGCTGAATTCTTCTTAGAATGAAAAACATCTCAGAAAAATAAGTTTTTAGATAAAATCGAAATACACATTTTGTATTCAATAACTCTTCCCAAAATCGTGCCGTTTATGTGAACAAATATTGTAGAGCAGGGCAGACCACAAATGACAATATGGCGCGTGCCCTTCTCTTTCCGCATAATGCAGGGTAGAATACAGTCACACACTCAGAATGTGTAACAGTTATTGACCTTCCGCGGCAACAGTGTTTGCACGAACGCGTCTCAAAGTTACGTTATACGTACATCGCCTGTCTTGAATGGGAGTGTGCCTGATACTGTCGAATCGGGAGAAAGAGTGAGGAACTCCGAGTCTACCAGCGTTACGGATGATCAAACTGTTGTGATTTCTCGCTGTTTCGCTTCCGCTCGCCCTTATGATTACCCGCACAATGGCGCGGTGCCACGCAGTACCCGTCATCTCTTTCGGTCGCTTCCTCCGACTACTCACACCTTTTCCGCCCGCCTCTTCTGACAGCATAATTAGGCCACAGCCCGACGCCGAAACGTCCTGCAAATTCGGATATCACACGCTTTGTCCCCACTGCACGAAGCCCCGCCACACCTCCCGAGCGCGCTAATGACATTCTGGATCATGGGGGATGGCTAATACCGGCACAGAGCGCAGTGAGCTGTTATGTCTATGCGAGCCTAGCAATGTTAAAGGTCGGAAACGAAGGGAATCGCGAACCGTATTTTGGCGATGTGCCGACTGGATGGACATTTTACACATTTCAGGGTCGATGGTAGATTAATACGGAGGAATCTTGCAACGAAGACACTAATTAAAGCTCCTGAGAACCTGATCCTGTGTCACATTCCTACCTGGACATTTGTGTAATTCGAACCGGCAGTACGCGGACAGAGGTCAGCGTCTGACCACCAGAACTGTATAACGGTGAGACCTGTGGTGGTACCGAAGTGGCGACAGCAGGGTCGAACACTGTCGCGGTACACTGTTACTGCTCGGGACTGACTGTCCATTTTCTGTGGTTTACCGACCGGCAAAAGGTCGGAACCGCATCACTGTTTAGTGTCACTGGATAGTGTAAACTTTTTTTATTGACAGCTTATTTGTAACGTCTTGGTGTGGCACTGAAATACAGAACGGCGCAGAGACCACGAATGAACCAATTGAACTTGGTCTTGTGTTTCTTATCTCTGTACGTGACATAATGCTTTGTAACTTAAGAAAACTGGCAACTGTCTTGGACTGTCAGCTAACCTGTTCATTGAAATTGGTAGCTGCAAAGGCACTACCGCAACATGTTTCGGCTTATTAGTGTTCAGCCACATTCAGCCTGTTTTACAAGAACTATGTACTATAGAGAGGGTGAATATTTATGTTAAACTCTGATATTTAAATCTCAGTTTTATACACATTTGTCAAGTACGCCACTTTAAATATCAATCAGTTAAATATTGAAGCTGTTCATTTACCAGATATGTTAAACTACAGTGTTACTGTCAAGTACGATGGCTGAACATGGCGACTTGGAGTTTTCCATAAAGACCAAGATAATGTCTTGTGCTTTGATAATTCTGTGTAAGGAATCTGAATTTTGGTTTTCTAGTAGGAGGAAGTGCGTTAGCACAGTATTAGACGAAGATAAACCAGTGCATTTCAGAAACTGCCAATGTAAATGTTATCATACTGTAGATATTCTACAGTTGCAGAACTGTCAGTGCATATCGGTAGGACACACAAACAGGCTGTAAAGTCTCATGCTAAAGGCAGAACGTCTACAGCTGTCACAGTTGCCAGTTTCTTCTTTGGCCACAGTAATTATTCTCACCGACCTCGCTGGCTCAGACTGTAACGCTTTCGACTTGCATTCGTGAAGTTCCCGATACAAATCTCGGCCGGGATTGTAGATTTTTTCTGGGCTTGAGTGATTTCACTCAGTATCGCCGTTCAAATTCCAAACAGTAGCTGAAAGTATTCCACGATGTTTGACACATGCGTTGAATATTCACCGTCAGACATTCATTCGGAGCTGAAGCCTGAGACACTATCAGCGTCGTTAAATAAATAAGGAATCGTAAATAAATATTTATTTTCCCGCTTACCTCAGCCCCGTCACCACCGTGTCCTTTTATCGCACCGCTTGGTATGCTCTTATCACTTATTACATTACAGGTGGCTATGGCTGGGACTGGGAAATTCATTTATCATAACTTTGAAAAACATGAGAGATGGTTGCAAGAATACTATCAAAGTCGTTATCGAGAAGCAAAATAACATTTCCTTTTACGAGCTTAATTAACCTATCAAAATCGTAAGAAGAAAATTCGTAAAAAAGAAATTGATTTCTTCTGACGTCCCGAGCCATAAATATCAAACTTTTTCGGAAGCCAAAAAATTATTCCAAAACGTACAATGCTCTGCTTAATACAGAGCCCTTTGGAATCTGTATATGAACCAATTTAACCATGACAGCAAATTACTGTGCTTAAGTTCTACTCTTATGCATTACTGTAAGCACAGTAGCCACGTCAGTAAAGTTAAGCGAATAATGCTCAGTTGTAATATCCAAAATTACAGGGTTAGACTGTTGGTTAGATTCAACTTTGAAAATGCGTTTCGCAACGCTTGTCCCAGTTAAGTAATTGAAGAATGCAGGAAATTACAATCGTCTTGCCAATAAGTTCTATTATGTCAGCTTGACCCAATTGCTACATATGTACGCCACACCAGGAAATTCTAGCAAACTGGAGCACGAAACTTGCCGTAATGTCGGAAGACGCTGTGGTCGGCATAAATTCTATTATATGTACTCACACCGCGGCGACATGATTATTGGAATTCTCATTTGGTTTGGATCCACGTTAGTTTGACGTTTGGAATTACTTTACGACAAATTAGTCACCGATACCGAAGTAGTGCTCGTCAGAAGAAGATTATACACATTGATAATATTAAGACAGTAGTACAGAATGGTTCTGTACCTCGCAACGCTTCTGTTAATTCAAGGTGAGTCTGTCTGACTATACTTACTAAATTTGTTCGAGCGGCAAGTTCCGAAACCCCCCTTCTGTAAAGGCAAGACGATTATTCAATTATCTCAAATTGTCAGTTTCACCATTAATATTGAATTACTCTAAATTGTATATAAGTGTATGTTGTGTATAGCCCTAGGAAATAGTGACATACGGATCGTTCGATTGGACGAAACCCCCTTTGCATTCCTAAATTCGTCGTACTTAGGTACGTGGTGGCAGCAAATACCTCGACTTACGGACACGCAGTTTAACGACGTTGCCCGTAAGTAAAACCCAAAGTACTGACAGCGACGTTCTCTAACCCGGGTCAGTACAGATTACTGTCAGCGGTGGTTCTTGAACCCCGGGCAGTACATAGTGGATTGATGCGATTTGTTGTCATAAGTAAGATAAGATAAACATTACTGAGAAATTACTTGAAGCAGAATGCTATAACATACAGACCGGAAGCTAAATTCACAACTAAGCGTTCCGCGTATTCGAGAAGATAAAGTAAATGAAGAGATCTGAGAAGAGACGATGGGAGAGATAAGCAATTTGCAAGAAAAAGGAGCTCGTCAAGGCGACATTTTTCTCGCATTTGCAAGAAGGCAGTAATTTGTTCGTCTCGTATATACGACAGTTTGTAAATCTAATGTTCATGAACCGATGGACGACAGTATGACCATTTTTCGCGAGAAGATTTATGAGATTTAAAAAAATATAAGTGATTTTTTTGGTTTGTTTTGCCTTTTTATTGCATTTTTGCTCGTAGGTTTCTTTGTATGTGTTTCTGTCTCTCTGTCTTACATATCTATCTGTCTTGGATAGATATCTTATGAAGATAAGATATCTATCCACGCCTCTTCTCTCCCTCCTCCCTCCCCCCGCCCTCTCGAACTTAATGTAATAATAACCGAATTTCGCAACCGAAATGCCAGGATTGTTTATTCATTTTCCATTATTCCTTCGTTCCAATTTACACGTATACTTCAGGCTCATATTTCTGATGTTTTTTTCATGGTAATACTGAGGATTAGCCTGGCGTTATAGTAATGTAAAGAACGCAACATTTGCCTGAAACACGTCGTTAGCATTTCAGCAGTTCCAACAAACACACCCTCCGTCCTTCACGAATTTCAGTTCGTCGTACCGAACCTCTCTAGTTCCACGAACCCAGTTCTCTGTTCACAGTCATGCTGTCAGTTCTCATTAACACTGCATTCATCACAGTTTATTCAACTTCGTTTAACCAACAACAGTTGACACGTCATACCTCACACTCCATTTAACAATATTGTCGCCACGAGAACAATAACCACAATATTGTATATCGTCGGCAGTCCGACCGTCCTAATGGACAGTTCCAAAGTGCTGCTGAAATGGTTACTGGGTTTGTTGTGACATAACGAAGTAAGATTCTCCTTCTTACCCGTTCTAATTGTTTAATGTTTTGTACATAATTGGTAACGGCGAATCAAACACACGAGCCGTCAGTTGTGTTTATACTGACTGAAGGATTGGGGTTTAAATAATGTCTTTCCTTTTGTGTATGAACGGTTTATGAAAGGGAAGGTTTGATTTTGTGTTATAACTGTCGAAATGCATTACAATTTAGTCATTTATATTTATTTTAATTAATAATATACCGCAGCATTCTGATATACTGTATGACAGTATCAAGAGTGTGAGAGACATGGTGTAAATATAATGTAGTTATACAGATTATAGTATGTAGTAATGTTGACAATAAAATGGAACTCAATTTTTCAAAATTCTTTATTTTTCGGAAGATACTTGGTTATGAGAAAAATGACCGATCCCCGAAGGAAACGCAGACTTAACCTATGTTAAATGGACGAACTGGTGGAACGCCTTTATATAAAACCCTCAACAATGGATTGTCTGTCTAGTGGAAGTCACAGAAATTTAGCGTCCTGCAGAATCAGAAGTACCATTTTCTCTAAAACCGCCTTATTTTATATGCCATTCAGCTCATTTTGAGCTAGCCTTGCAATTCTTTGCCCCGACATCTTGTGCAGTTTCGTGTCGGTAAATATTAGGACGAATTATACATACAGGCCAAAAGATGAGCTGAGAACCATAGATAAGATGGATTTTCACATTTTGCACACATTACTCATTTACTTAATACATCTGTCGTTTGTGAACCTTTCACACATCGTGCGATAGACGGCGTAGAGCTTCCTACCGTACAATCATGCGCGGCATAACGACGTTTCGGTCAACGACGGACTGCATATACGACGGTGGCCCCATAAGATTATAATATTAAACTAAACTCCGTGGCCTTAGTCCGCGAGCGAACTATACCGACAGAGCGGCCGCCGCCGGTCGGCGAAGTTACTGCCAACTTTTGCGGGTAGACGTGTGTCACGTGGTCAGCGCAACGGGTCCCCACGGCCGTTAATCTCTTATCTAGACCTGGAGCCGCTACTTTTTTTATTCAAGTAGCTCCTCAATTGATCTCACGAGGCTGAGTGGACCCCGTTCCAGACCCACTACTACTCAGAAAATCTGGTAGCGCCGGGAATCGAACCCGGGACCTCTGTATCTGTAGCGAGAAACTCTGACCACTAGACCACAGAGGCGGTCAAGATTATAATATTACAATATAATATAATACTTACCATTGTGTTATAATAGCCTACAGTGTTTGGCACAGTAACATGCTGTACAGGTTTGTAGCCTAGGAGGAATAGGCTATATTACATAGACTAGGTGTGTAGTAGGCTATACTCTCTAGTACACCCTACGACGTTCGCACGACGACGAAATCGCTTAACGACGCATTTCTCAGAACATATCCCCGTCGTTAAGCGAGGAATGACTAAATTTTTTGCAACACTTCCGTCTTTCTGCTTTTTCCCGAACGTCAACTTGACACCGTGAATGTTGACCTTCGCACTGCCTTCCACCCTCCACTACCATGTACCGTACATTTCTTATACCCATCGCTTGGCGGACATACCGATTTTTTTTCAGTTGGTTTATAGTTACCTAGCCGGCAAACATCCTCGTTTTAGGATTTCTAGTTCTGGTTCGTCGCCATTCGTAGATCTGTCTGGTTTTTCATAACTTTGTTTTGGACCTTTCCTTTTCATTGTTTTTATCAGTGCTTCTTTAATTTTCCACAGACACGCAGATCAAAAACTAATTACACAGCTGTTCTAATGTCGTCCTGTAATATTTGTATTGAACCGCACTATGGGTACATTCTTCGATTACTACAAGTCGTTTCCAAGCCAGCTTCATGTAATTCAGTTCTGTATCCTAGAAGTAAACCTTGCAATAAGTACTTTTTTACAATTTTGTACAGTGTGTCACCTATAAATAATCAGGTGACGTACATGGTTTTTATTAATTGTAATATGGTTATTCTTTTATCGAATCCCTTATAAGACTTTTAGGATGTGGTGTAATATAGCTAACCTACGTAATCTAGCGACTTACATAGTTCAGTATAACTTTCAATTTATGTACAGTCATTTTCCACCAGTCTCTTTTCAAATCCCCATACACTTTGCGGTAGGCTTAATGGCAACAAATTTAGATCATGTTTAATAACGAGAATGCGAGGCGTGAAACCATGTGTGCCAGCGGTTTGCAGTGCAGCACCGATGTAACGAGGAGGTGCAACATCCCACAGTACAATTGCCTTATTACATAAATTACAAGAGAGACGTTTGGAAATTTTGAACTCATATTTTCCTTCGTCTTATATTTCGTTCACCCCCACTGGTCGTTAATTTTTAAAACTTGCTAACAAGAGTCTCAGATTCCGTTCTATTTCATGGTACCTCTTCTTATAAAAGCTGCCCTTGTGCCAAGTGGGCGACCGCCAGCAGCATATTTGGTTTACAGATTTATCAGTATGTTCGGTAGACATTACTTTACACGTGATAGAAATTTACATAAACTGCACTGGTTGTATCGACACAGTCTTCTATGTGTTAGGTAGGTAATCTGTGTCTGTGTGTCGTCAGTCATTTGACATTGTGCTCCTGTTACTGAGTACTGTGTTTTGACTAAACTATAATTGCAGTGAGTGTTTTTATTATTATTGATATTTTGTCGCGATACGTTGCGACCTTATTTTCCGTTTATTCATATTATTTGTATTTTGAGTGATGGCAGGCAGAAATAAATTTTTCACGTTTTACGTAATAATTTCATCATTGAAAGCACGTAAATGGGTGTCTGTTGAAATTAGTTACATGTTGCGTATATTTGTATTAGTTATGCACTGCGAATATAATAATTTCATTGTATTTCATACTCAAAAAATCGACTAATAAACACCTGTATTCATGTAGCTGCCACGAAATATATTACACGTTGCGCACTAAGATGAATTTTACACCTTGGAACTCATTTTGTTGACCTTGCTGTTCAAGTTTATAAGTCGTAATCCCTAAGGGTGACACCTAGAAGGCTGAAAAGTGTTGGAGTGACGCGGAATTAATATAGTGATATCAATAACATAGACCTACATTAGTCGATTTTTTGTATCAAATAGTTATATTGGTGCACAGATATGAAAAAGATAAATTTTAATTGCAACATGCTTGTGTGCATTTAGTTACCGCTGTTATTCCATATATTCGATCAATGCACTTATTACGAATCGTATAACATTTCCACAGTTTCCCGCGCATATCACGGTGCCGTCTATGTGTGCCACGAACTGGACATTTTGTGAACTTCTGGTTGAAGAATGAGAAAACGTAGCGAGAGGAACTGGGCTGGATAATTGGACACTAAGCCGTAGACTGACCTGTCTTTATACTGTATTAAATTGTCCTTAATACAGACATTTAAAATATTACAGCATTAATGTGTGTAACAATAGTAACAAAAATGCTACTAAATGCATGGAGCTGCGTTGTCTTAACAAAGTAACAGTCGGTGTAATGGACTCGAACTAACCTGGACGTTACAGAAAGCTGCAGTTTTCACGGTTTACATAACAATCGGAACCGTGTTAGCTCAGTCAAGTTATTGTCCAGTGCTACGGACAAAGCAATCAGGGGTTGAAATAGCGATACTTGAGGGAGAAATGTCTATTTTAGTGAAGGTCCGGATCATCTGTGAGGCCCACACTTCTACATATTCAGTGGGCAACGGGCGGTCCTTCACCAGCTGTGAAACTACCTAAGTGTGAAGATGATTGCTCACGGCCGTCAGTAGTTTCCCATCGGTTTGGGGACGGAAGTGACGTCACATGTAAACAAAGATTGCGGCTGGGTCATTGACCTTTTTCACTACCCCAAAATGAGTATGCCAGTAACCTTGATTGATAAGCAAATGATCTAATTAATTTGTAAATGACCTTGATTAATATGTTGATTATCTTGATATGTAAATTAGGTACAACCAGACAGCCTGGCACCTTTTGGGCCATACAGCTTGACACCTGTTTTAATAGAGCCGCCATTTTACAATATGACGACTAGCTTTCAATTTTTAAATTGACGCTAACTTAACGCGAACATTTTAAATTGTACCGCTAACCTACCTTAAACAACGCTATTTTACTATATGCTGGACGGGCGCTATTTTTAAATTAACGCTAACTTAACGTAAACATTTGCTATATTTATAAAACCGCCATTTTACAATATGACGGACACGTGCGCTAACTTTAAATTACTGCTAACCTTACGTAAACATTTTTTTATCTTAATAAAGCGGCTATTTTACAATACCGCGGACGCCGGCGCTTTTTCATCATTTTTGCTAACCTAACTTAAACAACGCTATTTTACAACGTGGTGGACGCACGCTATTTTTAAAATTATACTGGTAACTTAATTATTTGCTATTTTAATAAGACGACTATTTTACAATATGGCGACTAACGCGCATTTTTAAATTGCTGCTAACTTAACTGCCATTTTACAGTATGACGACTAGCGCTCTATTTGTATACTGATGCTAACTTAACGTAAACAGTTGATTTGTAAATTTTACTGCTACCCTAACTAACACAACATATTGCTCTAGTTTTAAAATTTTTGCATATTTCAAATTTTAGGTTCGAAGGAAAGGAAATAGGTTTTATGATTACCCCTAGGTTATTGTAATAAGGAGAATAAATAAAAACATTTTCTATTTACAAATATATACAATGTAAGTTATTTATTAGTAGAATTAGAAATGCAATTCCAAATATATAGATGTTGGTTAATATTTTTATTATTAAAAATCACAGAGAAATTACTTTATTGCCCACAGCCTACAAACTATTTAAACATAATAAAAAACATAATAAAAAAACAGACTAAATGAACATGTGGAAGAAGGAATGGTAGAGGAGCAGTGTGGTTTTAGAAAAGGGACGTAGGTGTACCGATGCTATATTCACGGTGCAACAGATAATTGTAAAAAAGAAAAGTACATAACTTACCGTTATTTCTTTTATTTATAGATTATGAAAAGGCATACGATAACGTCAACAGGGACAAGCTGTGTGAAATGATGGATAATAAAATCCCAAATTATTTACTAAATACAATAAAATGTATCCACAGTAATACGGAGGTGAGAATTAAATTTAATGATTGTATATCCGAACCAATACACATAAACAAAGGAGTAAGACATGGATGTGGCCTCTCCCCGGTATTATTTAACATACACATTAAGAAAATTGTACATGAGTTTAAAATAGTGATAAATTAAGGGCATAAAGCTAAATAGCAGGAAATTAGTAAACGCAATACTATATGCAGACGACCAGATTTTAATGGCCGCAAGGTTTTACACAATCGACACAGACAACTCTAAAAGCTACAGTTTCTTCTCCATACTTAACGGTGTAATAAATATTATCGCCAGGTTTGGAGTAGTAAGGCACAAACAAAAAATCTAAATTTTTAGGCGAGAACGCTGGTGTATGGTGAATTTGTAATAAAACGGCAATTTCGGGGGACAATTTTTGAGGGTGGTAAGCCATGTATATAGTAATTAAATTGGGTTGAGACACCAGTTTGCCGCCTATGTACGTGGCAAACTCTCCCACAATTGCGCAGCACAGCCCCACCTTGTAAAACTACCGTAACATTACCTGGCAATATGTTTTTTGGGACCCTCAACAACAGGTAAAAACTCGTTAACCCACGTAGCGTTGCCGGCTTTAGCTTGTACAGAATCGTGGGCATCGGTAAGCCTTTTAGCCCCATCAAAACGCTTTCAGTCTTGCGGTGACAGCCTAAAATGTAAAGGAATTTAGTAGTATTAAACATGTTTCGGCAAAAGGTATAAGCCAAGCAGACTGTAATATTTGTCAAAAAGTACTACACATTTTAGCTTTACAAAAACTACTTACTTGCTTAAGCACTGAAAATACACTTTAATTAATAGTAGCATTTTCCGGCGCTAATACAACACAAAATGCAGCTTTCTACAAAACACTTATGCGTTTATTACTTGTAATAACGATACAACGTTTTTACAAAACGCTTGCTTGTGGGAATCACGAAGATGCAGCTTCACACAAACGTAGCACAGTTGAAAATAGTCTAATGTGGCTTAACTGCCAAAATATAGTGCCCTCAACTCATTTTTAACCATATTAGTTGTTGTTTACGTAGAAACGTTATTTAATGCATCTTTAAACAAATAGCTTGTTCTTTAGGCACAACACCTAAATGTTTTTAGGGGTTAGTAAGTCGTCCAGATTTTTGCTTTTAAAGGCAATTTACTGCTTCCGTAAAATAAGGCGCCTAGTAATCCCATCATGTCTGGAACATTTCCTGTTTAAAACACGCAGCATATATCAGCTACAGCACAGCGGCGTATCATAATGCAAGTCTTCCAACATTAATTTAGCTTGTATATGAGTTCGAAAACGTAACTCTTCATAGTTATACGAAGTGTATATAAGAGGTGTCTGTATTTTCGTAAATTATACAAGTCTTAACGCCATAAACAGTAGTACGATGGTTACCTGGCTACGCAGTGCTTCTAATCATGCTGTTCTTCATGTTTACGTAAGTGAATTGTAAGTTCCGTGGCAAAATCCTTTGTATTCAATAAACACGCAAGTTTTAATACGCAACATTCACTTTGAAATGTATACGTAATGTTTACCTTAGCGGTGCACTCCAGACAAACTCTGCCTAAGAAAAATGTTGCATTTTTGTAAACAGCGCCCTGACAATAAGGCTTTTAGGTTACAGATACAAGAATTTCTCGTCTTTCCTTTTGTTAAAACTACACTGCTCACCCCATCGCGTCACGCCAGACCATATTCATGAGCCAAGCCAGTTCTTGTGTGTTCTTAAATGTAGTAATAATTTGTCTCAAACCCCGTACCCTATAAATAAAAGGTTCCTAGTCAATAACGTAATCGTCGTGTGTTGTGTGCAGTTAGCATAGAATATGCCTACTGCACAATACTGTGCTCATAACCATTACGTAAATGTATACGTGAAATATTAATAATTTACTCAGTTAATAACTACTGTGAAACCCCTTTCATACGCGCATTTCATCATTGTTGTACCTAACCTAAATTTAGTATCGATTCAGTAAAGCCTTGTACTTTCCCGCAACTACAAATAAAAATCAGTTATCTTTCAAACACAACCCCGCATTTTAATAAATCCTAGGGTCTTTACAAAAACCTGCAATTGTTCCGTATCCCTGCATCACGTCTAAATGCTCCTGTGTTTTTAAATAAATCAAAGTGGTCGTAGAGGTACACATATTACCTGCCTAATTACATTAGTAACAAAAATATTAACTAAAGACCCCGTTGTACAGGTCATACAGATAATTGTCCCTGTACATGCTATTTGGAGGTACAACTCTACTTATTCCAGGGCCTCAGGGTGTTACTCAGCCAAATGCGCCACCGCGTGCCCAGGGGATGTAAACAAGTGCACGTAAGTCAGCAAGTTACAGCTCGTTTCTCATCTACGGGAAACAGGCCTCACTCGGTTAGTTACTAGCCAGCTCTCCAACCGTGTGCATGGGGTTTAACTCTATTAGCAAACTTCTATACATAGCTGCGCCACTGCCACCACCACCGAACAGTATAAGCCTAAATCTTTTGAACTTAAAAAGTGAGGCTGATCGTCATAAAACATTTCAATCATGGAGTGTGCCCTTCATGGATGTAAATCAATTGGCAGCTGCTGGATTTTTCTTTAAAAGCTGGAGTGATGCGGTTTGTTGTGCGTTTTGTGGACTGGAAGTCGGGCAGTGGAATAAAGGCGGTGATGGATTTAAGGACCATGAGCGCTGGAGCCCATTTTGCGAGTTCAGTAAGGTGTTCTTTGCCGGAAACATTCCTTCCCAGCCTGAGACATCTCAACAAAAACCTAACATTAGCTATGACGTGTGCGGACCTTATATGAAGTACACACCAAAAGCCTCTCGTCCTGAACGCTGTAATTATATATTTACTTTTATTTATTTACTCCCTCCTATGTACACAACCTGTTTGCTCTCGCAGTTTAGCAACAAGTCTCAGTGTGGTTAGTGGTGTTCAGTGCTACACATAATGGATTTTCTAGATTTCCCCGATGTTTCATTTCTACCCAACTCAAGCATTGGGCAATTGTGTGAGGATTTAAATACTATCGTAGGGCAAGGCATTTGGTACAATAGATTTCAGGTTCAAAATACAAAGTGGTTATGGTTGGTGAATATTGTTACGGCCATAATCAGTGATAGTGTGATCTGTTGTTCATTCGGGCTTTTCGAGTTATGTAGATGGAATCCTAAACTCAGTAAAACATTCATTTCTATATGCTGTGTGATAAACATGTAAATTACGTAAAATATATTGAAAAATGTATTGCAGGAAGAGTGCACTTTTAAGTTGCTTAGAGAACACCAATTTAAGTCGGTTAAAACAAACAATTTTCAGTTGTCATCTGGTTGTGACACAGTTGCAATATCGTTTGAAGCAAGACTAATACACGGACAGCTCCCGTCCGAACTTACATTCGCCCAAAGTGTGTTAAAAACAATGCGGTTATCGTCTCTAGTCTACGGTGTTGTGTGCATCAACAAACGTTTAACATATATCACAAATGACGTGTTAACATCAAGACATGAGTGCAGATTTTATGTGTTTGCTTCGGATTTAGATAAACCTAGGCGTTTAGCTAACTGTAAATTGTACACCAGGTTCTGTTCCCGACATCCTCCAAAAGACTTATTTCGCACCAAAATACTGTTCTGTAGTAAAAGTTCTCACAATATGTCTTGGTACCCTCGGTGCCAATATAAATTATGTGTTAAGACTGGTCCTGCAAGTTTAAAATCACTTTGTGTTAATAACTTAGGAAGTTTACTCAGCAGCTGCGATATATAAAAACTGTAAGTGTAAAAGCAAATTCAATTTTAAAAGTACTGTGTAAAGTAAGCACCTGAGCTACTTCATTTGTGTAAGTGTAAAAGCAAAATAAATTGCAATTGTATGTAATTGCAAAATGTAAAATTGTCTTTATTTTCCTTATTACCTAAGATAGGTTCTTTAAAAAAATGGTTAAATTGGCAAAATTCAAACCCATGTCCCCCGTCTGCTGTTGTATCCTTTCGTTTTTACACGCTAAAACTTTTAAAATTCGCTTTTAACACCGAAAACCAAGAGGGTTGGCAAACTATCTTTAAAACCCAGGTCTTTGCCTAAGGGCAAATTCTCCCCCCAGCGCGCAACAGTCTTCACCGTTCTTACCTGCAGACCGGTATAGTATTGTACGTAACAAAAGCTGCGTCTCTCATCCCCTACATGTTTTAACTTGCTGATTTTTTCGTTTTGTCTTACGCTTGTAACCCCAACAAATTCATTTCAATGTTCTTTTTATACAAGTGCATATCACATATTATTTTGTTTCAAACCGCACAACATTTAAGCATCGTTTATCGTCTGTATTTACTTGCGCATTCTTACACGCGTATCGTTACGTGTTTTAAAAATTCGTAATGTATAAATCTAAGCCTAGTATGCCTACTTATACTGTACTAAAATATAACCGCGTGTTTTAATATTTACAAACATGCCTGTTATGTGCTTGTATTTCTTTTTACGTTGTATACTAAAATGTTTTCATTTATCATTATATGCAGTGTTAAAATTTGTTTGCCGTCTTTTTATATTGGCGTATTCTTACACACATATCGCCGCATGTTTTAAAATTCGTCATTATAAAAACAAACCTAGTATGCGCAGTTACTTGCAACCAAACCACACACGTTAATAAATAAATACGTACATGTCAGTGTAATAAACAAACTGTATTTTAAATAATAATAATAAATGTATGTATATATGTAATTATTTTCCTTATTAAAATACCTCCTAATTCCCTACAAAAGAGGTGGTTAAATGGCAAATTCGAACTCACAGTCTTTCAATTATGAGTCTAGAATCTTGTCGTTCAGCCAACTCTTTTATGCCTCATAAATATACAATAATAAAGTCTTAAAGATGCAAAAGTTTAAAACTAGCGCAGTAGGTTGTTAGCAGTATAATTTAAAATGGCGGTTGTTTAAGTTAGGTTAGCAACAATTTAAAAATAGTGCGCTTGTCGCCATGTTTAAAAATAGCGGCCTTATTGAAATAACAAATGTTTAAGTTAGGTTAGTAACAAATTTAAAAATAGCGCGCATGTCCACCGTATTGTAAAATAGCTGCTTTATTAAAATAACGAATGTTTAAGTTACGTTAGTAACAAATTTAAAAATAGCGCGCGTGTCCGCCATATTGTAAAATGGCCGCCTTATTAAAATAGAAAATGTTTAAGTTAGGTTAGTAACAAATTTAAAAATAGCTGTTTAATTAAAAAAGGTGTCAGGCTGTATGGGCGTACCTAGTTTACATATCAAGGTCGTTTGCATATTAATTAGATTATTTTCGTATCAATCAAGTTTATTGGCATATTAGATCCTTTGCATATCAATCAAGGTGATTTGCATATTATTTACATCATTTGCATGTTAATCAAGGTTATTGGCATATTATTTACATCATTTGCATATCAATCAAGGTGACTGGCATATTATTTACATCATTTGCATATCAATCAAGGTTATTGGCATATCAATTAGATCATTTGCATATCAATCAAGGTGACTGGCATATTATTTACATCATTTGTATATCAATCAAGGTTATTGGCATATCAATTAGATCATTTGCATATCAATCAAGGTGACTGGCATATTATTTACATCATTTGCATATCAATCAAGGTTATTGGCATATCAATTGGATCATTTGCATATCAATCAAGGTGATTGGCATATTATTTACATCATTTGCATATCAATCAAGGTTATTGGCATATCAATTAGGGGTAGGGTCAAGATCATTGACCCCGTCGCCATCTTTGTTTCCTTGTGACCTCACTTCCGGCTGCTATCCCGCCATTCTCTCTACTGCCGTCTGGTGTTGAGATTAAATTGAACGCAGCTATACCTCCACCGCCCTATGTTTCAGGGTCTGTCCGTGGACAACATTTTTCTTTACATTTTCTTATCAGAGCAAACTACCTCTCCTTATTCACACGCAACTGAATTCAGTCCACCCCTCTCCCTCTACCTGTTAAAAATCACTATCTTATCATCCCTCCACCTACACGGCAAGTATTCCAATAAAAGTAGGAAAACTACTTATGACACTGAGCATTACTTCCTAAAGGCTTATTAGTCGTTTGCATGTACACAGTCACTGCTTGTTTATTTTGGATAAGAAACTACTGAAATTCGAGCTTAGACCTACTTAGTTGCCAAAGTAATGTCCCTGTCCACTGGAAATGAGTATCAGGACTGCACAGCCAGTATCAAGAAGCGATTGTTTTCACTTTACTACTAACATCGTCCAGGAGCAATAAGAAACAGCACCGCCTCCTGGAAGTTTGATGGAATATCCAAGGGCTGGCGTACACTCAGTAACACGTATATCATTTGAGGCATCACCTTTGTCCAACAACGTGCTGACTTTTTTAAAGGAGAAAAGCACTATTTCCTTGCAACGGCTACGTCTACAATGGGAGCCCATTTTGTGTCTGCACAGATTTTGCGTAGATACTGGAGCAGTGACATACAGTTTTTTCCTGCTGTGTGGGCTATGATTTTGCCAATATAAGATTCGTGTTCTACTCTCTGCCTAATGTGTTCCAGTTCAATTGTGTTATACTCTATTTCCAACAAACGCTCCACCACAAACCACTTCTCTGCTTCTATTGCGTAGCGCAATGCAGTCCACTGCAGTACCAAGTCCTCGGCTTGCACGCAAGCTCCGTTCTGCAACAAGCTGTTAGTGATTTCCTCGCATGTAGGACCATCACGTCCTCTGGCCGCAATGAGATGCAAAGCAGTTTTCCCACCTTTGTCCCGAGCACTCACGTCACATCCTTCTCTCAGTAGAGTTTTTACATTTTTCGTGTCCTCTTCTAACACTGCACAGTGCAGTGGACAGTCTTTCGCCAGCAACCTGTAGAATATGTCCGTCATGACCTTATATCTAGGGTCAAAAATAATACGTTCCAGGACCCTTCTGTTTAACTCGAAGTTTCTGCTGAACCAGCGTGCTGTGAAGTATTCTGCAACGGTATGATGTACGAACTGGGGCTTGCCGTTCACCACTTTCATTACAATACTTATTTTGTCGTTTCTATCCCGGACCTTCTCTGCGTCTATTGATAATTTTCCATTTCTTGTTTTCGTTTTGTGCAATGCCTGTTGCTCAGAAGGTAATGTGACTAGCAAACTACATTGCTCGAGGATATCCAGATATATGCCCATTGCATTATCATGGTCATCCTGAAAGCTGTTTAAGTCCTCCTCTTTTTTCGATCTTTCTTGAACATGCAATTTCTTTTCGACAAGTCTGTCGTACAAATGAAAAAAATCCATTTTATGGGGGCCATTGAAATCTCCCGTTTGTAAATGCGTTTCCAAAGCAGTGGCAATCAACTTAACGTACCCAGGAGTGCCAGTAAAGTTCCTGTCTTGGTATAAATCATACGCCAACAGCAACGATCTGTTTATGAATCCGACCAAATTTTGTCCGTTTTTGTACACATTTACTTTGGGTAACCAGAGATTCAGAAACATCGTTCTCTGAGAATCGTTTGAGAGACTTTTCATATTCCAGGCGTTAACAGACAGCTCCTTTTCAAGTCTGTCTTTCTCCACAGGACGTGACGTAACCCAGACTCTCTCCACTTTAGTCTTCATGAGTTCAGACAGAATGACAGCAGCTTTGTCTGCATGAGTTGGACTGATCTCATCAAACCCGTCCATTAAGACTGTTACATTTCCACTGTTCTGTAGCGCCTGTTTGAGCAGAATCCTGTTAATGTCTGTATATTTTGATTCAGGGAATGCAGTCCTGCACAGGAATTCAACAAGGGAATCTAAATTGAATGTTGCTGTATTGATTTCCTGTAATTCCCTAGTATGATCATTCCAGTTTATACGCACAACCCACGATGTAGGATTGGCTAATTTTGTGTTCCACGCCACTTGTGTTGTAGTGCTTGACTTCCCCATACCCGGCTCAGCGACCACTAACACTGTCCTCTCACCCAAGTCCCAGATCGAATCTTCTGTCATTTCACTGGTCCCTTTATTCTTACATTCTCTTATAATCTGCTTGACTGTACCCGTTTTCACAGCATCAGTACAATTCAGTAGATTCTCAATGTCTCCACATGTCTGTTTCCACAACAATTTTCCGTCTTTGTGCTTCAACCAATGCAGCGTTTCTCTGCTGTGTAATCTGCAGAGCTTCAAAAAAGAAGACTTCAAATTTCTGCCTTTTAGTACAATAAATCTCTTTCTGAACACTTCGTGCCTTTGGGTCGAATTTACACTTACGGAGTCTTCGTCAAAGTTCCCAACTTCCTCATCTGAAGGTATAATGTCAATAAGATCAATCTTTTCTATTCCACTTACTGCAAATATATCCAGATGAAGACTTTGTTTCCTTAGGGTATCCAAGGGCAACCATATTTTTCTTTTAAAGACTCTGGGTTCATAGTGCTCGGTGTTTTGTTGCAGTCTATCTCCTATATTGACAGCAGTGCTCTCTGTTACCAGGTCTGTGACCAGTTCCGCTCCCAAAACATGCTCCACATTACCGTATTTCTGTAACACACTTCTCATCGTAACTTCACAACCTTGAAAGTCTATCTTCTTGTCCAGCACCATTTCCTGTGACTGCTTTGACAACTGTTCAAACTTGAATTTGTGTTCCACGGGATCAAAACCTTTTATCTCCTGGACCGAACTTGCGGTCAGAATTATTACACGTTTGGTCGGATAGTGATGTTTTAAAATTTCCGAAATTTTGATAAATGTCTCTGAAATGTCACTCTGACGAACTGTTGAATCACAGGAAACAATAAGCCATTCCCAGTGACCTCCAAGCCAGGCGTATAGCAACATGTTATCATTACTCTGCAGTAATTCTAAAGTAACGAAGATGGATTTTGATTGTGGCAGACACGCCAGCAGCAGTATTCTGCAGAGTGAGGGTGCATCTGACCTCAAGTGAACAGCACGTTTGTTGGATAGTTCTTTCTGAAGCCGTGATTTTTCTCTGTCTGAAAACTTAATTTCTGTACTGACAAGCTGCTTCGTGCAACTATCAAACAAACGTCTGACAACCGGAACACAGCTCTCGGTCTTGGCTTTCTGCAGCCAGGCTCTAAGTGTTTCTGGTGTCATTTTCTCTTTTCCATTGCTCCACCAATTTTCTAACCGCATTTTGAAATGACGTAATATTGACGTGTACACCTCATGGTCAACTTGAATTTTATCCTGATTTATTATTTCCTCAGCAATCAAATCGTCAAGTTCCCATTGATCTTTCTGACCAGTGACTATTATCAGCTTATTCAAGAACTCCTTAATCCTCTTGGGTTTAGATTCCTTTTCTTGATCACTTAAGCACTTATACTCTTTATTTTTCATCATTGACTCTTCTAAGAGTGTATAGACGTCATTTTCTTTGTCGTCGTCTGGAGTAAATTTGTATATTTTCTCCCTCTCACTCGTTTTGAAGATTGTGTCTACATCTGGTTCTTCTACTTTATGATTTAATAATCTCGATCCTAGGTGTTGGTTTGTGTAAATTATGAATTCTGACTCATCTTTGTCTGCCATGTTTATGTACGTCTCGAAACAAGAGTTTAGAAGTGGCACCAGTTCTGAATGCACCAATCTGTTAGTACCCGGATTGTCGGTGTGCTTCAGGTGTAGGAAGTACCGCCGACCACCTGCTGTGTACACGATATCACCAAAATTACCGGCGTCTATGACGTTTGTGGCCAGTTCGAAGTTGTCGCCCCTCCCCATCCCCCGTAGACCAATAACGGCCGCCATTTTGATCTCGAACTGATTTCCCCCATCATGCGCATCCTTTATCCTGTTTGGTTGTGTGTCCGTTGTGCGCTGTCTTTTTGCCGGGGGAGTTTCTTCAACCGACTCACTGTCAGTGTCACTTCGGCAGCAAATATCTACACAATAAGTGAAAATGTTTGTAAATATGTCAGGACTGCAGGGGCAGCAGAGAACCATGGAGTATGAAAGAAAAGTGTTACTACTGCCTTAGATCAGTATTAATTTGTTTGCCTTTTGTCTTAGTTGAATTTATGTTTCAGTGAGAGTAGTTTAAGGAAATAGCGTCCTTACCTACATAAGGATGGAAAAAAAAATTAAGTGAAATGTAATGTCCTTTTCCAGCACGTAGCGACAGAACAAATAAATAAGAATAGACTCTAAACTTAGCTAACTTTTACCTTCAACGGCTTAATGAAACTGTATAAAGGATAATATTACGCAATATATACGAGCCCAATGGATATTGATGTACATCTAATAAGCGGTAATGACTGTATCACTAAGAAATCACACGCACATCACATCTTTAAGAATTTATACAACTTAATACATCTTAGCTAAAGATTGTTTTAATTATACACAGTTGATGTAAGTGGCATTCTGTGAAACAAGGGCGCTAGAAAAAAGGGTGTGTTTATGACGAACAGTGCGCTCTAACGCCCAAACAACATTAACTCAGGATATAGGCTACCCAACACACTCTAAACAAAGCATATGTGGTCTTAAACACTGAAGCTTAGGTATAGCTTTTATACTTGCCACAAGCACCCTTTTGTACATCTTATCCTGAACCTCAACGTACAGTCTTTTTGAACGTTAAGTATTATAGTATTTGAATTGATAAAATAATTTCTTGCTCTTGTGTTTCAAACGAATGTTCTGGAAATGCCTGTAACTATTTTCACTCAATCAAAATGTAGATCCTTCTAACAGTTTTTTTTTTTTGGTGTGAATTTGTCCAGACAATAAAATAAGTATGATAGATGTTCATATAACGCGTTAAAATGTAACAATTTCTTCGTAGCAATATTCTGTCGTAACACGAGATTAGGCCTCCTCATTACCGTATATGACGCTGTAAAGTACAGTAGGTATTGACTGAAGTAGGAAGGAAATACTGCTTCTCTCTCTCTCTCTCTCTCTCTCTCTCTGTATCTACACTTTACTACGAAAACAGCGGCAGTACGTTTCTCCTAAACGTCGGGAAGTGTAAACTAGAACAAATGACGTTTAGTCGAAGAATGCTGTTGCTTTCAGATATGTTACTAATACTACATCACAAAGACACGCAATATACATACAGTAAAACCTGTCTTAGACGGAATCTCAAGGGACCAGAACATTTTTCCGCTAAAGCCAGGTTTCCTTTTAATCAAGGTACACTTCATACAGTATAAAAAATTAAACCAGGACATGCAAACATTAAACTGAACAGAAGAAAAAAATAAAGTACTCACTTTTTCTTTATTTTTTCCAGTAGTCAAGCAGGGTTTTCTGCACGCAGTTTACTC
>Ga0268261_10000678_pt1 | contig 21949 bp, 19 predicted proteins | sample TergutNc150P1_FD_190353 | JGI IMG/M metagenome (GOLD analysis project Ga0268261, IMG submission 190353) | Nasutitermes corniger P1 segment gut microbial community from laboratory colony in Florida, USA - Nc150 P1 (SPAdes) (version 2) | ecosystem: Host-associated > Arthropoda: Insects >...
GTCTCTGCGACGAGCTGATCACTCGTCCAGAGGAGTCCTACCGACTGTGCTGCGTCGTTGTGTGTGATCTAGAAACATCAAGAATGGGTGCTCCATATATATATGACATTAGTCACCTAAGGGTTAAATTATACATAAATGAGCCTTTACAAGATTACATTTACTCACACGTACCTGTCTTATGTGCTTTAGTAATGCTTGGCCATCTGCAGTGAACACTTTTAAGTAATATGGACAACATTACCATTGGTCTGTTAACATGGTATATATACATGTACAAAAACTGCAAGTGCATTATGAATGTATTACAGTCTTAAGAGCTTATTTATGTACAATGAAAATACTACAAAATGCCAAATTGTAAACGTTACAATTTCAGAAGAATATTTGTGTTCCCTTCTCCATCAAACATTAGTTAATTATCTGCGCACAACCGATTGTACTGACTCGTATAAAAGTAAGCAGTAAAGACTAAAATTGATTGTGGTTTTTAAGGATAAGGGCAGCGAGCAGCCCCTAAGGAAACAGCCATCATCCAAGAAGTTGGCTGCAGCCGCTAAGGCAAGCAACGCTAACATGCAGCAAGCCCTAGAACGGCAGCCAAATGAAGAAGAAGAAGATGAGGAGGATGAGGAGGAGGAGGAGGAAGAAGAAACTGAGACAGAAACAGAGTCTTCTTCTGAGGAGGAAAACACTGAGGCAATACAAGAGAGGAGGATGCTTCGAGAATTGAAACTGCTCAGCACAAAGCTTAAATCTTTCAAAGAGAAGGAGGAGGCAGCACGGAAGGAGAGGCGATCACTCCGGGACCAACTGAAGAAGCAGCAGCGGGTAGGTACAATAGTGTCTATGTTTGTGATTAGGTGGGGCTGATGAAACCACCAAACATCAGAATCATGAGCAATGGGATCTGTCTGGGATTAAGACACTTACTGGGTTCCAAGATCTTAAGAGAAACAAAGAATAAAATCATAAAATAACCTCATAAAGCACAAAAAGCATGAAACTTTATTTTCAATAAAAACACTTTTTCAAACCAAAAAACACATTAAATCAGCAAAGGATAGTCTCATTCCATAAATCATGAATGAAACCAACCTTATTAAATGAACAACAGGGCATGACTGAGCTGAAAGTGATCTGTGCAATAGCCTGAGTTTGGCAGATATGGCCAGCCATATGGTCTCATCCTCACTCAGTGGAACCAGTCACAAAAAGTCAAAAAAGGGCAACCACATGGGTCATCACAAAAAGTTTGAAACCCCAACACCGAGATTCACAAACGTTTTGACTCTGTTTTATTGTACATCATGTTGCAATGCTGTAACTAGCTCTAACTGTATAGTGTCAAATGGGAAATAAATATTGAAGGACAAATCTGGAAGGATTTGGAAAGAAGCAGTCACAGGCTAACTGAGGTATTATCCTGCCAACTGTCTGGAGGGGATGAGGAAAACCACTAAAACCTCAGTCAGCGGTAGCCAAAGACCAGGCCAAAATGTGCATCAGGACACTCCTAAATACAAGCTTAAAGTATTGCCATTATGCCTGTACATCTGGTAACCCTGAAAGTATGATCTCACATGAACCACCATCTGTAACATCAAAAAGTTACCATCAAGACTCATGATACCCTGCGACTATATCCATGGAAACCAAACAATGTTAAATTAACCATTTCATTGAGCGTTTCCTAGGTCCATCACTGCTTCCATACTATCCTTTGCAACTTTGCTCACTTTCACTTCTTCATTTGGTTACTCAAAACACATCATAACCTTGAAAGTATGACAATAATATTTTGGTTCATCAAAAGTTACATATTTCTTTTGAAGTACATCAGAGTTACAGGAAGTCTGATAGTTTGTCAGTTGAATATGAAGGGAGAGATGAACTGACAAAAGGACAGACATTCACAGCCACCCTATAACATCGCTCCTTGATGACAGTACATATTTATAGGTTCTCACCATCTTGTTGGTAAGGATTCAAGTCTTCTGGGATGTTACACCATGTTGACAATAAAACATCATCACATCACAAGAACATAGAATTTTCATCTTCAAGATAGGGAGGAAGTACAATCCTTCAAAACAGTGGTTAACTGTTTACCACTCAACATGACATACAGCTATGTCATGGCTGTGGCGGTCAGTCACCTCCCTCAGACCATGGAGGTCCAAGTTCAATATAAGACCAATCCATGGGGAATTTGTAGAGGACAAAGTGGCACTAGGACAGATTTCTCTACAAGTACTTTGGTTTCTCCTGTCAGTATCATTCATTCATTCATTTATCACTGATGCTATACAAACTTAACAATTGACTGTATCACTTAATAACACACCTAAATGAAAAATACATGGTGTAGGAACCCAGAAAATTTCAATCTTCAATATTTGCATTTTCCTTCAAACTCCGCCCTCTGATAAAGTGTACAGTGTACCTCACATGGTTAAAAATAATGCAATCTGTTCTTTCAGATATTGAATGAAGAGAAAAAGAAGTACAAAGTTCTTCAGAAGGAGGTAGATAAAATGGCAAATCTGATGAAGGAAGATGATGAAGCAAGTGATGGGGAAGCAGAAGCTGAGGAAAGTGATGAATCAGAATCAGAAAGTGACAGTGAGGAATCGGAAGAGGAGGAGAGTGATGGAGACCTACCCACAGATGCTCCAGTAGAAAAGAAGAAGCAAAACCTCTCTGAAAGAGCCAAGAGGCATGAAAACTGTCTGGCAGCTCTTCGCAAGGGCAACTACCTACTGAAAGCAAACATAGATCGAATCAAAGATGACCTCTTCAAACAGAAAGAGATGTCTCTGCAGCTGCAAGAAGACCTCAACGCTGTTCTTGCAGAACTTGGGTGAACAAAATAAAACATGTTCCAGGTAGAACATTAAGAAAGTGGAAAAACAGAACCATGTACTTACTGCAGCTTGCATGGGGGTAGACAACGGAGACAAACAATCCAATTCGTTAAGTTTCTTCAGATTGGAGATGACAATTACACCACAGCTCAATGTACAGAAGTCTCATACATATATATATATATATATATATATATATATCCAAATTTGGTATATCTTTGATAAAATACTGTCAAACTCAACATAAGCAATATAAATAGTTGTGACAACAAGGAAGTAAGTCTTGACGGGTTAAAGTAAAAACATAACGGGAAAGTCATCTCAATCTATCTGTCTCTGCATACTTCGTCTCTCAAACCACTTAACTGAATCTGATAAAATGTTACAACAGAGGTCAACAATGAACACCGAGCAAATTAAATTTTTACCTAATCAATAAAGTTAAATTCTATACAGTCTAACTATCAAACATCTAAAGAACAGCCCAGCGTGCAGCAATGGCTTAACAATGTATGTCCCATTGTACTCACACTTCTTGGCAGCAACATATTTTTAATTACAAAACAAAAGACAAAGGAGGAAGAGTGTACAGCAAGATTGCATACAGAAATTTGGTTTCCTTCAAACCACTATTTACACCTGCTGTAACATGTCTGCTGTCCAGTGAAAGGGATTACCAACTTAATTTCTAATCATCATGTGATTAATAGCTAATGCTAATGTCCTTGTTCCACATGAATGCACACGCTATAAAATGCTGTGTCAAGGCCATCTGACAGTGCCATCTGTCAGGCACTAAAAAAAGAAACATACACCAAAACTGGCTTCTATCAGTACATTAGAACTAACAAGTAACACAAAAGCACAAAATTTTGTTGAAAACTACTGAGTGAGAACTATGAGTAAACAGAAGATAATATCAAATTAAATTTGAAACTCTCATCCTAAGAGACAATAAGCTTGTCTCCAAAATGTACTGGCAAATTGCTGGCTCCTGTGTGTTTGCTTGGTAGCAATTTAAATGTTCATGCTAATCCAGCTAAACTCAGAGAGTTAAGAGATGCAACTGGCATTTAAACCCATCTCCTAGAGGATACGGTCTTGTGGGATATGATGGTGTATAATCTCATACATATGTACCAATAGTTACATTAAAACTGCTGCCTCAATCTTCAGGCTGAAATGAAGGCAGCTGGTTCCTCCAAAATGTTGGTACATGCCTGATAGATTACATAGCATCACACCAAAAAGACCACAATCTTTATACCATGATCTGGATTCAACAAGCTCAGGATAACCTCCAAGGATGACTGCACGAAAGCATGTAATTTCTTAATTCACTGATAACTTCACTTCTCATGCATCTCCTTGCACCATGAAGATGACTGTTTAGTTACAAAATGTATCCTTGAATTTACTTTATGTACAGAAAAATGCTTGACACTTTCTGAGTCAACAGTCTGTTCAAATGAAGTATGGACAATCACAAAAACACATAACATACCCTGAACAATTTTTGTCCCCATGGTACCATGTAGGAAGAAACTTACAAAGTAGCTGCAATATCTATTCTGGTTTACTGTTCCAACTGCGCGCAGTATTTCATGCTGCTTATGGGTGTGTCTAACCTGCATATTTGAAGCAATAACAACAAACAACTGTAGATATCAAAGATGTAATATCTTACATTCATTTTTATATATCCCCCTCATAATAACATTAATATATATGTATTATTTTTCTACGTGAAAATATTAAATGCTATTTAAGACTACGGTGCAATATCTAGTAGCAAAGAAATGCTTTCTTTTTATGACAGTCATGCAGGATTCTGTGTGGAGCTACTCCACAAACAGAAGGAAAGTATTATAAAAAGTGATACATGTCCATTTGACTGCTGATAAATATCAGGCAAGTGTGTTGTGTTAATTTATATTTGTATCAGGGAAAAAAAAGCAACAAAATTATAATGGAACTTAATATGAATCTTTGTACAACACAAGTAGTGTTAGTGCGAGTTTTGTAAGTACTGTTTATAGACTGTGTTATATAAGTGACATAAATTATTTTTAAGCACTGTGAGTTTCAAATGAGTGAAGACACGTTTTAGTCAACTAACCAATGGATCCTGTTCTCCAAGCTGTAGAAAAATTATTTTCTTCAAAATTGAAACTCTCATGTATAAAGATTGCTCACCTGTACATACTAATTGAAACAGTTAACTGCACTATCATGTATACAGTTTCTGAATTACAAATAAAAAAACTTCTCATTCCTTCTCAATACACAGAAACACCTTTCAGTATCAGAAAATTTTAAATCCACGATTCATATTTGAGTGCCATAAGACATGGGAAACACGATCAGCCAGCACAGTAACCAGGCTATGGTTTGGGCAATCCAGGGTTCAATTTCCATCAAGGGTGTGAGATTTTTCTCTCCTCCAAAACATCCAGACCGGCTCTGGGGCTCAACCAGCCCCATTGTTCAGTGGGTACTGGGGGTTCTTTCCCTAGGGATAAAGCAGGCAGGGAATGAACATGACTACTCACATCTATCTAGTGCTGACAATAATAATGAGTGGAGCTATACCACTACTCACTGCGTAACAACCCAGAAGAGCGCAGTTCTCCCTAACAACCTCACAGTACAGACAGAAAAAACTCTGCCCTTTTAAGATATGCCAACAAGCAGAGCTTAATAAATGTCTTCTTTGTCCAAATAATAAGAGTACCAAGTACATTACACATAACCCAACCTTGCACAAAATGTTCCAAACAAAATATGTAGGCATTCAAATTTTTACATTCTTGCATCCAATAAATTTCACATGACTAGCCACATTTCACATGACTAGCCACATTTCACATGACTAGCCACATTTCATCACTTATCACCAAATCAAAACTATTTTATGGAGAACATTATTATTTTACATGTTAGAAAGAAACTAAAGTGACAGGCACAGAAAAAAGTGCTGTGGACAACTGAAAAAAAATGATGTAAAAACAGACATATATACAGTATTTAGTGACATAGCAGCTAGCCCTGAGGAGCAGAAATTGGAAAAGAAACATGTCACCATATAATGAATTCATCTTTAGATGAAACATTCCTCAACACCAACAAACTGGGAAATAATTAAAGACATCAGTATTTGGTACAGACAATTCTGAAATTTACAAAGATCAAACATTGTATTATGAAATCAGTATTTCTGATAATTGTCTTACCATGATAAAAGGACAGAAAACTGGTGCAGAACAATCACTTTAAGCAAGAGGCCTTGAGAGCAAAAAGTGTGAATGTGGGATAACATTTAAACAAAAAATAAGAGAAAATGTTAGGTCTAAAGTAATGTTCATACAGCTAGTACTGTACACACACACACACACGCACACGCGCACGCACACACACACACACACACACACACACACACACACACACAGAGAGAGAGAGAGAGACCATTCATATGCCATACACTACCAACACAATGCACTCATGTGCCAACAACTTTGATCTCAACAACAGCAACTGTAGAAACAGTATGAGCCTTCTTAGAAGGCAATCATACACACACTAATGACATCTGTCCCATATTGTTGTACCATCTATTCAACCAAGATGTCTAACCACTAATAACACAGCTCTCCACAGAAGAATTCATCTGGTACCAATTAAAACCTGGTCTTATCAGCATACTGACACCACTGACAGTCTTTACAGAAAATGGTTTATGCCTAATTACTGACAATAATATCTTCGTCATGTGTAATTACTGTTTCACATGCAAGCATGTTCAGTAAATACAAAGATAAATACATCAATACAGTAACAATGCTTCATTGATGATGAAAAAAAGAAAAACACCATATTCCACGGAGGTTAGGCTTCTAGTTTTCAGTTTAGTGATAGAAATGTTAGCCTTTCAGTTTCCATTTTATGGGTAGAAACTAACTTTAACAAAAATATTTATAGCATGACGGTTAGGCTTTATAATTTCATTGTACTGAAAGATACCCTGACAGACGGACAACTTTAACAAAATATTTACTGCACCATTTTATCAACAGATATTCCTGGAGGTCTGAATTTGAGGTTCATTTTCATGACACAAACTCTATGACCTCAGAACATACTTCATTGACAGAAAATCGCCATGGACAAAAACGTTTATTCCACCATGATTAGGCTTGCTGGTTTCATGTTCCTGACACACAATCAAATTCAACAAAAATGTTACTGCCTCTACCAACAAACAAACGAGCAACACAGCCCCAACTTCCCTACACACCTTCGTTATTTACCTTCAAAACGTACGTAAAAGCAACTACCTACACTGGCAAACCCGTTAAGTCATAGCGGCCCTCCCTTACAAGGATATGAGCATGCAATGAACTCAGGGCGAATAAATTACGATTACGTTAATGTGTTGTCTTACATTAACATATTCAGATGTAAATTTTGTATCTTGACCTCAAATAACAGTCTTTAAATTGTTGGTAAGTATACAATTTTACACTGTACCATAAACCGAGAAAAATAACTGGTTTCCATATTCTGCACCGTACCGATTCTGCACTAGTTCCTAGTCCACTAACGCAAATGGTAGTCGTGGTAGATTCATGGCTGCGCTAACTCTGTAACTGGACGTAGTGGGCCAGCTATAGGCTAAAACGATGGGGTAGTTCTTTTACGTACCGGCAATCGTATACGTCATCAAAACTAATTACCAAATTCAAACTTCGGCTAATGTACTGAAATAGGAATCATCTATAACATTTATCATTGTTTGGCGGTTATATTTAAGTAAACTAAACACAAGAAAAGAATAAATTTCTTTCTTCCAAGATGTAAAAGTTAAAAATCTCGTTCTGCAAGAGGTTATGTCAAGTTCTGAGCGTTATCCTTCACACCAGAAGCGGCGAGTTACCTCTTCTCCCCATAATAATGCACGCTTCCTGCCATTCTTAGAACATTCGTTACCACAATATACTTACCGCATTGCTCGAAACACTGTACATCAGAATAAATCGCAAATATCACATAACACAAGTACACAACAACTTCGAATTTAGATATCAACGCTCTTCGACTGTCGTTTATCTCCACGGATTACCTACGTTATTTCTGCCGTCTTGTACATCGACTGCCACAGATGACCATCGTCAGTGCTCGTTTGTTGACCTACATTTCGTAGAATTCTGAAACGTTTCTCCGAAATGTCGAAGTTTACCTACTGTCCCGCACGATATAAAAACCCACAAGACTTACCACCTGATAATACCTGCTGCAAAAGCCTGAAACATTCCAAAGCTCATTAACAAACACTGTACACCGAATGGTAGGCCTTTCCAACAAACACATAACAAACTAACATATGTGTGGGAAGGCACAAGACCTGTACGTTCCATATTGTGTGCACAAAGGCTGCACGACCCTTTTTTGCCATTCTGTATCCCAAGTCATTCTTGATGTCTGCCTGCTGCAGATTCCAATCCACAGTTGACGCAGTGAATAAACAATGACACTTAATAGCACAAAGGCATAGATTATAACATTGCTCTTCATTAACATAACAGATATTACAAAGCGTAAAAGATGGCATAAGTTTCGCATTTTGTTACAATTTACGTAATAGTACAAGCTGTAACAAAAGTCATACTTCCTAATGAGTAAAATCTGTGTTTCAGATTGAACATGATTTAGAAAATTTTATAAAGTTAATTTCAAGCCAAGATTTTTATACTACAGTTCTGTAGCCGACAAGAAAAGATGTTCAGAGGTAGGACTTATACTGCATTCTCAGTCTACTTACGGAGATTAGAGCAACATGTGTGCGGGTAATACTAACCCTTTTTTCTTCCTATCTGTTAGTTCAATAGGCACTCTGTATAAGGTAAAACAGAATATGAGAACATGTCTGTTACTGTTTGTGACCTAGTCTCAGCACTTAAACCCTTCAACACAAAGTTATCAGGCAACTACAATTCTGAGCCATGCACCACATCTTCTCTTGTTCAGTGGATTTTGGTGAGATGAGTTGCTGAAAGTCACCAATGTTAATTTTACTTTGCTCTAAACTGAACAAAGCTGACTATAACTTTACATAGACCCTGAACACATTTTTATACATTCCTGATAAATATTAATTTGATCACAAAATGGTTGCAACTAAAAACAAAGTTCAAAATTCCTTGCATGCCTGATGCCATTGATATTAAAATAGACTTTATGAATACATACACAGATTTTCATACTTGACTCAATGAACACTTTGCTAGCCTGATTCAAACAGATCTATTTTTTACTTTCCTCAGTTGAAAAAGTACGCTAGCAGATTTTTAGTTTGCCTGGCAAGCTTACTTTGATCCTACTTTTGGACTAACCAACCTAAAGATTGGGTTTGATGTATGTCATCCTATTGTGCTTTTACTAGCATTCACTACAAACTCAGGGTCAATCTAACACAACACTTATTGTATTTAAATTGTTGAGCTACATGTTTCAATCCTATACAAGGATCTTCAGGCTTTATACAAAAACATTATAGAAAAAGGTAGAGAGTTCACATTATGTTATACACTTGGATAATGAAATCTCATAATTTACAGTTTTTAGATTCTGAAGTTTCTTTTAAAACTTTTACTATATTGGTTTACATTGTGTGTTTATTGTTTCTGTCTGTTAAAACTGTTCTAATTCAGCCGTAGTATGTTTTTCTAACATTTGCATATTCCTTACTTCTAGAACTGTTCATATTCTTTGCCTGTTGAAGAACTTCCCTGGTATTCATGTATTTTGACCCTCCTGCAGACTGACAATACCTTGAACAAGACTGCATTTAAGGTGTCACATTATGAAGTACAGTAGAGGCTCAATATTTATGATTAATTGGGACTGGCAACACTGTTATAAATACTACAATCCACTTTCAGTGTAATATGCTTTGTTTTCTATAACTTATGAAATATATAAACCCTTAAAAAGCACAAAAATCAATAAAGTTTATTTTTAACAAAGTACAAACACTTTTTTGGAGGCCAAGAATATATTAATTTATTGAAGGAAAGTCTCATTCCATGGAGTATCAAAGTAATCAATCTCATTTAATTAAAAATACGAAATGATTGAGCTGAGAGTCATCTGAGCAATAGTAGAAGACTTGGGAGTGCTAACTTGCCAGTCATGTGGTCTCATCCTAGTTTGCGGGAATGAGTCACAAAAGATAAAACTAATACTATTACAAAACAAGTAACCACAAAAGTTTAAAATCCCAAATATCGAAGCCCAAAAACATCAACAAGACTCTATGGAAATTTAATTTCAGATAATAATTTATTTCAAACATCTGTACTTCAAGAACTATTCTTGGCATTTCTGTAAGAAAATTAAGGATGTGCAGAAAAGTGCATGGATGAGAGATGGTGGTTGACTATAGAAGAAACACATTAGGGTTTTGGTAATAAATTGTTGTGACTTGCACTGATTATGGGCAAAAGAAACATCTTAAATCATCATACGCTGTTCAATTTAGGTTTGGTTGAATTTCCAGCCAAATCAGAATATATAGGCCCTCATCTCAAGTTATATACTTCAAGAATTTATCCATTGTGTCAGCTTCCTATGCAGCTCAATGTTAGTGATATCCACAAATCATCTCCTTCCGACTGGAAATTTTAGTAGTATGACTGTACATTGCAATACTTCAGTGACAAGCAAGAAATGACAGCACGTCCTTGTACAGATAATATAGTAATACCATCTACATTATTCTCTTGCATTAATTGTCAGTATTCGCAAACAAAGTATGTGCCATTACACAGTGTGGCTAAGACATCAGTGTACCCCTGTCTAACTTGCAATATTCTTCTGTATGTGCACAATGTATACTGCGCACAGTGTACCAGGACACAAAATGTGTATGTACAGATAGTGGGAGTGCTGCCAACATTGCCTTTGAGTTTCACAATAACCCACAGCATGCATTGTGTACATGGTAAGTAAGTAAGTAAGTAAGGGTATAGCGACATCTTGGCCACCCTGTATATTCTCTTACAAAACCTTTTGAACATTTCTTGTTCTCCCAACCTTACCTTAGAAGTATGACAAGAGGGTGGAGGTACAGATCACAGTACTAAGCCTATAGCGCTACAGTTCATAGTGTAGAATATCCACACAAGTGAACCCTTTAAACAGGCAGTCATTTCTTTATAAGACCCCCCTTAGGTAACAATTAAATACACCACAAATATTCTAAAAGCAACATATTCACTTATTTATTAAATATATAGTTTAATAATTTACAGCATTTGCAAGAACTATCTGTAATTGCACTTTTGGTGGAACTTTGATACAAGCAAAATTTGAACAATAATGGATGGACTCTGATGTCATATGTACAATCATATAAATGTTTATTTCCACAAGATCTCAAAATGAGGCTTCAGCACCTGTGAATAATGGTCGATGTCAAACTTATGGCTAGTAAGGACAACAATGATATTTGCTATGGTCCTTCCCATTATTACAGTTCAAATAAATGCTTACTAAATTACTACATATCCAAAGTAGCTGACAGTGTCTCCTTTCCACTGTTCCGACTCTTTCCCAAACTGAAAATTAATAAACTAACAAGCAGCATTAGGCTGTGATACACTCAAGGAGGTACAAATTTATAAAATCAAAGAAAATTCACAATTAAGAAGAAATGATGCTCACTTTTTTAGAGGGGTTTCATAGCATGTAGTAAACATATGCTCCAACAACTCTGATAAACATACTGCCTCCATCTTTGTGGTGCCTGAATACAGGTTGATGCTGAAGTAGTTGGGAGGAAGGAATGTCAGCAAGTATGCGAGAATTTTCACCAATCAGAATGATGAAACAGGAAGAAAAGATGGTTCTTGCACTGAATCATTGGGAATTAAAAGTTCCAAGAAAACCCCCTTTCAAGACAAATAGTAGGAAATGTGCAGGAGGTGAGATGCAAGTGAACTTTATTCATAGGAACATTACTGGCTTTCTTTCAAACCTAAGATTCTAATTCTTAATCGAATGTTACCCATCCTCTATTGTTTAGCTACAAAATATAAAGGTAAAGGTAAAGTCCCTGTGCATGCCATGAAGGCATACAGAGGGAGTAGAGGTATAGCTCCACTGAGTCTTAACCTTGGCACTAGAAGGAAGTGGGTGGTTAACTTCATGCCCTGGTTGCTATATCCTCTATGAAAAAGTCCATGGTACCAATTATCTAGGAGGCTGGATGGATTTTATGTTTTGTTGACCGTGTATTCTTGTATAATCTTGTAAATAAAGCCAACTTGGTGCACAATTTTTCATAGTATATTTATTTCTTTTCTCTACATGTTTCGGGCAACTATGTGCCCATCATCAGGAGAAATAACTGTATCTATTCAACACTGGTATTTGTCACTCTGTGTGGATGACTGTCTGGTTTGCAAAGTCCACCCTGCAAACCAGACAGTCATCTGCACAGAGTGACAAGTACCATAGATACAGTTATTTCTCCTGATGATAGGCACATAGTCACCTGAAACATGTATGGAAAAGAAATAAACATACTAAGAAAAACTGTGCACCAATTTAGCTTTATTTGCAAGAGGCTGGATGGTTCTCTAAGCCAGTCCAGATGTTTTGGAGAAGATAAAAATCCCTTACTGTCAGGATTCAAACAGTGGATGGTCCAGTCCTTAGCCTAGTCATTATAAAAATGATCCTCTTAAATTGTAACTGCCACCAGTTTCCAAACTGGACAGACACACACACACACGCACACACACACACACATCACATAAATTTGCTGATCCCACAGTTGCTGTGCCATGTTATGACATACACACATTACAACCAACTTACATTAATCTGGTAACAGTGTATTGCACTGACCCACCTTCACTTCATGTTTCACTACTGTAAGTCCCCAACTTACACAGGAAATTTGTTCTAAATATTTTTGTCTATGTTCAAAACTATATCAATGTAACATTGCCTAAATATTTACTTATGTACAGAGAGCAATTTCAACATCAACACAAAACATAACATAAATATATGTACAATAAGTGGCAACATAACATACCATATTATAATACATTATAATACATAAACCCTGTATATCCAGTACAAACAGCTGCATACATCAAAGTGCCTAAAATCTTTAAAAAAATTATGTCATCAACAGTACCAATCCAATCAACACACAACACTCTTATCTTTGCCTATTCGGATTTATTCCATTTCACAACGTTTCGAGTGTTGTGTTATGCATGGACTGGTACTGTTGATGGTTGGTTTACACAACAGAATGATGCTGACCACAACATAAAGTATGTCCACACACATCTGTGTGTCCACATATCAATGTAACTTCAACCCCCCAAGTTGGGGACTTACTGCACTCTACTGCACTCTACTCACGGACAAAAACCCAAAATTTAAAAATTCTTCAATTCTGAAGTGCTGGTATAAATGTACTCCATTTCAAAAATATTTATAAGTAATCCTCCTAAATAATGTGATACATGGAAAAACATTTTGAAAAAGTCAATTTACTGTGACATAATGCCGTGTAGTTTGGTAGGTGGGTATCAAGGGTTCAGAGGAATCTACTGCGTCCAACTTCAGAACTGGGGGCTTTCTGATGATGTAGTAACTGTCTGCTGAACTACAAGAAGTCACATCTCTACAGGCCAAGGTCTTAATATTTACCTCTGCAAGACTCTCACATATACAGTAAAGCATTCAAGACATTTTCCATTGGTTTGCTTCTTAATTTAAATGTAACTGACTAGAATCTTATCTCACAGAATAAATCTCAAATATTACATGCCTGCTGGAGTTGGCTTGTTGTATGAAGCAACAATGTCTTTTTCTACAGCCATCTGCACTTTCATACGGGACAGACAGTGATATAAGAAGAAACAGTTTCACAGTTTTGGTATTAAAATTTGCAAGTTCTATTGACTTGGTATTTGTACAAACAAAATATATCTATATGTAATAAATATCTAAGACATTCAAATAAAGAGTCAAAAAATGTAGGAAGGTAAAAGTAAAGATGTCCCTGTGCTTAATGAAGCACCATACTGTAAAGGCATATGCAGGGGAAGTGGAGGTATAGATCCATTCATTCTGAATGCTCAACAATACCACTGAGAACGCAATTTCCCACACCTTAGTTTCTTATACGATTTAGCAACAACCAATGTGCTTTCTAAAACAGCACTGTAACATACAAGTACTCACAAAATTTCCTATTTTTTTAAAATAACATTAATTTTACAGAAAGAAACTCAGAATGGACAAATCAGTAACATTTTGTATAGTAAAACTGCCTCGGTACTCATGTTATCACAATCCACTGCTGGTTATTTGGGGGGTAGAGGGGTTTAGAAATTAATACAATATGTATTTTATTTATTTACAATAAAGCATACAATTGCTTTCTATATTGTAACCAACAAAATGCACTAATTACAATACAACAAAACGTATCTCATAAAACATACTTCATATTAGGTACCGAATCCCACGTTTCAGAATCAAGGTGCCATCATCAGGGAATTTATTAACAGCAAAGGATCGTAAGTCCTACACAAGCTGGACGTATGATCCTTATGTTTTATAAGATATGTTTTGTTGTATTTTCATTAGTGCATTTTGTTCGATACAATATACAATAAAAGAAGATGCAAGGTACGAATAACATAAAATTCTTATACTTGCTATTTAGTTGAAATTCAAAGAATAAATATATAAACAAATATGTACAAAATGCGGCACGCTAGCATTAAGGATAAAATAATATATAAACAAGACACTATGTTTCTATTGCAAGTAGCTGGGAATTCCTTACAACTGTTGTTATTCTGCATTTTCAGATTCAATTGTTTATGCAATGCTTTGTAGGTTTCCAGATCCTCCGAACAGCCCAACATGACCACTGTATTATCCGCAAAGTTCCGACTCTGTCTTACACAGTATGACAAGATTTTCACAAATATTCCTTTCACTTTGCTCTTCTCTGCAACTTCAGTGTTTCGTTTATAGAAATAATTAAAGAAACCTTGTTTCCTCTGAGTTGATGTCTGATTGGCATTTCCAAAAACAGAAAAACCAAGAGCATCAGTTTGAGTTTTGTAGACTGAACGTGGCCCGTGTTCACTGTGGCAGTACATCTGAATGTCACAGTACCACACCAGCGGAAATCATCGTTGGAACAGACCGAACAGCCGTCGTGTTGAGGGCCTCTTGCTGTTTGCCAAGTTGTCGGCTTGACGAGCGCGCTCCTGCCTGCACAGCTTCTCCTTCATTTGATCATCAAGAAGGCTTTGCATGTCCATCTAAAAAAAATAAATGACTCCAGTCGTTTAAAATTTATTTAAAATTCTCTACTTCATGTTTTCACATATAAATGTACAAACACTGCATACAGCCTCTTGCTGTAATAACTTACAATCAGCCTGACTTCACTGTGTAAAAGAAAGCACACACATACACTTAAAAATCCACAGATATGAAAAAAGGGAACCAGGCCTATTGTTACTTTTTGGTGACTGAAGAATTAAAAAAAATCATTCACATTAACCCTTAGGCAACTAATGTCATATATATATATATATATATATATATATATATATATATATATATATATATATATATATACACATATATATATATATGGAGCACCTATTCTTGATTTTTCTAGATCACACACAACGACGCAGCATAGTCGGTAGGACTCCTCTGGACAAGTGATCAGCTCGTTGCAGAGACCTCTACCTGACAACACATGGCACTCACAACAGACAAATATTCATGCCCCCGGTGGGATGTGAACCCAAGATCTCAGCAGGCGAGCGGCCACAGGCCGTTGCCTGCTGAGATCGTGGGTTCAAATCCCATCGGGGGCATGAATATTTGTCTGTTGTGAGTGCCGTGTGTTGTCAGGTAGAGGTCTCTGCGACGAGCTTATCACTCGTCCAGAGGAGTCCTACCGACTGTGGTGCGTCATTGTGTGTGATCTAGAAACATCAAGAATAGGTGCTCCATATATATATATATATATATATGACATGAGTAGTCTAAGGGTTAATGATTTAACCTTTATCCTGCTAACGTGGAGAAAATGGTGAGCTCCTAATAATGCCAGCAAATAGCAGATGGGATTTAATTCAGCGTTTAAAGCATTAATGAAAAAGGTAAAACAATTGTGTCAAATGGAAATACATATTAAAATAAAACACATCATTGTTGTCACTGTTTCAAGTATCGGTCAGTCTCACTCGACATGTTACAGAATGGTGTCTGTAATAACTACACACGCAACAAACGACTGCCTGCCTGTCTGACAAGCTAACTATATAACTAACTAGCTAGTTAACTAACCAGGTAAAAAACTCCTCCTAGATTTCACGGAATAAAAAGGTTCATTACCATGCCCAAGGGAGCCTGCTAGTTTGTCCTGTCCTGAGCCAGAATAATCCATCCGTCATCCTCCATCTTATTTATTTAAGATTAATTTTTTAATATTATCTTCCTACTTACACCCACGCCTTCCAAGTGATCTATTTCCTTCACATTTCCTTACCAAAACCCTGTATGAGATTTCATTAAATATGGTAGAGAAAGGCAAATGACAGTACAGTCAAATATAAAAGCACAGTTGTAATCCATCTGTTCTTAATGTTACTATAGCAGTTAGAGGGCACAGTGCTGCATAGAGAGGGTGGCTACACATATGCTGAATAATCAGCAAGACAGCCAACAAGAAATAACCTCACGATGTAAGATTTCATGTGGGGCTAACAAAAACTTGGCATGTTTCGAAATGCCAAATGACCTCAGGGCATTCAAAATGATGACCTAAACCCCCAAATGAAGAGATTAATTAGGAGACCCATGTCACAGATAACAGGATAAATAGCAATAAAATGGCCCACAGAGAAACGTATTCAGTAACATGCACTAAATTCATCAGTATAATTGCTTGGGACTTATGGAAGGCCTTTGTGAATATAGTGATGAAACCTCAGGTCCCATAAAAGAAGTTGCTAAACCAGGTAAGTAACAGATCATACATGAAGGCACTACTCAGTTCTTCTTCTTCTTCTTCTTCTTCTTCTTCTTCTTCTTCTTCTTCTTCTTCATCATCAGGGCTCAGAGCATATGCCCTGGAGCATGTGCTCTGGATGCACTGCAACCTATAAGGCTTATTGTGCAAACCTTACCCCCCCCGTGATTTAGACATTCCCACTTCCGCCACCAGGCGCCTCCATGTCCATATGACGCGAGAGATCCTAGCAGCGAAAGGTGGAACTTGTGGGCGAAAATGTTGGCCGGTAATTTTGCCTAAATACCGACTTCCACCTTACATTTATGAATCTTTTACATGCCGCAAATCTGCGACATGGGACCGACGGCTTTACTTTCCCTCTGAAGGAAGGCGTGCTGAGGATTTTTTCGCCCTGAAAAATCCTGACAGCTTCGGCCGGGTTTGAACCCGCAATCTTGGGTACTTAAAGGCAGCATGCTACCCCTAGACCACCGAAGCCACTACTGCTCAGTTCAGTTAGTTGCTCAATTATCTGTGACAGTGCAGAATTTAATTTATGTCAATTAATCAGACTGGAAGACTTAAATCTGTGGCAGCGCTGCTGTGAGCAGCACCACAAGTAACTAACCTGCCACTGTTCAAGTTGCTGACTCAGTTCAACCTTCTGTTGGATCGCCTCCATCAACTGGCTGTTTGCCTGCATCACATCTATCCTAGTCTTCGCCAGTTCCACTTCCACTGCATTCTTCCTGGCCACAGCTGCATCACGCACCTCCCACGCCTTACGAACTACATCATCCCTTGCAAGGTGCGTCTCCTCCAGGTCACTTCGTGCCCTGTCGCGTTCCTCTGTTATTCCAGCCAGCTCTGCATCCCGCACACTCAACTGTAAAACCGTTACATTAAAATTTTGTAACATTACCAAACAGATATACATGAGTGAGTCAAATAACATTCAACATTTGGTACCAGCTAATTTCATACACACAGATTCAGTACCGTTCTGTCATCTTTCAGTATAGTCCCAGATCTACCATACACAGTACACGCTCCTAATCCATGCTAATATACGGCTGTGACTACAGCTGCACACACCTGGGTCTTGAATCTTTCCACTTTTAAGGATTTTATTTGACTCACACACACACACACACACACACACATGTATCACATACAATACAATAAAATACAATACAATACAATACAAATCTTGCTGTCAATAATTTTATGAAACATATCATAATACATTCAAGTCTCTGGAATGCTGCACTGTGCACACAGGGCACATGTTCACCCAATAATACTGTGTCTCTCCCAGAAGAATCTGACGTTTGGCAACTTCAGTGTGAAAATTTTCAAATCTCGCACATCACCATAGTCCAGGGATAACCAAATTAAATACAACAGAATTCAATCTGTCATTGTGTTGGTCTCCCATCAGTATGTCAATTAGTCGGTTCCCGTCAGTCGGTCTCCCGTACCTTGCTGGTGAGCTCCATGATCTGGTCTGTTCTTCTCTTCAGCTCCTCCTCTTGGGTGTCAAGGTGCCTCTGCATTTTCTCCAGGTCCTCATGGGCTCGATGTAACTCTGCTTCCAGTTCCAGCTCCAGCTCAATGCCACTGCTGGATGATGAACTAGGATGAGAATCTCTCCTGCTCAACAGTTCCCGCATCAACCCAGACAGTTCCTGCACAACCTCTGACAGCAGACCAACCTGGCAAGTACACATAACAGCAGCATGAAAATAATGAATTACAGGCATAAAATTGAAAGCAAAATAATGAAGGCATACACCACACATGTACTACATTAAAAATAAGCTTCATAATAACACCAGCAGCATTCATTATTCACACACCTTCAGCACACTGGGTGACACATCTTCACACGGCATGGACTCCACATCAGAAATTATTGAGTCGTCCCTCCCATGCCGCAGCCTATCACAGATCAGTCTAAGCTGCTTATATGCTGACAGAACTTCCTTCCGGATCTGTAAGCAGAAAGCAGACATACTGTGTTTACTCTGTACATCAGTCAACCCCCACCCTTCACACTGTAAAATATTCAGAACAGTATATGTACAGAAAGTGTTCAACTTGTGTGACAATTACAAGGTGAATCTTCATTTTCCAGGTGAAGAAGTAGGAAGAAATTCTTGTCCCACATTCAGAAATTTAAACTGAATCCATCACATTTCTCAGTCCAAAAAGATTCCAGTTCATAAATACACAGAACCTCTAAAAATTAATTTAATGACTTCATAAAAATGCTTCAAACCGTCGGCACAGATAAATTGCATCTGCTGTCCCAAACATGAACCACTTCAACTTTGTCGGTCTTGACCCTCTCACAGTAAATAAGTGCAGTATATTCTTTGAGGTGTGACATCCCCGTTGTGTTAGTTAAATTCATAAAATTAAATAGCAAATGCTAGATAGTCAAAAAACACAACTATGTTATATTACAATATAATATAGCTGTGTTTTTTGACTATCTAGCATCTGCTATTTAATTTTATGCAGTATATTCTTCTCAGTGAGCCAAAGTCTTTTGCTGAATGTATGTCAACCCAATAATGGAAACAGCTCAAATCCACCAATACTGCTTCTCAGCTCAAATATGACATAGCTAATCACTTCGAAAAGGTGTCAGTGCATTTAGACTTTTATCTGATGATGTCTGAAACATGTGAGAATAGTTATGACACCAAACTGTGTGGCTCTACTGCAGACATTGAATAATGTTATCAGTAAGTTTAGCAATTCTCTAATCTAAGTCTCAATAATGGCTGACAACAAGACCTACATCTTATTAAAGTAGACACATGATAAATAACCTTATGCCACTTAACATGATGTTCTGAATGACAGCTATGGTGGATTACCATAAGTGTGTAAAACATTCAGGTCTTCTGGGGTGTGATGCTGTGTCGCTGGGTGTGTATTTCCTGACATTTCAAACGATTCTATTACCTTAAGCTTCATGATCTACCAATCCAAGCAGCATTCTTCTTTGATCCCTCAAACCTCAAAGATGAAGGCAGCACATTCTTTGGAAATGTTAGGAAAACTTACACCACTGACACAGTGTCACATCCCTGAAGACCCGAATCCTCAAAATAAGACTTCGTGATCCTTCCTTGGGACGTACCTGTTGACATATCCCTCAGCACAGCAACATTATCACATAGCAAGCCTGTAACTGCTGGAATATGATGTGATATTTGTAGTGCTGAAAATGATAAAATTCTGCACATGCAACTCACCCCATCCAGTTGCTCTGAACTACGGTCGCTATGTACAATCAGCTCTGATGCTCTGCTTACATCGTCATCATCACACTCCATCTCACGCAGGAGTGAGCGAGGACCTGGGGATGAACTCTGGGCAGAAAGGGTCTCAATTCTCTCACCAAGTGAACCATTTGCAACTCGCAACTCCTCAAGCTCACGCTGAGCTTGACGCAGCTGGAATTGCAAGGAAACGATCAGTCTCACAATATCTAGAGTTTTGAATAATCATGAAGGAGACTGGAGCAAATTACATAATGAGAAGCTTCATAATCAGTATTGCTCACTAAATATCATTCAGGTAATCCAATCAAGGAGGTAGAGATGGGCAGGGCATGTGGCATGTGAGGCATAGACTCCATATTGTGTTTTGGAGTGAGCATCTGCAGGAAGGAAATCACTTGGAAGACCTTGGAGTAATGGGAGAATAATATTAAAATGGCTCTTAGAGAAGTAGGAAGCAAAGGCATAGACAGACAGACTGGATCCATCTGGGTCAGGACATGTACAAGTGGCAGACAGGCAGGCCCTTGTGAATGTGGTACTGAACCTTCAGCCACCAAAAATATTTTTGGGTTTCTTGACTGGAATATAAACTGTTTATTGGCTTGTGGAAATTCCACATAGACTTACTGCTGCATAAGTTGGGTACTGCCTGCTAAGGTGTAAGAAAATTATCCCACGTATTAGGGAGGAATGCAATTAAGTCCGTCTACTTTGCATGCTTCCACTTATTAATAAGTTATGGTGTCATTTTCTGGGAAAATTCAACCAATGCAAATAAGGTATTTTTGCTTCAAAAGAGGGATATATGAATAATATGGGAGTAGAGTCAGGATGTTCTTACAAAGGGTTGTTTAAGAAACTAGACATATTGCCTGTTCCCTGTGAACATGCATTTTCTTTACTGATGTCCGTTATCAAAAATTTTGATAACTTTCTGACTAGCACTGCTGTTCATGGAGTAAATACTAGAACCAAACATCAATTACAAAGATTGCTGTAACTATTTCATGTATACAAAAAGGTGTCTTTTATCCTGGCATCAAAACATTTAACAGATTACCACCTCATATTCTTGAAATAAAACGTGAGACCCCAGATTTATGGTGGCATTGAGAATGTATCTTATTACTCATGTCTTTTATTCTGGTGATGAGTTCTGATCTAGCAGTCAAGCTGCCGTCCCTTCTCTACATCAATAATTATACTATCATTATTGATGTTGAATCACTTGGATAATTTTTCTATGCCTTTACATTTCAAACTCTTTTAAAAGCTAGTTTTGTGCGAATGAATTGTAACTTATTGCATCCTACTTATTGCAATTAACTCTAATTTTAATTTATGTATGGTCTGTACCTTATCTATGTTTCTTGTACCTCAATTCTTCGTATACCTGCAAGCTTATTTTACAGCTCCTCTCCACATACTTGTGTTGTACTGTTTATTTTTGTATCTATTCTGGCATGTTATCCATGTTTACTATTCTTTGTGTGTACACGTTCTTCTGTGCTGACATTTTTTCACATTCAGCTGTTCTATGACAGGAAATGGACTTTCTGAAACGTACGTACGTATGTACGTATGTATGTATGTATGTATGTATGTATGTATGTATGTATGTATGTATGTATGTATGTATGTATGTATGTATGTATGTATGTATGTATGTATGTACGTACGTACGTACGTACGTACGTACGTATGTA